>ENA-UPSB01000864-UPSB01000864.1-bioreactor-metagenome-genome-assembly--contig:-NODE-864-length-43140-cov-849.986097_pt1 | contig 43140 bp, 31 predicted proteins | sample MGYA00238182_ERZ773286 | MGnify/ENA primary metagenome ERZ773286 (study PRJEB29026, sample SAMN07631240) | bioreactor metagenome | isolation source: Switchgrass digestor | place: USA: Dartmouth...
TAAAAAATTTCTCAAAATTTTTATTATAAACTCTTGACTTTAATTAGCTGGTCTTCCTAATGCTTTTGTTAATTTATATAGTAATGATTTCCAATTTTATAACATATCATTCAAATATTAATTTTTAACTGCATAAATTTTTTAAATACATATTTCAACGAAACGGGATGCAGATCCGCCGCACGGAAGCAAAACCGGCACATAACGCCTGTTTGTACAGGCACGGTTATCGGCCCTGTTTAGTTTAACAGTTGAGGAAATAATGATCTGAAGTCATACGATATAATTTCAAAAACAGATTGGAATCAAACAGTTGTTTAGCCGGGCTGACACCTATAAGCCAGCTTACATCACCGTAATCGGCGGATGCAAAGCGAGACGGCCGCAATCACAGCCAGATCGCTTCACTCAGTACGCTTTGGCCGCGGACGTCCTCCACACATACCATCTTCACCAGCAGCCATGCCCGCTCCTCATCGGTAAGCTGATGCAGCCTGGCTGCTTCTTTTGAATCGGAGATGCGCTCGGAAATCTTTTCGATGGCATCGATTTTCATTTCCGCTGAAGATATTACATCCTGCCACGCTTTGCGTTTCTGTGCGAGCGCAGCGATGAATTCGCCGTTGCTCATGCCGCCTTTTATGATCTTTTTGATCTCGCTGAGCGAAAAACCCAGGGTCTTTAGCTCCAGCAGGGCATTCAGCGTTTGTACCTGGTCGGCCGAATAATACCGGTATCCCGTTTCCGGATCTGTCCATGCAGGCACGATGATGCCCTTTTTCTCATAAATGCGTATTGCTTTTACCGACACATTGAAAAAAGCTGCTATCTCGCCTATTCTCATCAACAGTGTTTCAGGCTTTCCTTCCGGTCTGTTATCCTCATGATCCATACTAAACCGATCCTCCCCAAATCCGGATCTTCAATACTTGCATGTGAACCGATCCCATGGATATACGAAATCCTCAATCCTCCGGAGTTATGCTCATAGTTTCGCAGACACGCCTGACACCCGCCATCGCGGTTTTTAGATTAATTATGCAGTTGACAAGCATCATCATACTCTTAAGCAGCCCTCCCCTGTACTGTAGCACAGCTGTAAGCGAGCCGAAAGTCATCATCCCTCCTGCGATCTGTACGCCTCCTGCAAGCAGCAGGGCAAAGTAACCGCTTATCCCCATCAGCGGCAGCAAACCGTTCCCCAGTGCCCTCCTGTTATGCAGCCGCATGTTCTTTTTCATTATTTCCATGCTGCTCTTTTCAAAGCGCTTGAGCAGGAAGCCCTGGGCATCGTAAATAAGTGCCGTATCAGCACACGCAATAATGGCGTGCATATCCGAGGTGTTCTTCGCCATAGCTTCCTGTACATCGGCTTTAAGTCTGGTCATCGGTTTTGCAACAACAAGCTGACTGATCAGCAAATGAGGCGCAACAAAAAGGATCACCAGGCCAAACATCTTTGGATCAGTCAAAAACAGTATAACCGAAGAAACACATATATTGACCAGCGCAACTGCCGCGTGAGGGAGATGGATTGGCTCGTTCAGCACAGCCGCAGCCGCCATCAGGTCTGAATTCAGCCTGGTGATCCATTCACCGGCAGTCCGATCCTCCATCTGCTTCAGAGAAAGGCTGCTGATATGCCGGAAGAGTTTTCTTCGCAGGGCAGCGGCCCATCTTGCAGCAAAGGCGGAATATATGGTCCATACAGTTCCATTATATAAAAAGAGAAAAATGTTTCCAACACCAAAAAGGGCACAGGCAGTCATCAGGCCTTTTTTGTCCGCGCCGTTTACAGCGTCAAAAGCATACTCCAGGAAAAGCGCATTTACGATATTGAGCAAAGTATCGAACGGAAGGCGGAAAAGAGTCAGAATAACAAAGTGCCTGAACGTGCCTGTCATATCGAACAGTTTTTTTACTCCGCGCAACATGCAGTGAGATACCCCCAGTCATTTCATCAGCCAATAGTGAAAACGGTCATACAAGCTGATTTGGCCGATAAACCGTTTCACATCACAAAACAACCATCTTCCCGGTCTCCATATCTCACAATTCATAAAGCCGCCCGCCGTCTAGTTTATAAATGCGGCTGCATCCGGCAAGCGTTTCATGCCTGTGGCTGACGCTCACAACAGTCTTTCCCCTGGTCAGGCTCTCCAGCGCAGCCAGGACAGCGCTGCCTGTATCGCTGTCAAGCGCGCTGGTTGCCTCGTCAAGCAAAATCACCGGAGCGTTTTTAGCGATCGCACGGGCTATGGCGATGCGCTGCGCCTGCCCTCCGGATACCTTTCCGCCCCGTTCCCCGACAAAGCTATCAATGCCGTCCGGCAGCGACGCGATCCACTCCGTGAGCTGCGCGGCTTCACAAACCTGCCGTAAATTTTCTTCACTCATTTGATGCCCGCATGTAATGTTTTCCCTGATACTCGCAGGGAACAGCACGGCATTTTGCATCACCATCGCAACATTTTTGCGGATGTCCTCAGGCCTGCGCGCTCCGTGAACCTCCACGGCTCCGTCCTGCGCCCGGTAAAGCCCTGCCAGCAGCTTGAGCAGAGTGCTTTTGCCGCATCCGCTCATACCTGTGATGCCTATATGTTCCCCGGTGTCCGCAAAAAGGCCGATACCGCGCAGGACAGGCACATCATTATATGCAAACCACAAATTCTCGGCTCTTATGCTCATCCAATACCACCTGTCATTTCGGTACTTATCATAGTCATCTTTGTATTAGAACGTTTCATTACTGTAATCGACGCTGTGCTGCTTTCTGCATGCACCGTTCATTGCATCCTCATGTATATCCTGGCAGCATCCGGCGCAATGCCGGCCATGTATCGCCTATACCCCGGCAGAAACGCCCGATCCTCCGCCAGTCTTTCCGGCTGCAAAGCCTGCTGCCATATAAGGCCCGATCCGTTCCAGGTTCACGGCAAACCGCCGGAACGAAGCGATCCGGCCCGGCATATTCATCATCAAACCGGACACATTCCCTGAGAGATTGATGAAAACATACAGGCTGCCTGTCGAAAGTTCTCCCCTTACGACCTGCATCCCGCCAACAGCGAATAAAAGCAGTAAAGGAATGCATGACATCAGGCCGGAAGGCGACATCAGGGCGGCACGCCTGCGATCTTGCCTTACGGCTGCCTGTTCCCATTCCTCCAAGGCAGTATCATATTTGCTCCTGACAAGCCGTACCGCATCGAACAGCTTCATTACCGGGAAAACAGCAACAAGCGATTCCGCAAATCCGTTCAGCCGCCCGTTTGCTTGTTGGCTCTGCTGCGCAGCTTCACTGATAGCACGGCTGGTGTATGCCGTGTACCACATCTGTATCGCCGTTGGTATGAAGGAAATGATCGTCAGCTTCGGATCAAGCAGCATCAGCCATGTAAAAGTGCCGATAAATTTTATGGCATCATCGATAAACGTGAACAGGTTGGCATTAAGAAAGCCGACAACTTCGCTTATCTCATTCTGGAGTTTCGACATCTGTTCCCCGGCATTGACGTTTTCGATCTCCGCAAGTGAAAGAGTTGTGAAATGCGCCGCAAATCCCATGCGAAGGTCGTGTGCCATACACTCGCATGCCCAGGCCGAACTAAAGCCAAAGGCATAGTGTGACGCCGCCATGGCAAGCATTGCTGCTGCCGCCGTGATTATTGCATCTGCCGGGACACGAGCGCCTGCGTTTATTTCGTTTATAACAGCGCTTAATTGCCTGTTCCACCGTAAGGTTACCAACATGGAAAATATGCTCGCGGAAATAGATAAAACGACAGGAAAGATGCGCCTGTACATCATCTTTTTCAGCAACTGCATGGCTCTGCCCCCTGAAAATCATTCTTAATGGAAACACTTTCCCCAAAGATGCGTTGGCAAGCACGCCGCACACTAGTTTTTCGTCCTCGGTTTCAGTTTAAACCATGTCCCAGGGGCAGAGTCAACAGGTGTTCTGCACTGTTGCCTCAAAGGCCGGTCATGTACCGCAGAACGTCCGATAACCGCAGAATGACGGACCGGGCGGCGCTGTAAAGTAATCCTTGTCAGGCGTATTTTCATACGGCTTTGACAAAGCTCGAACAAGCTTTTCCATGATGCTGTAATCCCCGCGTTTCTCAGCGGCTTCAAGGGCCTCCTCCACCCGGTGGTTGCGGGGGATGACCACGGGATTGCTCTCCTTCATAAGCCTGAACACGGCCGATTCCGGCTGCCGCTGCCTGCCAAGCCTTTCATGCCATCTCGCCTTCCACCGTTTGAACTCATCGGTGCTGAACATGTCTATATCCAGGTCTTCGTTGTATGTCAGAGCCCGGAAAGTGTTGGTGAAGTCGGCTTTGTTCTCGTACATGATCTCAAGCAGACTGTTGATGAGATCTGCATCCCGGGACTCTTCATCAAAAATGCCAAGCTTGGACCTCATCCCTCTGAGCCAGGCGGCGCCGAACAGTTCTCCAAACTCCGAAACAGCACCCTGGGCAAGATCCACAGCTTTATTTCCGTCTTCGTGCAGCAGCGGCAGCAATGTTTCGGCAAACCTCGCCAGGTTCCATGCGGCAATACCGGGCTGTCTGCCATATGCATACCGGCCATGTATATCGATGGAACTGAACACCGTATCAGGGTCATAAGCGTCCATGAAAGCACACGGCCCGTAATCGATGGTCTCGCCGCTCAAAGCCATATTGTCGGTGTTCATCACGCCATGGATGAAACCAACCAGCTGCCATTTTGCGACCAGTTCCGCCTGCCGCCTGACAGCTTCTTTAAGAAGGCAGAGATACGGGTTTTCATTTCTTCTGTGGATATGGCCCGGCATGTCCCCATTTCTGTCAGACCCGCCGCAGCATTTCGGATCCTCCGGGCAGGAGAAGTGCCTCCTGATCGTATAATCCGCCAGCGCCTTCAGTTCTTCGACCGTACGCCACCTGGCGGCATACTCGAACATACCGACCCTGATATGGCTCGCAGCCACCCTGGCCAATACGGCTCCCGGCAAAGCCGTTTCCCGGTAGACCTTCTCTCCCGTAGTGGCCACGGCAAGGCTTCGGGTGGTAGGTATCCCAAGTGCGTACATAGCCTCACTGATTATATACTCCCTCAGCATCGGGCCAAGCGCCGCCCGGCCGTCCCCGCCTCTCGAATAGGGGGTCCTGCCGGCGCCCTTGAGTTGAATGTCGAATCTCATACCGGAAGGAGCTATCTGCTCTCCGAGCAGGATCGCCCGTCCGTCTCCAAGCATGGTGAAATATCCGAACTGGTGGCCCGCATACGCCTGGGCGATCGGCTGCGCGCCTTCCGGGATCCTGTTCCCCGCAAATATCTCTGCTCCCTCGCTGCCTGAAAGCGCATCCGGATCCAGTCCGAGCGAACGCGCCAAATCATGGTTGAGCACTGCCACTTCCGGTGAACGCACCGGTGTTGGTCCAACAAAAGAAAAGAATGTTTCAGGCAATCGCGCATAGGTGTTGTCAAAATTCCAGCCAAATTTTGCTCCGACAGTTTTTGTATCCATAATTCCTCATTCTGCTGTATTCGAGTTTTGTATACGAGTCCTCTTCCGGCATTATTTGCCATGCCAGGCATACATCAGAAACCGTTGCCGGTCCCTTAAACCACTGCTGGCCCCCGAGACCGTCACTGATCCCTGAAAACCGTTGGCTGTCGCCGACACCGCTGCAGTTCCCGACTGGCTTTTTTATAGAATCTATATTATGTTACCCGGAAACGGGTTTATAAATACAGTGCAAAACTCATGCCCTGATTTGCCATATGCGTTTCCTCATGCCTTAATATTCCTCTAAACACAAGTTCCGGCGTGTTCCGCAACAGTGTTCCTGCATTATATGCACTTGTGCTACAATAAGATAAGCGGAGGCAGCACATGAAATACGATAAAATCATTGAAGGCAAGTTCATATCACGGTCTAACCGTTTTGTCGCATATGTAAGTGTTGGCGGCATGAAGACAAAAGCCCATGTGAAAAACACCGGCAGGCTCAAAGAACTCCTGGTCGACGGAGCCACCGTCTATCTCCAGAAGCATGACGATCCGAAGCGCAGTACGGCATTATCCCTTATCGCGGTAAAAAAAGGAGACCAGGTAGTCAACATAGATTCGCAGGCTCCGAACAAGGCAATGCATGAGTGGCTGAAAGGATCTCCGGAAATTATTATCGGAACGGATGAAAAAATATCCGCCATCAGGCCCGAATACACCTACAAGGATTCCAGGTTCGACTTTCTCATAGAAACAGACAGGAGAAAAATACTGATGGAAGTCAAGGGGGTCACGCTGGAGGAGAAAGGCACGGCGCTGTTTCCCGACGCGCCTACCGAGCGCGGCGTCAGGCACATCACGGAACTGTGCGGCAGTATGAGGGACGGGTATTACCCCGTTATTGCCTTCGTGATACAGATGGACGGCGTCAGGCAATTCTCACCGAATGCAAAGACCCACAAGGAGTTTGCAGATGCCCTTGTCTCCGCGCATGAACAGGGAGTATGCATTATAGCGCTGGATTGCGAAGTGACCCGGGACTCAATGGTGATCAGGGATTTTGTCGACATAGTGCTGCAGCAGACCTGAATGTTTCATGATCTATAAACGGCAAATCATGTATTTTGGCGCAGCAAAGTGAGTTACCGAAAGCAATATCCGGATCTAAGGCGATGCTCCCGGAAAAATGCTCCTTAAAAACGATTATGAAGAAACGATAATGCCCGATAAAAGATAAGGCATAACTGCTGCGGTGGCAATTATCAGGTATATATGCAGATAAAGCTAAGTTCACATGTAAAAGGAGGATCCGTCATGAACAAAAAAGTTGTGCTGGTAGTTATGGATGGCATCGGCAAAGGCAGCGGCGGCTACGGCGACGCTGTTTCTATGGCAAACACGCCCACCCTTGATATGCTGCTCCGGAACTGCCCCAACATGTATATCAAGGCCCATGGCACAGCGGTCGGCCTGCCCTCAGACAGCGACATGGGAAACAGCGAGGTCGGGCACAATGCCCTGGGCTGCGGCCAGATATATTCCCAGGGAGCAAAGCTCGTGAATGAAAGCATCGAAAGCGGCGAAATTTACAGGTCACAGAGCTGGCACGAAATAGTTTCGAATTGCATAAAAAGCGATTCAACGCTGCACTTCATCGGGCTTCTGTCCGATGGAAACGTCCACTCGAACATCAATCATCTCAAGTCGATGATAGCCAGGGCAAAAGAGGACGGGGTGAAAAAAATCAGGGTCCATGCCCTGCTGGACGGCCGCGACGTCCCCGCCCTGTCTGCCACGACTTACATCAACGACCTTGAAGCGTTCCTGGCGGAGCTCAACGGCGACAGCTTCGATGCCATGATTGCGTCCGGCGGCGGCAGAATGGTAGTCACGATGGACAGGTACCAGGCAGACTGGGACATGGTGCGGCGCGGCTGGGAAACCCATGTGCTGGGCGAAGGCAGGCGGTTCGCATCTGCAACTGAAGCCATAATGACATACAGGGAAGAACTGAACGTGACCGACCAGTACCTGCCCCCATTCATAATAGAAAAAGATGGACAGCCTGCGGGCAGGATCGTTGACGGGGACAGCGTGGTGCTGTTCAACTTCAGGGGCGACAGGGCGATAGAAATCAGCATGGCGTTTGAGTACGAGGATTTCAGCAAGTTCGGCCGCAGGTACATGCCGAAAGTCGTGTTCGCCGGCATGCTCCAGTACGACGGCGACTTGCTCCTGCCGAAAAGGTACCTTGTGAGTCCGCCAAACATAAAAAATACCTTGTCCGAATTGCTTGTGAAAAACGGCATAAGGCAGTTTGCCGTATCCGAGACCCAGAAGTACGGCCACATGACATATTTCTGGAACGGGAACAGGAGCGGCAAATTCAGCGAAGAACTTGAGACATACTGCGAGGTCCCGTCGGATATAGTTCCGTTCGATGAACGTCCATGGATGAAATCAGCGGAAATAACCGACAAGGTGATCGAAGCCATAAAATCCGGCGAATACGGATTCATCCGCTGCAACTATCCAAACGGCGACATGGTCGGCCACACCGGGAACCTGGATGCGGCAGTCATCGCCGTGGAAGCCGTCGATCTCGGCCTGGCAAGGATACTGAAGGCTGCGGAGGAGCATGACGCGGCACTGATAGTGACAGCGGACCACGGCAACGCCGACGACATGATCCTGACCGACTTGTCCGGCAAAGCCCAGCCGAAAACGGCCCATTCGCTCAACCCGGTGCCTTTCATCATTTACGACGGGCACAAAACATACAGGCTCAGGCAGGGCAATTTCGGGCTCGCCAACGTGGCGCCGACGATCGTGCAGATACTGGGTCTCGACATCCCCGTGATGTGGGAGGAGAGCATGCTCGACATATATTGAGGCATGCCCAGCCCTTATTGAGGTATGCCCTGCCTATGCTGAGGCATTTCCAGCCCATGCTGGTGAATGCCCGGCCCATGCCGAGGCATGCCCGAACCTTCTTAGTCGCTCACCGGCTTCTGGCATGGCACGGCATGGAATTTCCTCCTGTGGGGCCTGTATTACGCTTTGATCCACCTTTCATTAAGAAATCTCCCGTGAGATCTTCATGTAAGCAGGATCTCTTATAGATTCCTCCTTATTAACCAGATATCTCCTGATATAATCGGGCCTGGATGTGCAGTTTTTTCGTTTCTGGGCAGGCTGACCCATTTTTCTGGGCCTGGATGTGCAATTTTTTCACTTCTGGGCAACCGACATGGATATTTTTCAATATAAAACTGCGATAATGAAAGAAAATTACATGTTATGTAAACCAATTAGCCATTTTAGCAACCATTCCATTGCGATTTCCTGCCCATAAACGAAAATTTTGCACAGTTGACGAGGAAAATTTCACCTTAGCCGGACGAAGCTTTTTCATCTTAACCTGAAATATGCCTGCTTAATATAATCCGACGGGGAATAGCCCATGACTTTCTTAAACACGCGGCTGAAGTAGAGAGGGTCTTCAAACCCAAGCCTGCCGCTGACCTCGGAAACATTCATGTTCGAGTTTCTGAGCAGCCTGGCGGCTTCGTTGATCCTGATTTTCCCGTGGTACTCCATGATGCTCATTCCTGTCTTCTCCCTGAAGACGCCGCTGATATAGTTGTAATTCATGCACATGTAATCGCTTATCTCACCGGAACTCAGCTTTCTCGAAATGTTGCTCTCAAGAAACATTATGATCTTCCGCGTGATTATGTCGCCCCTGTCAAGCTCGGACCGGCTCCTTTCCTGGTTGAAGAGGTCGAAAAACAGTTCCATTGTACCATAGCTGAGATATGCCATCTTAAGGTCGTTCGACGATTTGCACATTTGGGTAAGCGCGTCAAGCTTTCTTTCAATGAGTTTCGGATTATCCACTTTCAGGAGTTTCGGCAGCCTTATATACTGGTCATAATCCTCCTCGGTAAACTCGCCCGAAGCCGGAACAGGCCTGTATCCGCTCAACTGCCGGACATTTCCGTCGTCAGCGCCGCCGTGGAAATGGATATAATACCACGTCGTTCCCGCCGGGATCTCATGCTTCCCGTAGTGATGCAGCCCTTTCTTCAGGAAAAAGGCATCCCTCTCCCCAATAACGTACTCGGTGCCGCATTCCCATATCCTCATCTCGCCTGAGACGATGTAAATAAAGACGTTGAAGTCGAGTATCCTGTCGGCATGGACAAAAGGCCTGTCCGCCCTGCAGAAATCAACGATCTTCACTTTTACTATATCCTTGAGTCCGAGCAGTATTTCCGACCCCATAACGACACCGTGACCTCCGTCCATCCGTTATTGCCGCTTAAAAATCTTCGCTGTTCCAAAAGCCATCCGCCGGCAGCAGGAAACTTCAAACAGGCTGACGCTAAACCTTGAAACAGGCAAAAGTCGACCTTTGCCGAAATATAAATTTCCTTTATGCTAATAATATACAATATGCGTGCAGATTCGTCGAGCAAATGGAGAGTAAATAAACCGAAGCAGGCAAATCAGGTGAAATGACTGTCAGTATGAAATGACGATCGGCAAATGAAAATAGTGAATGTTTTCTGAAGTTTCCTTTATTCACAAAAGCGTCCCGGAAAACTATCATTAAGTTGTACAGAAAGTTGTTCAGGGTAATTGCGCTGTTTGCTTATGCGGGATTTGCTTTTACAGGATCCGAATCTACACGGCCGCATTTGCTCGCGGAATTTAGTCATGTGCACCAGGCGTTGCATCCGAGTTTGCGCAGATGCATCCATACAGGCATTTCAGCCTGTATCATCGATAATATTCGATATCGACGTGCAGGAAAAACACGATTACAGGGAGGGTATACAAAATGCATGATACTGGCAAAACGCCCAATACCAAAATGAGAAGTTTCCCATACAGCGATGTGGAACTGCTGCCGGGGCAGCTAAGCAGAAAAACCGAATCGAACCGTAGATACCTGTTGAGCCTTGACACCGAAAACCTGCTGCGGAACCACTACATCGAGGCAGGCATATGGCAGTCCAATCAACTGCCGGATAACATCCATGGCGGCTGGGAGTCGCCCACATGCCAGTTGAGAGGCCATTTCCTCGGGCATTGGCTTTCAGCGGCGGCAAGAGTATACGCCGCGACCGGTGATGCCGAAGTAAAAGGAAAGGCTGACAGGATCGTGTCCGAACTGGCAAGGTGCCAGAAAGAAAACGGCGGTGAATGGGCCGGCTCGATCCCTGAAAAATACCTGGAGTGGATCGCAAGGGGCAAGTCCGTCTGGGCGCCACAATACACGATCCATAAAACCTTCATGGGCCTTATGGACATGTATAAGCTGGCCGGGAACAGGCAGGCGCTTGAAATAGCCGACGCATGGTCCAACTGGTTCTACCGGTGGTCAGGCAAATTCACCCGCGAACAGTTCGACGATATCCTGGACTATGAAACAGGCGGAATGCTGGAAATATGGGCCGACCTGTATGGAATAACCGACCGGAAGGAACATTATGAACTGATGCAGAGATACTACCGCCGCCGCCTGTTCGATCCATTGCTTGCAGGCGAAGACGTGCTCACCAATATGCACGCGAACACCACGATCCCCGAAGTGCTGGGCGCTGCCCGGGCATGGGAGGTTACGGGCGAACAGCGCTGGCGGGATATCGTGGAGGCATACTGGCAGCTTGCGGTAAACAAGCGCGGATATTTCTGCACAGGCGGACAGACCTGCGGTGAGATCTGGACGCCTCCGTACGAAATGTCGGCCAGGCTCGGTGAAATGAACCAGGAGCACTGCACCGTCTACAACATGATGCGCCTTGCAGGATTCCTGCTCAAATGGACAGGAGATCCCGTTTACGCCGATTACTGGGAGAGGAACCTGTATAACGGAATAATGGCCCAGGGGCATTGGGAAGGCTTTTACCCGAGCGGTGTCAAACCACAGCATCCATTGACCGGTCTGATAGCTTACTTCCTGCCTCTGCACGAAGGCGCTGAAAAACACTGGGGATCCCACACGCATGATTTCTGGTGCTGCCATGGAACACTAGTACAGGCCAATGCTGCCCACACCGAGGATATTTACTTCGAAGATCCCGATGGTGTGGCGGTATGCCAGTATATACCTTCGGCCCTGCGCTGGGACAGGAACGGCAGCATGATCAGAATACAGCAGCATATAAACCACCGTGCAGGCAGCTGCAACATCGTCAACAAAACAAATATCGAATACATGCACAGGCCAATGTCGCTGGCCATTGACTTTACGGTGGAATGCGACAGCCCGGCACAGTTTGAACTGAAGTTCAGGATCCCCTGGTGGATAATGGGCGACGCTAAAATTTACGTCAATGGGGAACTGCAGGATATACAGTGCAAGCCGTCAAGCTTTTGCACAATAAGCAGGACATGGAGCAAAGATACGGTAAACATCGAACTGCCCAAGGGCCTTACTGCATGCCCGCTGCCCGACGACCCGGAAACCTTCGCCTTCATGGAAGGTCCGGTAGTTCTGGCAGGCCTGTGTGACGAAGGCCGCGTCCTTTACGGCGATGCTGAACATCCTGAAACCATCCTCGTCCCGGATGATGAAAGAAAGTGGAGCAGTTGGAACACAGGCTACAGGACGAAAGGCCAGGACAGGAACATCCGCTTCATACCGTTGTATGACGTGGGCTACGAGAAATACACCGTGTATTTCAAGGTGAAGAAGCCGTGAAAGATATCCTGGAAAGCCATATTTAGTGCAGAGCAACGCGGTTGATATGAAATTTGCGTTATATCAAAAAGGCCGGTCAACTTGTGAAAAAGCTGACTGGTCTTTTATTATCGGCTAAATGACAACCGGCAAGTTGACGTGCCAGGCATCGGTAACTGGCTGACTGGCGTGTCAGGCGCCAGTAACTGGCAAGCCAGCGCGTCAGACCCCATTTTTGCCTGACAGCCGCCAAACAGTTAACTGGCGATCTGGCTCGGATGCTTTTTGAAGAAGTCGACCCTGGGTTCGAGGAATTTCAGCTTATGCTCCCCGGGATCTTCCATGAACGAATAGACCGTATCGAATATCCTGTCCCAGCTCCAGAACTCTTCCCCAAGCCCCAGGTATTCCCGTATCATTTCCGTGCCTTCGGGCGCTATCGGGTGCATGAGTACGGCAGCCGTCCGCACCATATGGAACGCATCCGCCAGCACCTGCAGCCGGAGTTCGTCATTGCCGGTATCATCCGCTTCCTTCATCTTTGCAGTCCAGTACTTGTTGATATTGCGGATGTATGTGTCCATCAGGTTCATTACGAGATGGAATTCATGCCGGTACATCAGCCATTCATACTCAAGAACGGTGTTCCGGGCATCCTCCAGGACCTGGCTGCTGACCTCCCTGACCGGGATCTTCCCGTCGCTGTACTTCTGGGCGGTATAAAAACATGATCTTACAGCACGGTTGAAAACATTGGACAGCAGGTTTCCTTCCTTGAGCACAGGATCGCTGTCTCTTTCGGCAGCCGCAGGATTCAGCGGCTTAGGCTGGAACCCGACGCTCCTGATCCCCAGGCCAAGGCCGAAGAAATGCGCTCTGAGTTGTTCGGCAGTATAGTAATTGAGCAGGTCCCTCGCCGTAGGCGGCTTTATCTCTCCGCTGCTGCTGGCCTTCTTGTTCAGGAAGAGGATGTGGTTGTTCACAATAAGCTCCGGCAGCTGGAGTTCGCCTTCAGGCGGACCGGATGCGGGATTTTTCCCCTGCTGCCCCATGAACATCGCCATTTCGGCAGGACCATAGAAGTACACGTTATCCTCTCCTAGGAACTGGTACACCTTCGACTCGCCGGTGCACCACCATTTCTTCCAGTCCTCCCTGTCTTTCCCGGTCATCTCGAGGTAAGTCATCGTGAAAGATATGGGCGCCCAGAGGGACTCGGGCCAAACCCATACAGTCAGACCATCCAGCCCTTCAATACACGGCGCGGGTACTCCCCACCCGATGTTTCCGGTCAGCCTGAACGGCACAAGCGTCTTCCCCGTGCGGTACCTGATCCCGTGTTCAGTGAGCACCGAGCAGGCCATTTCCCTGCTATCAAGCTCTTTAAAGACCATGACCGCAGAAGATTTACCCTCTTCGTCGACCAGTTCAAAATCCGGAAACAATTGCCTGATGGCTTCCAACTGGCCGGTATAATCCTTCTTCACGTATATAACCGGCGGCTCCAGGAACTCCCGGATGCTCTTTATAACAAACTTCCTTGAAGCAGGGTCCTTCTCCAGCTTTTCGACCCATTGCACCAGCAGTTCACGGAAGTTGTCAAGCCTGAAGTACCAGTTCGTCACATCCCGCATTTCAGGTTTTTTGCCCGTGATGGTGCTCCTGGGATTTATAAGTTCGATGGGCATGTACTGGTGGCCGAGCGAACACTCGTCGGCATATCCTTTTTCAGACGCACAGCCGGCAACAGGGCACTGCCCTACGACCTGTCGTCCGTTCAGGAATACGCCCGCTTCTGCATCGTAGAACTGGGCCGTGGTCATTTTAATGAGATGCCCGTTATCGTATAACCTTCTGATGAATTCGGCAGAGTATTCCCTGTGTATCTCCGCTGCCCGTCCGATGCCCGATGCTGCAAAAAGGTCCGCGCTTATGCGGTACTCATCCAGTACTTCCTTCTGCTTCTCATGGTTGCTCCGGACAAATTCTTCGATGGTACCGTCAAATGAGCCGCTTTCCACCAGCTGGCGGTAGTTCTCCACTATCGGCGAACCGTAGCAGTCCGTCCCGGAAACAAAAATCACGTTTCCCTTGCCTATGCGATCGCGCATAAACCGCGCAAACACATCGGCATGGACGAAAACCCCGCCAATATGGCCAAGGTGAAGTTCCTTGTTGCCATACGGCATCCCTGCCGTGATAACGGCCCGTTTTGGAAACACCGGCCGGTTTGCGTGCACATCGGAAAAAGTGCCCGTTTTGCTTTGAATCAATTCTGCCCCAAAATGATCTCCTCCCTTGTTTTTCTATATATGTATTCCTTCTCTTTAAATTCCTGCTCCGTTCGTCGGCGCCTGTTATGCCGGATTGGCTTTTCTGTATGCTTATACACGTTACGTCAGATTTTAAGTCTGCCGACAACTGCTGTGCCAAATTCGTCACGTACCATGCACGGTGCAGTATCTGATCGGTTTGGCTGAGCAATTTTGCAAAACCATTTGGGTGAATCATCCGGCTGAACCCGTCTGCCGTCAATCCTGCGGAACACATCAAAAAAGCCCCCGCCTCCAGGATACGATCCTGGGGACGAGAGCCTTAACTCCGCGGTGCCACCCCGGTTTACCGATACCTTGCGGCATCAGCCTCAACAGGAACGAATGCGAAAAGACCGGCTAACATAACGGAAAGTCAATTTCACATATCATTCCCCGGCACTGTAACGGGTGCATCCGCCGCAGCCTACTTGGGCAAAGTATCATATGCCGCCTGTTCGGTGCAGTGCTCCAAGGCCTGTTCAACCGGTCTCCAGTCCCCGCTCCCACCAACCCGGGTTCTCTGTGAAAGTAAGCGCCGGCATACTATCCCTTGTCATCGCATTCATGTCTGTTTTCGTTTCAGCTTGTTTTCAAATATTATATGTATTTATGCCGGTATTGTAAAGCCTGATTATTATCCCACGGCGTTGTAAAAAACTGCATTTTCCCGGTGGTGTCCGGTATCAGGAACTGCAGGCCATTCAATCAGCAGTATTCCGGGTAACCATTTTTTGTTGCCAGGAAACCCATTTCCTGATATAAATATTTTATAAAGCACATGATAGTCGCAGCAGTAAACTGGGTATATATTCTACGAATTTATATTCTGTGAAAATATTCAAAAAAATGGAGCCGGGGTATATGCGGAGGATCAGTACAAGGATTATTGTGTTATTCGGTGTTCTCGTATTCATTATTTGTTCCGGTCTGGGTCTGGCAGCTTACATCACAGCCTGCAATTCAGTCCTGGATGTTCTCGAAGAAACCTTGCCGAAAGCCGCCGTGGAAGCGTCGGCGACAATCGAAAACGCGATGCAGAACCAGCTCAATAAGCTGAACATCATCGCTTCACTGGATTTCATGAAAGTACTGAAAAACGGCAACACAGATGATCCTGCGCTGAAAGACTTTATGTCTGATGAGATCAGCCGTTCGGGCCATAAGCTGTTGATACTGGCCGACAAAAACGGAAAGGTTTTGTACAGCAACGGCACTGTCACGGACGTTAAAAACAATCCCTTCTTTGAAAGCGCACTATCCGGGAAGGACACAGTCTCGGAACCAATGCCTGACAAGAACGGATCCGGCATTGTCATGGTGTATGCGGTCCCTGTGAAGGTGGATGGCGAGACAGCCGGCGTACTCATGGCTTACAGGGACGGCCTGGAGTTGAGCGAATTTGCCGGCAGGGTCAAATACGGAGAAAGCGGACAAGCCTATATCATAAACAAGCAGGGACGGACGATCGCCCATGCCGACAAAAACATCATCCTGCAAATACTGGAAGCTTCCGCTGCCAATGCAGACCAATCCTCCGCTTCCGATGGAAATGGATCAGATGCGGTATCCTCGGCAGCGACAGGCGCTCAATCCTCTGATGCCGTTTCCTCTGCAACAACCAGCGCAGAAACCGCTGATGCTGCTTCATCTGCAACTGCCCCGGCAGGCGGAGAAAACACCGGCGTGCAGCTGCGCGCCAGGGAAAGCGTGTCCGCACAGGTCGGCTTTGATGGGTTCTTTGAAATACAGAAACAGATGACGGAAGGCAAAACAGGTTTCGGCGAATACGTATACAACGGTGTACCAAAATTCACCGGATTCGCACCCGTAGATAAGTACGGCTGGTCGATCGGGATCGCGGTGGACAGGGACGAAGTGCTGTCCGGACTGTCATCACTGAGGCTGACGGTTTTGGCCATATCCGTCATATTCCTGGCGGCAGGGCTGGCGATCGCATATATTCTTGGAAAAGGCATATCAACGCCCATCACTTATCTGTCGGAAGAGTGCCGCATTATGTCCGGCGGTGATTTTTCGAAAGCCATGGCGGATAAATATACCATGAGGCGTGACGAAATAGGCGAACTTGCCAGGGCCTTCAACAACATAAATGTCAACGTTTCAGGGATAATCAGCAATGTCGTCGGGGAGGCCGGCAGCGTCGGCGAAGCCATCGCGAACATCAATGAAAACATGGCGGCGCTGACTTCCGAGATAAACCTCATGTCCGGTATCATAAACAAGCTGTCGCAGAAGATGGATGAAAACTCTGCCTCAGCGGAAGAAATGAACGCTACAACCGAAGAAATCGAAGACGCCGTCGACTCCATAGCCAACGATTCCATGCAAAGCGCCGAAACCGCAGGCGAAGTAAGCAGGCGAGCGGAGAAGCTCAAGGCCACCGCCCTTGATTCACAGAAGAGGGCACATGAGATCCGTACCGACGTTGCAGCAAGGCTGAGGAACGCAATAGAGCAGTCAAAAGCTGTGGAAAACATAAAAGTCCTGTCCGAAGCGATCCTTTCTATTGCTTCCAGGACAAACCTGCTTGCGCTGAACGCTGAAATCGAGGCTTCCCAGGCAGGAAGCGCCGGGCTCGGTTTCACCGTCGTTGCCGGCGAGATAAGGAACCTGGCTGAAAACTCAAAGAAGACCGCCAACGAGATACAGAAAGTGACCAAACTTGTGCTCGAGTCGGTGCAGGCCCTTTCAGACAGTGCCGAAGAAGTCCTGGAATTTCTTGAAAACAATGTGGTAAAGGATTATGACATGCTTCTGGCAGCAGGCGAACAGTACAATAATGACGCCCTGATGATCAGCGAAATGGTAACAAACCTGAGCGCAACGACACAGCAGCTTTCCGCATCGATGCAGACCATGACGCAGGCTATCAACGACGTGGCAAAGGCATCCGAAGAGGGCGCGGCAGAAACCGGCGACCTTGCCCGCGAAGCTGCGGAAATAGTCAGGAGGACGAACGAAGTCCTGGAAAAGACCAGGAAAGTAAACGACAGCGCCAACAGACTGCTGGAGCTCGTTTCGATATTCAGAATATAGGCTCGCATTAGCTCTTGGAATAACAACTCTTGAGAAGTACTGGTTCATGGGGAGTATTAGTTTACGGGAACTGCAGACATAAATCTCATGCAGTTCCCTGCTTTGTCCCTCCGGCAGGAAGCATTGTTTTACCGCTTATAGACTTCACCGAAAAATAACAACAAATCATATATACTACCAAGCTGACACTTTAGCCGGACAGCAGAAAGACTTCCTGCTCCAATCTGATCCGGTTCTCAAGCATATATCCGATAACATCGTGGAAAACCTTGTAACCGTCATCAGCTAATAATTCTGCCAGTTTTGCAGCATATTTGTCATCAAACCGGACGGCATGCTCCCTCATGGTTTCAAGCGCTGTCCTGTCCATCAGGTATGGCTCCAGTTTCGGTATAATATTGGTTTTAAGTCTATTGAAGATCAAGAATCCGCCAAGATCAATATCGCCCCAGTGATAAAACCTGACATTGTGTTCTGAAGCTTTTTCATATACCTTCCTGATAAAAAGGCCTTTCAGCGGGCTGTAAAACCCCCCAAGGTACACGATCATCATATCAGGATCCCTGTTTGCAATTGTAAACTCAACATAGTTTGCTTTATTTTCAATAAACAGGATCCTCTTTACGGTTCCCATGCTCACAACTTCAAGCCGGCGGACAGTATCTGCATTGATGGAAACGCCATACGGGAACAAGGAAAAATCTATAACATTACCCTCAAGGCTGACAGATATGGCACCCCGGAATTCAACATATTCGGGAGACTGCCGTATACCGGCCTGCGCCAGTATATCGTCATCGGTCATTTCCGCCGCCTCATCAATCCCGATGTAATACTTTTTCAGCAGGCTGATCAGCCTTCCCCTTACAAATTTTTCAAAATACTTTGAATCGCCGTAGCAGCGGAGACTGAACACTCTTTCGAGACATTCCGTACCGCGCAGCCTGCATATCTCTTCGACCGCTCTTATAACGGCAAGCGACTGTTCCTCATTCTCCGGGAGCAGCCCTGCTGCAGAAGCCCTGTCCTTTATTGAGGATATTACGTCATGCATGAAGTTTCCTGCCCAAGCTATGCCGCCTTTGTCCGATATATCGCCGCTGACCTGTCCGTTCGCCGATCCGTCAACCGGATCTTCGCCCATCTCCGAATCGATAAATCGGGCAGCTTGCTCCGCTCTTTCCAGGATGCTGTCCAGGATACTCCTTTTCGGTTTTCTCGATATTTCTTCATAAGCCCTGGAAACATTGGGAACGATCAGCCAAACCTTGTCGATTATGTTCCCCTGCTCATGTTTCAGCCATTCGAACCCTACTATCTCCCGGGATGCCAGTTCGGTTATGACACTGTTGAACGTTTCTCTTACAAAAGGCTTTTCTATATCATATTCGGGAAACTCATGCGAATTCAGCCTGATCAGTATCCTTCTCCTTGAAGTCCCATCAGTAAAAGCCTTGCTTTTTTCATACCTATCCAATAACCAGTCCAGGATAAGCTTTTTATAATCCATACCGACCTCCTGCCTGGTCCTGTTCCGATGCAGCCGCAATGTATTCTCCTGCTGATTCATCTATCAGTTTCCTCGCATCAAATGCCCGGACTGCAGCAGTGTTCCCGTTTCTGATCACACATAGGTTCCTGTCCACTAAAGGCGCAATATCGCCGACCTTTTCGGAAGGAGCCGAGAGTATGCACTGGAAGCCGAACCTTCTCAGCAGCCTGATGCTCTCCTGTATCCTCTCGCTGTCCATTTTGCTGAACGCTTCATCAAACATGATCAGCCTGATGCGGTTAAATGACGGGTCCTGTATCCTGTAAAGCTGCGCGAACGAGGCCAGCACGGCTATATAGAAAGGCGTCTGGGTCTCTCCTCCCGACTTTTTCCGGAGCGTTTTGGAAAGTCTCTGCGTCCTGCCTTCCGTATCCGTTACTTCCAGGTCGAATTGCAGGTAAGTCCTGTAATCCGTAAACCGCTTTATATTTTTCTCGAGCTCCGCCCTGGCGTCAGCGTTTAATTCCGACTCTACATCGATGATCTGACGGAAGAGCTCATCTATGGCATCCCTATGCTTGTCCCTGAAAATTTGAGAGGCAATGTTATAGCCTTCGAGAAGCATCTCGTCAGTTATCATATTATAATACCTGACATATTCCTGTCTCGGGGCCATGGTAAAGCGGTAACGTTCAGTTCCCCACACGCTTTCCTTCAGGGCGCTGTTCAGTTCATCGATCTGGTTCCTGACCATATCTATGTTCGACTTGAGTTTTGCAAGAAAATCATCCTGGAACTGCTGGAACGCTTTTTCCTTTGCATCATGGATCTTCTTCCTGTACTCTGGGAGCTTTATGCCCTGCAGTTCTTCCAGTTCTTTATCATATGCTGCATTATCCTCTCTTTTTATATCATGGGGCGCCTGGTATACCTTGTTGTATTCTGCCCTGGCCGTCTCCAGGTCATCCCTCTTTTTAGCCTTCTGGCTCCTTGTCCTCTCCAGCTGCGAACTGAAATTGTCCGCGACTTCCCTGGCCGAACTCCTCATTCCGAGTTCCTTCATGAACCTGGGTTCGCCTGTGCTGCTGATCCATTGTGAATCGTACCTGTCGTCGATCGCCTTTCTGCTTTCGGCGGCATTGTTTTGTTCCTGCGGTATCCTGTTTGAAGCGATGTCCTGTTTTTCTCCCTCGTACCTCGCTATATTTGATACACATTCTTCCTTTTGCTGTTCAAGGTTCTTTATCCTTTTCTCCGATTCCTCGATCTTTTTATCTATTCCGATGAGCCACGATATGTCGATTTTTCCTTCTTCCTCTATAACTTCAGCAAGCCTTGCCCTTAATGTCGGAAGTACCGCAGCCTCTTGTATCGTTTTTATATAAGACTCTGCTTCATTACTGCTGGCAACGCCCATGTCCGCTGCAGCTCCAACTGCCTGAGTGCATATATCGCAGGCTGATATTTCCGTCATGATGAGCCCAATGGCCTGCTTTACTCCTTCGATCTGTTTTTCGACTGCATTTCTGCCTATATACGGATGCTTCCACCTGTCAGGGTGGAGCTGCCTGGCTACATAGCCCTGGTAAAGCATACATGTATCAGTTATCGCCCTGTCATGATTGCGCAGTTCTTCCACCGTATCACATTTGATGACCCTGCCCATAACGAAATCGACAAACAGCCGGGCATAATGATCAGCAGTGATAACCTCTTCCGCAAGGCTGCCCTTTTCGCATACCGGCTGTTTTTCCTCAAGTTTTCCGGTATCGACTATGCCCCAGTCATAAAAGCCCATGGAAAATTTCAGCCTGTCATAGATTTTCAGCGCGTCTACAAAATACCGGGGCTCGATAATAAGATAGAATTTCTGGGTATGCAGATAAGCCTCGATTGCATTACGCCAGCGCTCATCCCTGACTTCCAGGAGATCAGAAAGGATATGCACATGGATGTCCTTCCCGTATTTCATTGACAGTTCTCTCTTAATCTCATCCCGGAGTAAAATAAGCTTTGGATCATAATCCTTTATTCCCTTCTCAAGTTCCCTTAAAGTCATTTCTTTCCGGTCAAGTTCTTTTATATATTCATTTCTTTTCTTCCCGACGGATGCGCGGAGCACTTGAGCAGATTCTTTGAATCTGCCTAAATCGTCCGATATCGTTCCGAAGTCTTCATTCATGATAACATCAACAGTTTGCGCATCGATATCGATCAGGTGCTTTGCGTAGCCGGCAGTCTTCTCAGAATACTCTGCTATTACTTCCAGTTCATTTGAAAACTGCATCTTAAGATCGCAGTCAGGCATTTCCCTGAGGGGCTCACATTTATTCGCCGCTTTTCTCCACTCCAGGGCATATCGCCTGAGCCTTTGTATTATTTCATCGACGTTGCCTTCAAGCCTGCCAACTTCTTTTATCAGGTCATTTTTCTGCTTCCTGAGTTGTTCCAGCTTATTGTTTATGTCTGACCTGTGCTTGTCTTCCAGGAGCCCGTCCCTTTTCTTTTTCTCCTCTTCCAACTCCAGGTTGATCCCTGTAAGCCTGTTTTTCTCCTCTGCTATGGACGAATCAAGTCCTGCGATTTCCCTGCCAAGATGATCGATCTTGTCGAGCGATACCTGCAGCTTTGCCCTGTCAATAATATAGCTCTGGATCTCGAACCTCTGGCTTTCTTCCAGGTATGACCCGTACTTTTCAGAAATTTCAGACAGTCGCCTGACCCTTTCTTCCATTATGTCCGCTTCAAATTCCAGGCGTTTGTAACTTCGGATATTGTCCTGCATAAGCGAGATGTCGACCGGGCTTTTTACATCACATACATATTCGGTGATAAACGTCTCTATATCCGTAATGGGAGTAAATGAGACCGCCTTTTTCAAAAGGCTGAAATACTTGTTCTTCAGCCCGCCGAACTTCCCTTTGAGTATATCCTGGAAACTCCTGTCGGATGCCGGGAAATCGAATTTCCCTCTTTTATAATTTTTGTTTACAAATGTCCGCAGATCTTTATATGTCATCGGGACGCCGTCGACAATAAAATGATTCTCCGGCAGCTCTGAGTCAAGTATGAAGAAATGATGTTCATCGGTCCCGTCTTCATAGCAGTCAAAAACGACGCCCGCGGTGAAACTCGACTTTTTCTGGTCATCATAGAATTCACACGCAATATAACTTGTAAAACGTCCTTCCCTGAGATAGCGGAAACCCGTACCCCCGTCGTCGCCGAGCTCACATCTCAGGTAGCCTTTCAGGCTCCTGGATGAACGCTCGTTGGCCGCCTTATTGAAAAAGTTCCTGCCGTTCGCATCGCCCAGCAATAAAAGCTGCAGCGCATCTATCAGCGTTGTTTTCCCGGAAGCGTTTTTACCGGTCAGGAAGTTGATCCTGTCAAATTCTATAAGCTCATGGCTGAAAAAATGCCAATGGATCAGGAGAAGCTTTTTTAGAAGTTTCATCCGGCCTCTGCCTCCCCCCTTATAATATCCGGTTCGTCCGTATCCCCGGTCCCGGCCTCCGTCTCTGGCTGCTGGGGATCTTCCGCGAGCAGTTCATGTAACCTGCTTATCTTTTCATTTGTCACAATAAAGAGAATTGATGGGAGGATAAGGATACGTGCATCTGCATCCGCCCAGTTTCCTGATATCTTCTGGATGACGTTGTGCTCCGCCAGGACGCGCAGGCTTTCCGTCATTTCACGGTCGGCCGGCTTCCGTTTCAAAACGTTCAGTGTGATCATCTTGTGAAAAATCTGGCCCGTCGTGGTCATGATCTCGTTTCTCAGCGTGACCCTCTCCCGTTCTTCTTCATATATCAGCCGTATGGTATAAAGGGTCATCGTTGTAAAACGGTCAAGCTTCACTTTATTGTACTCATAAATGTTATCAATGGAGATAACCCCATACTGGTTGTCCTTGCTCACATCCCAGCCCGAATACGACAGGTAATCAGAAACAATCTCAAAATGCCTTTCCAGGAACCTGTAATCCGGGTTGATTTTCATCATCATCTCTTTTGTGTCATAGACGTCCCTGACTATATAAGTCTTAGAGAGCAGGACATTAAGCAGCCGCTTCATTTCTTCCTTTTCAGAATTGCTCATTTTCTCGAAACCCTCAACCCACATTCCGCACAGTTCCTTTCCTTATGAACCGCATACCGGGTATCCTGTACCCGCCGCATTCAACATATCCGTCCGTAAATTCCACCCTGTAATTCCTGTTTTTTTCACTGCTGTCGATCACCGCAAGTATCAGCATGATGAACTCATCATCGTTTTCAAGCCGTATCTCGCTGCTGTTTAATATTTCTCTTCCTGCCATCAGGCGGTCGACAAAAGCCATTACTTTTTGCCGGCTGTACAATTTCTTCACGTTTTTGATAAAGTTTTGAATTACCGCTTCGCCAATATCTTCACCAGGCAGATCGATCTTAAGCGGTTTCTCATCGTCATGGCGGCTGCTTTTATTAGCCCTCGTGTACAAAGACCGGTCATCGATATAGCCCTGCCTGTAAAGCACGACACCATCGGCAAGCATATCTATCAAGTATTCAGTATCGGGCGATCCCCCCCTGTCCGGGAGTTTTCTGCCTGGCGCCATTGAAAATGCCGGTGCTGCTGCAGTGATTATATCTACCAACTTGCCTTTTATGCTTCTGTCGGTATTCAGCAAATAATACATTTTTTCCATGGACGCCCGGGTATATGCCGAATTCTTTCTGTCGACCTCGTCGAGCATCGCATCCATTCCTTCATACAGATCGTTTATTTCGTTCATCTTCCGTATGATGTCGTCCATCGCTTCATCAAGCGACCTGTATTTCCCGCGCTGCATTGCCTGTTCCGCTATCTTTTTCCTTAGTTCGGTATCGGATAGCCAGCCGGATATTATGTTCAATATTGGGATCTTGAAACGCGGTACCGAATCCAGGGTCTTTAGCGGGTGGTATATGTGATCCATGATCAGGGACTTATATTCGTCAAAATGCCCTTTCAGTACTTCGTTAGCCGTAACATAAGTATTCAGCGCCTGGTGGTATCTCCTGATATTGTTGTGCAGGGACTTCAGTTCATCGACAAGTTTTACGGTATTTTCGTGCGCCGTGAGTAATGCATTGTACATAAAGTCATCCCTGTCGGTGTCGGCGGTCCGGAGAGCTGAATACGTGGAGTATACAAAGGAGTTGTACTCGCGGACAGCTTCGTCGGTAAACGAATATAACGTATTGACCAGCTTTATCGTATAGTCAGGAAGAGTTATGATTTCCTCGAAAGAATCCGGCTGATACTCCATTTCTATCCATCCCGTGTCTCTCAGCCTTCTCAGTATATAGTGGGCAGTGGCTGAAAGGCTCTGGCCGCTTGCAGCGTCATCATCTTCCAGGCCAAATTCGTCTTTTTCCGCATCCATATCGATAGTAAGCAACGCTTCGTCCAGGTTCGCGATCAGCATGGACACCAAATCGCTTTTGGCAATGGTCATTTCCTGCCTGAACGCCTTGCGCAGTACAAAAAGAGCCTCGGTGTAAAGGCTTTTGTTTTTGCAAGCCAATATAGAGAACAAATTCTGCGGCAAAACATCAAACAGTTTCACGGAAAAGACCACCCGGTTCGGCTATCAATTTTTTATTTTACGGCATTTCAGGTTTCATTTTCATTATACAGGTCCTGTTCAGCCTTATCAATCCTAATTTTGCCTCTGCTTACATTATGTGACGTGATTTTATACTATTTTACTAATATTAGTATTTATGTAAAAAATATTTGATGTTCGGTGTAATTTGCAGGTCAAACCCTATAGCCAGCAGCATTCGGAAAAGTGAAAGATGTATCAGATACCCAGCCCTCTCCAGGGTTGTTTTGTATAGTCCACTTTCCGGTCCGCATCGACATCGCCGTTCCATACATACACCAGGACCTTTATCGGGCCTTCCGCGGTTTCGGCAATGACCTCCCTGCGGGTATACAGGTCGCCTTCGTCTTCCAGGTCATCAAGCCGCCTGAGCGTTTCCCGGTCGACTTCGTATACCTCACCTTTCACCCGCTCGCCTCCTTCAGGGACGATGCCGGGGTAAACGTCCACATTGTAAAGCCCGTACCCGGGAAGATCCGCACAGCAGACAAACCTCGAACCCGACAGGTAAGCATTGTGGTTTTCTTCGCCCTTCAAAAGCGTACCATAGACAAAAACTTTATATGTGCCCATTGCTGCGATTTCGTCCTCCCTTGTAACCTCCTTCGAAAGTGTCAACTGATAACCGGTACTGTATTATAGTTAACCGTTGTTTTGCGTCATCCGGGCAACAGGCTGAATAATGCCTGCCCCAGCCCGCTCAGGTTTTATGGCAGGCAATAATCAAATATCTTCCCCTGGCATATTAGGCATCTTTTAAACTGCGACCCCTCGCATACACTCGGTCAGATGACTGGCGTCAAGTATTGGTATGCTTTTAGAATACCGGTTCTGAAAAGATAATGCAAGCAGTTTTGTTGCCTTACTTTTGCTCCAGGACACATCATTGACAATTAGCCGTCCAGGTTCCATATACTTAACAATAAATGCAATTTGTGTTAACATAAATATAGTTATTGGATATAAATGTTAAATTACAGGAGGAAAATAAAAATGAGTGAACAGGAGAAACTTGCATATTTAAAGGCATTGATGTACATTGCACTATCTGATGACAAGGTCGATGATGATGAGATCCAATATTTCGACAGGATTGGTACAGCTTATGGCCTCTCTGTATATCAAATAAAGTATCGGCAAAACATCATTCCGAAGCACATGCCCAGCCGGTATTTATCGCAGCCTGGTTCACTGCACATTTTCTTTTTCTTTGACCACTTCTATTTTACCCAATAAAGCATCAAAATCAGCTTCTGAATCCTCCGAATATACTGTCAGGCTCATGGCATCATGTTCAGTACTTTGCAGGAATACATATGTACCAATGTTATTGTATTTTGCTTCTTTGATAACGCTGATGACATTATAACTTTTCTGTGCAAAATCCCTTTTGCCGCTGACTGCGTCGCTATACTATGAATGGAGCGAAAGATAATAATGCCTTAATGCTTAGTATGTCGTCGGATCACTCGTATACGATGTTGATTCGACTAAGCTGCCTGACTTGTAGACATAACCGCGTGATACAAACCTGTATTGATACCCATGTGCTACATAATATTCACCGGCTACTCCGGCATCTGTTCCTGATTCAGTATTTGACCAGCTCTTAATCGTTGTCCAGGATCCGTTTTTGTACTGCTGCAAATAGGCTTCTACCGTTACACTGGTGACATCATGAGCCGTCAGGTACACATCTACTGTTGCTTTTCCAGTTGATGAAATATTAAATCCTGTTTGAAAAATTGCAATATAGGTAAAGTAAGGCTGTATGACAAGTTGCTCATGGGCATCATTGAGCTGTAGGTTGCTTTGCGCCTGAACAGGTACTCCCAGCGCAGCAAATATGAAGACTATGCAGAACAACAGTATAATTTTTCTCTTCAGTATTTAGGAATCGCTTAAATTTAGATTCACTGCCTTTCATTATAGTAATCAACTTGGTTGAGTAAACCGGACAGTTGTAAATCGTTAACACAGTAAGGACGGCTGGATGAAGCCGTTTTTTCATGTTATCTGGAATAGGGAACCCCACGTAAGGAATCATACCATCATAACCATTAGGGAAAAATTACACAAATGTATTGACGGCAGACAAGCCGTTATGATAGACTAGCTTTGAATAGGTTTAGCAAGATATGGAGCGTTTAGTAAACTATGACCAAGATTTCTGCATTAAAAAGGAAGGGTGGTGTATTGCTTGACTGTGAAATCTGATTTTGTACCCCTAAGTAAGGCTGTAGAAATACTCGGCGTTTCACAAAGTACCCTTTACAGGTATGAGAAAGCAGGATTAATAAAAGCATATCGTACCGCAGGCGGACATCGCCGCTTCTCAGTAGACGAGCTATCTCTTTTTTTGGAAAAAATGAGAAACGGCGATTTTTCTAATTTTACTACACAAAAAGTAAGAAAGGGGGCAAGTCTGTGAGCAATCAAAAACCAAAAGTCGCCGCCCTCTTTGCAGGAGCAGGAGGTTTAAGTCTTGGCTTTAAAATGGCTGGATTTGATGTAGTGGTAGCGACAGATTTTGATAAAGCAGTTGAAATTACATATTCATATAATAATCCAAACACAAAGTTTATTAGGGCAGATATACGGAAACTACACGCTGAGGACCTATTATCTCCTGCTGGTATTAAACCTGGAGAAATTGACCTTTTAATTGGTGGCCCTCCATGTCAGGGTTTCTCATTAGCAAATCAGCAGAGCAGATTTTTAGATAATCCTAATAACCGGTTGTTCAGAGATTTTATTAGAATTGTCAAGGAAATGCGGCCCCGATGGTTCTTGATGGAAAACGTTGTTGGACTGCTCAGAATGAAAAAAGGTGAAATTCGAGATGAAATTGTTGAAGCCTTCGAAAAGCTTGGCTATACTACAGTAACTCAAGTGTTAAAAGCGGTTGACTACGGTGTGCCGCAAATAAGAGAGCGGATATTTTTTGTTGGGAATTGTGAAGGTAAAACTTTTGTCTATCCAGAAGCAACGCATTTTGCATTAAACCCATATCAAGCCGCAGTATCTCCACAAAAGGCTTTTATTACTGTCAAACAGGCAATTTGGGACCTTCCTAACTTGAATAACGGCTTTGGTGCAGATGAGATGATGTATGACAGCAGTAAAACTCCTAAACCGGGAACATACGCTTTTATGATGAGAAACGGCGCTGAAAAACTTTTTAACCATCGAGCTACCCGCAACAGCCCAGAAGTAGTTGAAAGATACAAGTATATCGGTCAAGGTGAAAATTGGTCTTCTATCCCAGAAAAGCTTATGAAGTCGTGGAGAAGTATTTCACCGGAAGAAATAGCTAAAGTATCACATTCAAGTTTATATAAAAGACTTGATGAAAATGAGCCTTCTATCACTGTCGCTAACTTTAGAAAATCGATGTTTATTCACCCGTGGGAAGATAGAGGATTAACTGTGCGCGAAGCCGCTCGTTTGCAGTCTTTCCCGGACACTTATCGTTTTTTTGGCTCTCTCGGCGCACAACAGCAACAAGTAGCAAATGCTGTTCCGCCTCTACTTGCTAAAGCTGTGGCGGAGCAGATTATGAAAGCAATGAATGCCAGCACTGGAAAACAGTCAAAGAAGTTAAAGCCAATTGAAGAACCAGTCAATTTCCTGCCGAAAGAGGTGGTACGTTAGTGATAAATCATTGGTTTGTTACACGACCTAAACGCCGCTTGGTTCTTCTTGTAGATGCTTTAAAAGCTTTCATGGCGGTTGCACAAGGTGAAGTGTGGAGAGGGAACAGGGCACTTCATCTTCTTTATGAGGATGCTTTAGAAACTGCCGGAGTTAAAGCTCCCGGCGAACGTCGAGACCAAAGAGCTGGTGGCGGGCGAACATATGCAGCTTGGCTGTATGCTTACGGTCTTTGGTTTGAAGATAGTGACGGTAGAGTCTGGCCTACTTTTGCTGGTCAAGATTTATTAGAAGGTCGTCAACCGATGGATATTTTGTTATATCAGCTTTTAAACTTCCAATATCCTTCTCCATATTCCCAAAGTAAAGGAGTAAAAATACATGATAGATTCCACAGGATATTCCCTTTTCGATTTCTTCTGAAACTATTACTGGAGCCTCGTTTAGGAGGTATTTTAAGACAAAGGGAAATCGGCCTTTACGTTATCACTCGGGCTGAAAATGAACGCTCATATGATAGGATTGTAGAAGATATTGAGACAGACCGCACACTTGGAAGCAGTGATGCAAATATTTCAGCACTGCTTGGTGATGGCTGGCAGAGGCATTATACAAAAAGAGGAAACGTCGGTGAACTGTATGATGTGGCTAATACTTTTATATGTAATCTAGAGTTTACCGGTTTGATTGATAGAACGGATGAACCCGGAACTATCAAGATACGAGATGGGAAAGAAGATATTGTAAGAACACTGCTCAGCAGACAGCCAACCTTTCTAAACAGTTGGGACAGGCCGGAAGTCTTCCAGAGGAAATACGGTTTAGGCCCTCATCATCTACGCGATAACCGGAGATTTGGACAGGTACGACCTATCACACGCGGTGATGCTGAAGCAAAGAAAGTTGTATGGACCTACTATGCAATTACTGCAAATGAACCACTTATTCAGTTAGATGATAGACTATATCAACGCATAAGTGAACAGACCGGGGTGCAGTTAAATAGAACTCGCGAGATAATTGAAGGATTAGGAGTTGTGCCTTCTTACGAGTGGTTTGAAGAAAGGTACATACAGCTTGCATATTCCGGCCCTGAAGGGGCAAAGGCTTTTGAAAAAGCGACAGCCGGTATATTTGGAGAAAATGGGCTTGGATTTAAGACAGAGTGGATAGGTTCACGACCTAACAGTCCAGATGTTCTTGTTTTAGCGATACCTGAAAACCAAAATGGTTATTTCGGCATTCTAGATTCAAAAGCATATAAGGACTATAACCTGCCAGGTGACCACCAGCGGAGGATGTTTGTTGAATACATACCACGGTATAGAACACTTAACTATTCCGGTCAATCGTTAAAATTAAAGTTTTTTGGTTATATTGCCGGCGGCTTTCAAGGTGACATGGCTTCAAAACTTAAACGAATTGCTGATAGAAGCAATGTCTCCGGTTTTGCAATGTCGGCTAAAAATGTAGTGAAATTAGTGAGAAAGCATCGAGAAAATCCCTTTACGCAAGAAGAACTTCTCCGAATTTTTAACTTAAATGACGAAGTCTGCGAAGCAGAATTTTCTTCCACGGGAGCGGTCTATGAAGCTTGAACTTGACGTTACAGCAACAATATTCCGTTCAGACCTATTGAATAACTGGAATGATTTTAGACGGTTTTTTGCATGGAGAGAAACTGAAAATCCCTTTCATATTCTTATATCGGAGATACTTCTGCAAAAAACAAACGCTAGAACGGTGGAAAGTGTTTATAATATGGTGGTTGAAAAGTATCCAACCCCACATATGTTGTCTTTAGCAAATCCCGATGAGCTTATTTTAATACTAAAGCCGTTGGGATTAGCATATCGAGCTGAGCGCTTGATAGCTATTTCCAACACAATTGTTAATAAGTATGAAGGTTCGGTACCAGACAGCTTAAATGAATTACTATCATTACCCGGAGTTGGGAATTATGTTGCCAGAGCAGTTGCTTGTTTTGCTTTTAATCAAGCGTATCTCCCTTGGGACACAAATATGGTAAGGATTTCTGAAAGGGTCTTTAATCTGTATAGTTCTATGAGTCGTCCACGAACAGATATTAAACTTGCAGATTATCTTGGAAGCTTCCTATTAGCAAAAAGCTGCGTACGCGTAAAGGAGATTGTTTGGTCAATGCTTGACTTTGCTTCTAGTATCTGTACTGCAAGAAATCCGAAATGCGAAGGTTGTTTTGCTTTTGAATATTGTAGTTATAGAGATACTTTTAATGCTTTACAGGGAGAATTTTAATGGTTGATAAAGACTGGAAAAAATATGAGTGGCTGGTTACAAAAATATATTATGACAACTTACAATCTAAAGATGTCAAGGTTGAATACAATATAAGAGTTCGCGGCCTTCTTAGCCGGCAGTTACGTCAAGTGGATATTCTAATTACAGAAAAAAATGATTCAGGTAAAAAAATAACTATTGTAGACTGCAAACATTATAAAACAAAAGTAGACATAAAAAAGGTTGAAGAATTTATTGGAATGTGCGAAGATATACAAGCAAATTTTGGTATTATAATTTCGGCTGTTGGCTTTACTGCTGGTGCTGAAAAACGTGTTAAAAACAGGAATGATATTCGCCTTGAAACCATTGATTGGGAAACAGCATATGAAAAGGCAAAAGAAGCTTTAATTCCTAATTACTTAACAGACCTCTGCGACAACTGCTATGAACCTGATTTAATTGGCCGTTATGTTCCGGGGCTAATTTTATGGAACTTAGGTTGGTATATAGTTATTGATGGCTTATATTACCTATTTGGTATTGGAACCTGCATAAAATGCAAAGCTAACTATTTGTGGTGTGATTCTTGTGGAATTATGTCAATTGTAGAGAATAAAAATTATTTATGCCCTGAATGCGGAACAAATTATAACGCTATAAAAACTTTATAACTGTAGAATAGAGCATAAAAGAATTAAGCGTTTCCACCCGAATGGGTTGTTGCGAATTTAACCGCTCTCCAACCCCAAAAACTGCTGGATTTCTTTCATCTCCACCAGCTCTTCAACTGTCCAGTAGCGGTGGAATCTGTTTTTGTAGCGAAGTTCCCACCACCTGCGGAAAAGCGGCTCAAGTTCATCGAACATCGGCCAGCGGCTCCACTTCATTTTCTCCCTCAGTTCTTCCAGCGTCCAGACACTGCCGTCTTCTTTTTTGGGTATATTAATGCGCCCGTCAGATTGGATAACCACCTGCGGCTGTGCAATCTCTTTTTGGAGAACAGTCAACTGCGCCAACCTCCTTTGGTTATTTATCGGAAACAGTTATCAAACAATCAAGCTCAAAGCTCAAAGTTTGGTAATAATTCTTGTTTTGGGCTTACTGCCTCAAACCGCCGGGTAAGGTTTGCTGAAGCCCTGCGAGCGTGGAACCGTCGTCTACAACGCGGTCCCGCTTCAGCGGCTTCAGACGAACCCGTCTTTGACCAAGGTCAAAGCTCAAAAATATATATAGCGGTTTTGACATTTTGACCTTCCGTGCGCGGTAAGTGTTCATTCACCGCTGTCTTCATCGTCCGCCTTCCACCCATCGGGTGTCTTTGTAAGAGTGTAAGTTTTTGGAGACCCTTGATGTCCCCCTTCTAATTTGGGCGACCTTTTCGGCATATTCTTTGAAGATATTAACAACGCCGCCGACGGAGGTATCTACGGCGAGCTGGTGCAGAACAGGTCATTCGAGTTCGATCCGGTCGACAACCTGGAATTCAATACAATGACGGCATGGGATGTCGTACAGCGAAAAGGGAGCGCCTGTTCGGTCCACATTGAGCGGCATCATCCGCTGAACAGCAAAAATCCGCATTACCTGGTCCTTGAAGTACTTAGTGGAGGAGAAGGAGCAGGGATAGCAAACAGGGGCTACAATACCGGGATCCCGCTGCGGAAAGGTGCAGAGTACAGGTTCAGCCTGTATGCCCGGCAGATCAGCAAGTCCGTTTCTCCTCTGGAGATCCGGCTTGAATCGTCTACAGGCGTAATATATGGAAGTACCGAGATCCATCCGGATTCCCATGAATGGAAGCAGTATCAAGCCACGCTTATCTCAAGCGAAGAGGACTTCAGCGGCCGGCTCGTCGTACTTGCCAGGAAGAAAACGACCGTTGCACTCGACATGATATCGCTTTTCCCCAGGGATACATTCAAGGGCCGGGAAAACGGTCTGCGCAAAGATATCGCCGAATTACTGGCGGATCTCAGGCCCCGCTTCATGCGTTTCCCGGGCGGGTGCCTCGTACATTGCGGTTCACTGGATCCAGATGACAGGATATCGATGTACCGCTGGAAAAATACGATCGGCGATGTCGCGGAACGCCCGCCCCGAAGGAACAATTGGCGGTATAACCAGACGCTTGGCCTGGGATTTTATGAATATTTTCTCCTTGCAGAGGATATAGGGGCGGAACCCCTGCCGGTTTTGCCCGCCGGCTATGATCCGCACACAAGGCGGGCCGCATCCCTTGATGAAATGGAACCGTGGATCCAGGATGCGCTCGACCTGATAGAATTTGCCAACGGAGGCCCGGATACAGTCTGGGGCAAAAAACGGGCGGAACTCGGTCATCCGGAACCTTTCAACCTGAAATACCTGGGGATCGGGAACGAAGAAGTCGGAGAAGATTTTTTCGAGCGCTATAAGCTGATCCACAAACGTGTAAAAGAAAAATACCCGGAGATCAAACTCATCAATACGGCGGGGCCAAACGCTGCAGGAAGCGAATTTGAAAGAGGATGGGCATCCGCAAGGGAAAACGGTTCCGATTACGTGGACGAGCATTATTACCAGGCTCCGGAATGGTTCATGGCCAATATGCATCGCTATGACAGCTACCCTGAAGATGGTCCGAAGGTCTTCCTGGGTGAATACGCATCCTGGGGCAGTACATACCGCAATGCCCTGGTGGAAGCCGCCTTCATGATCGGGCTTGAGAAAGCTCCTGCTGTCGGGCTTGCCTGCTATGCTCCCCTTTTATGCAATACAGACTACCAGAAGTGGTATCCCGACCTGATATATTTCAACAATCACCAGGCATTCGGTTCCGCATGCTACTATGTCCAGAAGCTGTTCATGAACCACCAGGGAGATGACCTGCTCGCCGTCAGCGCGGAAAACCTGCCGGAACCCGAGAAAACGGACGAACCGATCAGGGGCAAAATAGTTGTCGTGCCTACAAAAGCTACTGTCCAATACAAAGACTTTGAACTTATTGACCCGCACACGGGAATGGTCAGCAAGCTTCCCGACGTGTTGGCCGGCGGAACATCGCTTATCCCTGTCGGGGAACCAGACGGTGATTTTATCCTGCGATTTACGGCGGTAAAGCTGGATGAAAGCAATCAGTCCTCTCCTTTTGGTGATCGTGGCTTTGAGATACGGTTTGGCTGGCAAAATGAAGATAATTATCTAAGCTGGAAAGTAGGAGCATGGCAGAACCAGGATTCTTTCCTTCGTTCAGTCGTAAACGGGAAATCTTCAGATCTTACCCAAAGCCTTTTCACTGTGAAAGAGGATGTTGAGTACCGCTGCGAGCTTCGGATGACGCAGCGCAAAATGACCGGGATAATCAACGGATCCGTGATCAACGAGGCGGAAGACACCCTTCCGGTCATCGATCCGCTGTATTATACCGCCAGCCTTGAACGCGAAAGCGGCGACGTGATCGTAAAGGTCGTCAACCTGTCCGGGCATGAGAGGCGTGTGACTATCTCACTTGAAGATTATGGTACACAGGCCCTGAACGGAACATTATATGAAATGAAGGGTCACGATCCTGATGATGAGAACAGCTTTGATGATCCAAAAAAGGTAGCCTATACGGAGAGACCGTTCCGGGCTGAAAAGCCGGAATTCGAGCATGTATTTGAACCCCGTTCCCTGAGCGTCTTTCGCTTTCACGCCTGACAGGTGACCCGAGGGTACCGGGAGCAAGACAGGAAAAGGTTCCCTGTCCCGGCCTGTGCCTTTTTGGGTTACAGCCAGGGACAGGGAACAATTTGCAGTCAGAATAGTACAGTTTTCAGCAATTGCCTGCCAGAGTGCATTTGTTATATAGTGTAATTGTAATAGGAGTTTCCGTCACTATCAGTCCTGTGAAGCTGTCGTGCAGACAGGGAAGGAGGAAAATATGGGTGTTATAAATGTAAGGGGAAACAGTGTCGTATTTCAAAAAAGGGATGAAATAGCAGTACTTGAACCGTGGGGAAAAGACTGCCTGCGTTTCAGGTCGACCCCCAATTCCGTAATAGCGGATGAAAACTGGAATCTTCTTGTCCAGCCTGAAACAGAGTGCAGTATAAACGCGGATGAAGAAACGGCAACCATAGTAAATGGCAAAATATCGGCAGAAATATTTAAAAACGGAAAGGTCGTTTATTATAAAAACGGGAAGGAAATACTCACCGAACGCTCAGAAATGGCATTTTACAGCAGGTACAGGGAGTATCGGTCGCTGGGAGCGGATAACCACCGGGCTACGGTAATATTTGAGCCAAACGAGCATGAGCATTTCTACGGCCTGGGACAGGAGCAGAACGACTGCTTCGATCTGAAAGGCTCAACGAGCCAGCTTTTGCACAAGAACACGAAATCCTCGATACCCTTCGTGTATTCCTCCAGGGGTTACGGGTTCCTTTGGAACAATCCGTCCGTCGGACGATGCGAACTGACCTCCAATCATACACTGTGGGAGGCAAATTCCACGAAGCAGGTGGATTATGTTGTTATAGCGGGTGATACCCCGGCAGAAGTCATGTCGAAATACGCCGATCTCACAGGCCATGCTCCGAAGTTCCCTGCATGGGCTTCAGGATTCTGGCAGTGCAAGCTGAGATATACGACCCAGGATGAACTGCTTGAGGTGGCAAGAGAGTATAAAAGGCGCGGGATACCGATCTCGGCTATAATAATCGACTTTTTCCACTGGACGGAGCAGGGAGATCTGAAGATGGATCCCAGGTATTGGCCCGACCCGAAGAAAATGTGCGAGGAACTGGATGAGATGGGCATCAGGGCGATCGCTTCGGTATGGCCCACAATAAATCCCAAAAGCGAAAACTTTGCTTACATGAACGAACGCAATATGCTTGTAAGGACAGAACGAGGCCAGTATGGGATATTTGACTTCCATGGGCTCCAGACATATTTTGACGCGATGAACCCCGAAACCAGGGAATTCGTATGGTCCAAAATCCATGAGAATTACTATAAGAACGGAATAAAGGCTTTCTGGCTCGACCAGGCGGAACCCGAATTCCATCCGAACCAATACGATAATTTGCGTTTTTATAAGGGAAACGGAGAAGAAGTAGCGCTGCTGTATCCCTATTATTACTCGCAGCTCTTTTACGAAGGACTTAAAAGCGCCGGTGAAAGCGAGATAATATCGCTGACCCGGGCTGCATGGGTCGGAAGCCAGAAATTCGGCGCGCTGGTATGGTCCGGAGACATCCCGTCAACCTTCGAATCCCTCAGGATGAGCGTCAAGACCGGACTGAATATGGCGATGAGCGGGATACCCTGGTGGAACAGTGATATAGGCGGCTTCTGGGGCGGCGACCCGGAGAGCGGGTATTTCCGGGAACTGATCGTGCGCTGGTTCCAGTTCGGCGTGTTCTGCCCCGTCATGAGACTGCACGGCGACAGGAAAAGAGCCCAAAACCAGCCGCTGCGCGATCCCGAGATCCTGCAGCCGAGCGGCGGAGCCAACGAGATCTGGAGCTTTGGAGAAAATGTGTATCCCATACTGAAGGGACTGATCGAACTGAGAGAAAGGCTGCGTCCATATATCCATAAGTATATGGATATCGCGAGCGAGACAGGAGCCCCGCTAATGCGTCCGATGTTCTATGAATATCCGGATGACGAAACCTGCTATACCCTGGGAGACCAGTACATGTTCGGCAGCGATATCCTCTTTGCTCCCATCGTCAACCAGGGACAGACAGACCGCAAGGTATACCTGCCGGCAGGGACCTGGGTCAATGTCAATGATAAGCAGGAATATGAAGGCGGAAAATATGTAAATGCCCATGCGGAACTGTCCCAGTTCATAGCCTTCGTAAAGAAAGGCGCCGAGGTCCTTTCGGTCTTTTAGAATATGGCAGGGAGTATGGAATATGCCATATAACATGCAGGCACGCCAGGCAGTCATGTATCCTATTATTGCCGACAGGTAACTGCCTGGTGTGCCTGTCCCCCCTATTGCTGGAATCATATGCTGCCGAAAAGTCCGGAAAAACGACCGCACCCCCACTTTGCCAATTATAAATTTGCTGAAAATAACAACTACAATTACATGAAAGACCATTAGTCTAAGTTTGATATATACCTGAAAAACGGACTTAAGTTAATGAACAACTTTTTCAAATTTTCATCAGCACTACAGTGAGTTATGATGTATTCAAGCAATTCTTCCTGCCGTGCTTGGCCTAATGTTAATCGATATAATGAAAGTATTCTGATAAGCCGTCTGTAAGTAGAAATGTCCCTGCTAAGCGGGTACATTGGCACTATACGTTCGATCTTAATGTCCTGAACATTGGACATGCACCAAAACGGCACAAGTTCAGAACTATGACTGCTTTTTTCATGCCGGAGGGCATTTTGGAACATCTCATTCCAAATATCTTTTCTAAAAGTAATGTTGCCATAGCATCTGGCCACATTTTGCCTTATCGCCAGGCATTTATAACGGTTGATGCGGCCTTCGCGCTGCTCAAGATCAATAGGATTCGAAGGCAAATTCCAGTGCATTATTTTTCTGCAATAATAGTGGAAATCTAGTCCTTCCTGCCCGATAGAAGTAGTTGCAAGCACAAAAGGACGAAATGGCGAATTGAAAGAATTTCTTACACTCTTTTTCCTATCGTAATCTCTGTCAGTATTACCTTCTCCTTTTGTAAAACTCACAGCATAATGAGTCCTTACATTTACAGGCCAACTTCTATTACCCTTGATTCTGCCTTCAAAATTGTTGAATGTATCTATAGTATAACTGGCTGAATGCAACTTCATTGATTCCAGCATAAGTTGATGGATCATACTACCTCTGTCTTCAGCCTCAGCCAAGTTGTAGGATTCAATCAGCATATGCGCATACTCGTCAAATACGGACTGCAGGTTCCCATCTCTACAGTATTTAAGCACTTTTTCCCAATGTGCAGCGCCATCTTTCTTCTTATCTTTATAACTTAACTCAATGATTGCGGTTGCCTCTGGTGTATTTAGGCGGTTTATAAATACTTTAGCAATTTGGCTTGCTCGGTCTATCTCTCGTGTAGATTTTTTATCACGGCCTGAACCCTTACGTAATGTCCCGTTCCCGCCAACAGTACGGTAAGCACATATTGCCGGAGAAGCCAGTGCCATATCTGTCAAGACATTAAGCAAATCGCGAGGTCTTCTGCCAAGTTCAAGGTTTGGATCAAACCTGTATTCTCTCAGTAGATCAATATGTGCTTTGAGACTTTTCCGGTTTTGACTCCTGCCTTTCCCTTTATCTGATGTAAAATCTCCATCGTCTGTATCTATTTCTATTAGCGTATCCGTTCCTTCGAACCAGTTTCTGACATAGGATTCGTCATCGAGGAATAATGGTGCAAGATAATACCATCTCTCATCTTCTCTCCCAAATTTTCTCTCCTTTATACCTACAGATTTCAGTCTTTCATCTATTTTGTGAGAAATTTCTTTTTCCAGTTCTTTTAAAGATATTCGTCGGTTCAACACATCGATCGGCTGGAAACATTTTGCAAGAAACTCAGACGGATAAAGCAGGCAGAACAGGCTCATACTTCTGGGTACACCATCTGATACTGAAAAACGCAGCCGGAAACCAGGGTATCTGTTCTCGGCAAAATAGTTGGCGTTTTTCAAATCTTCCTTTTTTGCCTTTGATATCAATCTGCCAATTGTCCTGCGCTCAGCTTCATATGAGATCATCACGGAAATCATTCGCGGCACCATTTCCCATGATGAAAATACGAGTATCTTTGAAAAACTTTCTGCATCTCTGAATACACCATTAGGTTCATAATACGGTTTTGACGGAGGTACCCACAGCAGCAACTCCGCCCTGTTTGCAAATGCTGCATCCTTGAGTGCTTCCAGCCGAGCATTCACTGTATCCATTGGTTTATAATTCAATAAAGTGCTTCGCTTAATCCACAGGCACTGCTTGTTTGCCTTGTGAATCTCATCTGGATGCGCTTTGAAATAATTCTCAATTGTCTTTTTTACCTTGTAATCCCTCATGAAAGATAAAATATATGGACATGATTTGACAAAATCTACTGGCAAAACCATATTGGCATTGATCTCATCATATAAATTTAGTAACCAATATAAACCATCAATTTGTTCGTTATACGAGTATTTCAATATTATTTAGTAAATTTTCAAATTTAAGAAATGGCTTATTTAAGCATACTCACAGTATAATATACATCCATCCTGTCTCCTCAACTATACGTTATCTATTCTATCAACTCAACCCTATCTATTTTCGGGCTATAATCTTATCCAAAAACACACCCTCGATATGTTTCCATGTACGCATTTTGGCCCTTCAGGTCGAGTAGACAAATCGGATGCAATTCCGGAAACCCAGTAAAATAAAGGCTTACAGCCTCGTAATCAATACTACGCACTCAACATGGCTCGAGTGGATGGAATTGATGTCTTGAGCCGGTTTTTGAAACTATCTGTACGTGGGAACATTTCAATTGTTTTAATCAATTTCTTTCACACATCTGCATTCATGAAATTATATGTTCTCGATGCTTTTATTGATAATAATCTAACAAAATATAACATTGATACTTTAGAGAAATATTAAAGTTAGCAAATTTTATTGTTATGTGACTTATAGTCCGTTGTGTTTCAAGTCACATGTTTTTAAGCTTTTAAAAGAATGAGGTGTTTACAATGGGTGATATTAAAATTCTGATTGGTACAAGAATAAAAGAGCTTAGAAAGGAACGTTCTTTAAGTCAAGAAAACTTAGCTCTTCTTGCTAATTTAGATAGAACATATATTGCTTCTGTAGAAAAAGGCAGAAGAAATGTTTCTATAGTAAATATCGAAAAAATAGCCAATGCAATGGACATTAGTTTATATCAATTTTTCAACTCAGAAACTTTTATGAAAAATTCCACCATAAGTGAAAAAAATAAGGAGGATTAGCTATGTCACCATATGATGGTCTTGAAGTTTCAAAATGGAAGGAAAAAACAATAGAATTAGTTCAAGCTCACCCTTTGAATACGGATGAAATTGTTGATGTAGTATTACAAGCTTGGGAAGGTATTATGAAAACAAAAATCGCAGATGAACTTCAAATCGGCGTTGATGTTTTTCCATCCCCACAAATATTAGGGAATTATCTTCATGAACTTATTCCAGTCATTCTATCAAAAAGACATCCTACATTGTGGCGAAAAGAACGAGACAAAAGCGATAAGGATTTAGTCTATATTCCTGATCCCACTTTTTCCGTTGAGATAAAAACTTCATCAAATGCAAATAATGTTTATGGGAATCGGAGTTACGGACAAGAAAATAGTGATAATAATTCAGGAAAAGCTAAAGATGGCTATTATATAACAGTTAATTTCGAGCAATTTGATACGAAAAAGCCCAATTATAGACCTCAAATCAGGAAAATTCGCTTTGGTTGGATTGATCATAGCGATTGGCATGCTCAGGCTTCACCTACCGGCCAGCAATCATATTTGGACACAGCAGCTCGTGATAATAAACTTTTGCTTATTTATTCCAAATAATATGCTACATACTTTTTACATCACTATGAGGAGTAGGCTAGAAAGGTACAACTTAAAGGTAGGCGTAAAGGAGGGGAGGTATTAAAAATCCTCCCCTATATTTCCCATTTCTTCCGATACAATTCAGACCACCATCCGGTTCTAACAGATGAAATATCGTACTTTTCAAAATAAGATTCCAAACTCTCTATATTTTCATTTAAATTTACAGTTATTTTATCAGCCATTTTATTGATATCTATATTGTATTCATAACATAAACAGAAGAACTCGGATAGAAAAATATTCTGTATATCTGGTATTGTTATTTCAGCATCAACTTCAGTAAGCCTTTTTATTTTTTCTTCTGTCCGTGCTAAAGCCTTTTCTTCCATCTCTTTGGATACTTTATCGTCATAAATACCATTCTGCACTTCATTCTTTTTTTTGCATATCAGCATCATATCGAGGGCAATTGAATTTTTATTTGAGGTATGGGCTCCTGTTCGGCTTTCAGCATGAAGTGGATATGATTTAATTAGAGAAAAACCAGATTCATCTATCGCCTTCAATATAGAAAACCAACTATCTAAACTCTTATCATGAAATGAAAAAATCAAAAATCCGTTATCTTTTACAACTCTATTGCACTCCTTGAAAACACGTACTAGTCCATTTTGATAGTCTTGTTGTGACTTTTTGTGAATAGGATTTACTATAATTTCTTGTTCTTTGGGCGATAATTCTGTGATAAATCCTAAACTAGGTGCAAGTTTACTCATATAATTCCAACTATGAAAAAAATCTATAAGTTCTGAATACATTACATTAGCGCCAAATGGTGGGTCTGTTAAAACGACGTTGACACTTTTATCTGGTATACATGCTATTTGACTAGAGTCTTGGCACAAAAGTAATGGTTTATTTACATCTAGCTCTTCATAATTATCGACTGGCTGTGCTTCCACTATCTCTTTTGAAAAAACCTTTTCAACATCAATTTTCCCATTTTTTTTCACAGTCGATATATCATATATGTTTGTACAGAATTCTTTTCCTCGTATTATTTTGTCTATTGTCTTAATAAAGTTACCAGTTCCTAATTCTGTCCCCCAAACATTATTCTCAACCGGCATTGTAATCGGTACATATGCATGATTAAAGAAAATATTGCATATTTTATATGCATTTGCCTGATATCTGCAAAACATGTTATTCATTTCTAACATTCCAGAGAAGGCTAACTGCAACCAAAATTGTACAGATTCATCCTGTACATTGTTTATTTCCTTAAGCAATAACCCCAATCCCAGCAATTGCCTTTTATTAAATAAATCTTTATACTTTTTATATCTGTGATTTAAAATTTGGTTTGTATTATATCCGGCAGGAATATCCTGTTGAGGAATAGGTAACTCACATTCAATCTCGTCATATTTTCGGCATGCTTCATTGTATAATTCGATATCTCTTTCTTCAATTTTTTTATAATCATGACTCTTGCAATGGGGACAATAATATTCTATGGCAACTAATTCCGTTGTCTTTGGATAGCCATCATTTTCTGAATATTCACTAATAATACGTTCTTCTCCACAACAATCACAAGAGAATTTGCCGCGTGTAACAAATCCTTTATTTGGGCTTTCTATTTCATATCCACATTTACAGATTGCTTTTCCATTTTGCTTAAAGCTATGCTTAAAAACTTCTCCACACTTTGGACAAACTAATGTAAATTCATCCTTTTTCAAAGCAAGCACAAAACTAGAAAATAACTTATGCTCCTTACATTTACTATCCGTTTTAACTTTCTTTACATGAAATGTGTACATAACGTCAGCCGTTTCCTCACATACAGGACATTTTGTCTGATAATAATGCATAATCTCTTTAGCAACAGACTTTTCTAAGCGTTCAAGCTCTTTTTTGATCGCTTTTACATCTATTGATTTAACTAAAGCTTTTGTGACAAACTTTGAAAGAGGTTGCAAATCGCAACCAATAACTTTAGCATTTAATCGTAAGCTCTCGAACAAAGTTGTTCCTCCGCCCATAAATGGATCTAAAACAATAAAGTTATCTAAATTTACATTTTCAAAACTATCATATAAGTAATCCCATATATCTTCATCATATGGAAGTAGCAGTCCTAGAAGCATCATCCTAAAATTACATGTAATTCTTCTAGCAAAATATTTATGTATAAAAAATACTGGCTTTTTTCTACTGGCTTCTTTTCTTGCTGCTTCATATATTTTATCAAATGGAATATCACGTAATATTGCAGGATTATTTATGTTTTCTATATTCAAGGTTTTCTTTTCTTTTTCAAACATGCTAAGTTGCTCCATAATATTTCTCCTAATCTAGTTTTTATATTGCGCTTTTTCCGCTTTTTACCCATTCGTCCAGTTCTGAACGTTTAAATTTCCACAACCGTCCTATCTTATGCGCCGGAATTCCTTTATTTTGTTTTATCCAGTTTCGTATTGAATCTTTATTCACCCCTAAATAATTGGCAGCTTCTTTAATTCCAATCCATTTGTCATTTCCATTATCAATCATATTATACCGCCCCACAGCATTATTTTACTCGCTTAAAAGATTAGCATATATCGCTGCCTAATTCAAGTAAATAAATATGATTACGTGTGAAAATATATGAATTGATATGAATTATTTGTATCAATTTCATCGTTAATACAATATTACTAATATATACTAATAGTCACATCAATCTTGTCTCCTCAACCCTATGAAAAAAAGCCCGTTATCTAATCTGTCAACTCAACCCTATCAATTTTAGGGCAGTTGATATGTTCCCGAAAACAACAAAATTAAGGGCTTCCTGACATTATCATCACAGACTAAATAGCTGAGTGAAAAGTACAATGTCTGGAAGTCCTTTATTTATAAGCATTTTGGTCTCTCTATTTATCAACCCTTGATAGAGTAGAGCAGTGGGGTTTCCACCGCCCCCTCATCAAACCGT
>ENA-UPSB01000869-UPSB01000869.1-bioreactor-metagenome-genome-assembly--contig:-NODE-869-length-43077-cov-19.244247_pt1 | contig 43077 bp, 42 predicted proteins | sample MGYA00238182_ERZ773286 | MGnify/ENA primary metagenome ERZ773286 (study PRJEB29026, sample SAMN07631240) | bioreactor metagenome | isolation source: Switchgrass digestor | place: USA: Dartmouth...
TGTGACCGTCAACGATATTGCGATTATATTGCTCAAAGAACAGGATGCTTAAAGGCCGGGAAGAAGGATTAAAATACCGGTATAATGAAGCTTTTTTCTGTGAATCCGCATAGAGGCCAGGCCCGCATCATGCGCATGAGTTTGGAGATGTTATTTCGCTTCTGCTCTAGACAAGTATCTTGTAGGCTGGCTGGAATAGCAAAAAGCGCATTATGACAAAGATATCCATAAGGCGGGCGCCCGGGGCGGCGCAATCCTGCACGGGCGCATCGCAGGCGCCGATATAGCCGCAAGGCTGTTTGGAGTTGAAATCGACCCTGAAAAGGAGCTTGTGATTATCCTGCTGCCGGACGCCCTGGTCGACAAAGTGGTGGACGCGCTGACCGAGCAGCTAAATCTCAACGAAACCGGAAAAGGCATCCGCTTTGTCGAACCGATCATCAACACCCGCAGGCTGATTGAGACCATTGAAAAGTAATGTCGAGTAGATAATTATAATACAAGCACCTGAGCCGGTTGAATAGGCTCAGGTGCTTATTTGTTTAGATCTGTTAGTTATCTCGCGCCATGTCCTCTGGACGCGGGCATATATCGATCCTGCTTGCTTTCCAATTCAAGAGGTCAGCGGTCCGAACCCACTTATCTCCACCATTATAATACCCTCCCAAAAAAAGTTATGTAGTAACGATTATGCGCAGGTCCGGTGAAGGCCAGCTACCAATCAAGGCAGTTAACAGGTTAAAAAATTTTCTATTTTTTGATATATTTTCAGGATAGTCAATAAAATGCAATTCTATGGGTGCTAACTTGCATATATTTCCCTGTTTTTTGGAATATTGCGTCGAATTTTTTCATTTCAATCTCTTTCCGTATCGTTGACCTTATATTCCTATAATCAGCCAAAATTCGACCCAGCGCCTAATTTCGACCGTATGCGACATCTTTTTTTTATATTAGCATGCAATTAGAAAATATAATTTGCCAAAAGTGCTTTTTGCTTTTCTCAAAGTGCCGTTTTCACATCCCAAAGCCGTTTTGGGCAAAAAAATACTGTCCACCGAATCGGTGAACAGTATTTTTATAATTATGTCTTATTTTCTCGCATATAGTTTCCTGTACTCCGAGGGCGACAGGTTCGCGCTGCGCTTAAACGCCACTGCAAAGTGCGCCGGGTTTATAAAACCGCAAAGTCTCGCGATATCCTCAATAGAGCCTTCGCCGCTTTTGAGCAGTTCCTTCGCCTTTTCAAGCCGAATATCCATCAGGTATCGATGAGGCGTCCTTCCGGTATACTCCTTGAATATTCGCTTAAAATGGTGGGGACTCAGGTAGATGAGATTGCAGATATCTCTGATGCTTATGTTTGAATGATAATTCTCCTGCATAAACAAAACGGCTTTGTTGATGTACGGGTTGTCCCCTCCATGCCTCTGCCTCTCCTTTTTCTGCCCGGTGTGTAAATCGCGGAGCAGCTGAAACACGATTTGCGTCGAGAGGCTGTGTAGCATCCTGGGATAGGCCTCGCCGTAGTTCATGAGCTCCGATTGGAAATCGCCTATCAAATCGAGCAGGCGGCTGCTGAAACGGCTATGGACGCGTTTAAGCTCAAAGTCTTTCTCCCCCGCCGTTTCCCCAGCTATTTCCCGGAAAAAATCCTTTTTAACCGCAATATGCAGGTATCTGCCATACACCTCGTTCCTGCCGGGAACGTAAACCCTGTCCCAGGGCTTGACTGCCAGCATATCCCCCTTTTTCACTTGGTATTCGGAATCGTTGATCCATATAACGGGGGGATTTTCTAGAAACAGAATAAAGTGATAGTCGTCGACGCACAGTTCTCTCCCCAAGGCATACTCTTTCGGCTCAAATATGGCTATATACCGGCAAATCGTCGCCTTCGTCCTTGCGTACATTTCCGGCGGGATTACCTCAAGAAAATAGCCAAACTCCGTCCCCATATTTTACCCCCTAAACGACGAGCGGCTCTCCGGGTTGTTCCTTCCTATTTCCTATACGGGATCCGGAAAGACAGCACAATTTGGATGTAGTCCTAATCGTGCAGATTCAGAAATATCATTGCCGTAGCTACATGCCCCTCGAATTATTGTCCGGCACAAGTGAAAACTGCTACCACAATTATACAATAAATTGCAAACGGATGCAATTAATAACCAAATCTGTTAATTTACCACTATAAACATATTCTCAAAAAGAATGGGTCAGGGTAGTATCCGTCAAAGAAACATCTCGGAAGGATCCAAAGGCATTCTCTTAGACCCCGTAATTGAGGGCATGGAACTGGCACAAATGCGGCCTTGTGGTTTTCTCCTTACGCATGCCTGTCTTTTTTTAATTTCCAACATATAAAAAAGAACTTGTGAATACCCATAGGCTAGGGTACAATTATGTAGTAAATAATTTGTTGCGGAGGTGTGAGATGAAAAATAAAGGCGTATGCAAAAACCGGATTATTGATGAAATTCGGAAAACTATCATCCCCCGTCCTCCCCTGACTGAGCAAAAGCGAACAGTTGAAAAACCGGAAGAACTTCTCTCGCTATTCGAGAGGTTGAAGCAAGCATTTTCTCCAATTAATTGCCGGGCTGTCATCTCCCATCCCGTGAGGTAGGTGGAACGTATGAAAATCAATGCGATTCTTATGAGCTGCAAGGACGATGTCGTAACTGCGCTTACAGACATTTCTGCTAATGAAGAAATCGTATATGAGCTAAACGGGCAGGAAAAAAGCATAAGAGCGGTTTCAGATATTCCAAAGTTCCATAAAGCAGCTATAAGGCAAATTAACCGTGGCGAACCCGTCAATAAGTATGGCGAGAAAATAGGTTATGCGACAGAAAACATAAATGCCGGCGAACACGTGCACCGGCATAACTTGGCAAGTTCCCTGTAAGGAGGGTTGAGCCGATGAAATTTTACGGTTACAGGCGCTCGGACGGGCGGGTTGGCGTCCGAAATCATGTCGTTGTGATACCCGGCGTGCTTTGCTCGAGTGGTGCCGCGGAAAAAATCGCCAGGAAAGTCGAAGGAACAATGTTTGTCTATAACCCGCACGGCTGTGCTCAAACAAGCGCCGACTCGGCAATTACCACGGAAATTATTTCGGGCCTGATTGCAAACGGCAATGTATATGGAGCCTTGATTGTAGGACTCGGCTGTGAGCAAATCCAAAAGGATACTTATCTAAGCGCAATCCGAAAAAAGACCGATAAACCCGTTTTCTACATAAGTATTCAGGATTTAGGCGGAGTCAGGAAGACAATAGAAAAGGGAATTGAGATAGCTTCCAGGCTTGTTGAAGAAGCAAGCAGCTGCCAGCGGACGGAATGTGATATTTCCGAGCTTATTCTCGGGCTCGAATGCGGCGGCTCCGATCCGACGTCGGGAATCTCATCCAATGTTGTGCTGGGAAAGGCTGTTGACGTGCTGATTGATGCCGGAGGAACAGCTGTCCTCGCTGAGACGCCGGAGGCTATCGGCGCTGAGGATATACTTAAGTCCCGCGGCAGTACGCCGGAAGTAGGCCAAAAAATGTACGACATGGTTAAGCGCTGCGAAAAAATGTTCTTTGACTATGGGCAGGACGTCAGAAAATCCAATCCGTCGCCCGGGAACATCAAAAGCGGTATAACTACACTGGAGGAAAAATCGCTTGGCTGCGTGCACAAGAGCGGTACAAGACCCTTTAATGCCGCTATCGAGTACGGAGAAATGATCAACTGCCGCGGCCTCGTTTTTATGGACGGCACTGCATACGACGTCGCTTCCGTTGTGTCATTGGTTGCCGGCGGCGCCCAGGTAGTCGCATTTACAACGGGTTGCGGCACGCCGGTAGGCAACCCCATTGCACCCGTAATAAAAATAACCGGAAATCGTGAGACCTTTATAAAACTCAATGATATGATTGATTTCGACACGAGCGGCAGCATCAGCGGCGAGATGTCGATAGATGAGCTCTCCGAAAAGCTGCTTGATTATATAATTGAGGTTTGTAATGGCGAGCCCGTAAAGGCGGAAATTAACGAAATGTTTGAAATGGCCATTAATCAATTCGGCAGTTATGTTTAAAGATTGTTTGGAGGGGCTTATGGGCGACTTGTATTTTCCCGAGATTAATATAAAGATTGAGGGAATGGAAAAGGTTAAAATACCTAAAATGTTCAAAATAAAGCAGCTGTATGATTCATCAAAGATAGATGATTTAAAAAGCTGGACGGAACAGCAAATGGAGACATGCTTTCCGGATAATCGGGAAGCCTGCTTTAAGAATAAAAGGATTTGCATCACGGCGGGCAGCCGGGGAATTCCGCATTTGGACCTCATTATAAAGACGGTAATTCATGTTCTGCGAAAATGGGGAGCCTCGCCTTTTATTGTTCCCGCCATGGGCAGCCACGGCGGGGGTACGGCGGAAGGTCAAAAGGAATACCTTGAAGGATTTAATATAACCGAGGAGACGATGGGCGTGCCGATTCTGTCTTCGATGGATGTAGTTAAGATCGGAGCCCTGGAAGATGGAACTCCTATTTATTGCGATAAGTACGCATACGAGTCCGACGGGATTATAGTGCTCAACAAAGTCAAACCGCATACGGATTTCAGAGGAAAGCACGAAAGCGGACTGGCTAAAATGATGGCAATTGGACTTGCCAAGCATAAAGGCGCGTCTATGTTCCATATGGCTGGTTTCGAGACATTCGCCAGGAGAATTCCGGAGGCCGCCGAAGTATTTCTCAAAAATGCGCCCGTTATCTGCGGCATTGGTATAGTGCAGAACGCTTATGATGAAATCAGCGAGCTTGAGGTAATCCCCAAAAGCAGAATTCTTGAACGGGATGCCGCGCTGCTTGAGATTGCCAAACAGAAAATCCCAAAGTTCAAAATGTCGTCTATAGACGTCCTGATAATCGATGAAATAGGCAAAAACATAAGCGGAAACGGTTTTGACCCGAACATCGTCGGCAGAAGCAACTCACCCGGCTTTGATGATGTGCTCAAGCTGCAAAAGCTTTTCATTAGAGGGCTGAGCAAGGAATCGCACCATAACGGCTGCGGCATTGCGATGGCCGATATTACGACAAGGCGCTGCCTGAATGACATCGATTTCACAACCACCTGGGTAAACGTCATCACTTCGACACGCTTAAACGGCGGCAGAATCCCGATGTACGCAAATAACGATAAGGAGGCTCTTCTTATCGCTATAAGGACATGCGTAGGTATAGATTACGACAAGGTCAAAATCGTACGAATAAAGAATACTCTTTGCATGGATACGATAGAAGCGTCGGAAAGCTATCTGGACGAGCTTAAAAATATGAGCGACGTTGAGATCATCGAAGGTCCTTATGAAATTCAATTCGATGAAGACGGAAACATGCTCTAGGGTGTACTCACGCCGTCATTAACGAAGATTTGGAAACGGGGAGATTTTATGCCGCAAATCGGAAAGTTCAATACGATTGAATATATTTCAAATAAATGCCTGCTAAAGGCAACCGGTCTTTCGGATGACGATTTGAACAGGCCGATTATTGGTATTGCAAATTCATTCAATGAAATGGTGCCCGGCCATAACAATCTTCGCAGAGTCGCCGAATGCGTTAAAAACGGCATTTACCGCGCGGGCGGAACGCCGCTTGAGTTTGGCGTTGTTTCATGCTGCGATGGGGTTGCAGATGGTCATGACGGCGCTCATTATGTGCTTCCTTCAAGAGAAGTTATCGCCGACAGCGTTGAAATACAGGCAAAGGCTCACAGTCTGGACGGAATTGTTTTGCTGGCAAGCTGCGACAAAACCTTACCCGGAATGCTGATGGCAGCCGCAAGACTTGATATACCGGCGATTCTTGTGCCCGGCGGTTGTATGTCGTCGGCACCACCCTTCGCCAGTAAAAAGAAAAGCGACACGACATCGATATCGGAAGGCCTCGGCATGTATCAAATCGGCCAGATTACATACGAGCAGTTGCAATCGTTGACAACCATATGCGCTCCAACCTGCGGTTCGTGCCAGTTCATGGGAACGGCAAACACAATGTGCTGTTTTTCCGAAGCGCTCGGCATGACTCTCCCCGGCGGGGCGCTTATACCGGCGACGTACCACGAACGCATGAGATGCGCATTTCGTAGCGGCGAGATGATTGTAAGGCTTGTCGAACAGGATATTACCGCCCGCAAGATAATGACAATAGAAGCCATTGAAAACGCCATAATTGTCCTCATGGCTATCGGCGGGTCGACGAACGCCGTCATTCACTGCTGCGCGCTGGCGCATGAGCTGGGCATGAACACACAGCATATTTTAAACCTGTTTGACAAGTACAGCGAAATGATTCCGCTTGTTGCAAAGATTAATCCGGCTTCATTGGAATACGACTGCGAGGATTTATACAAAGCCGGCGGCATACAAGCGGTTATGAAAGTCGTGAGAAAGTATCTCCATGAAGACGCACTGACAGTCAGCATGCAGAGCGTGGGTAAAAACCTCGATGAATTTGCAAACCCATATCCGGACAACCCGGAAGTAATTAGAACGCTTGAAAACCCGCATAGCACGAAAGGCGGACTGGCCATTATGCGCGGGAATATCGCGCCCGACGGCGCCGTCGCAAAGCCTGCCGCGATACCAGAAGAGCTGCACAAATTCACAGGGCGGGCGGTATGCTTTGACTGCGAGGAAGATTGTCTTAGAGCCATAAATGAGAAAAGGATTCAGCCCGGCAGCGTAATTGTCATTCGCTACGAAGGTCCTAAAGGCGGCCCGGGAATGCGGGAAATGTATCTGCCGCTCAAAATGCTCTACGGTCAGGGCTTAAATAAAACCACCGCGATTATTACCGACGGAAGATTTTCAGGAACCAATAACGGCTGTTTTGTCGGGCATATCTCGCCCGAGGCGGCGGCCGGCGGGCCGATAGCACTTATTAAAGACGGAGATATTATAACGATTGATATTGACAACAAAAAACTTGAGCTGCATATAAGCCGGGAAGAGTTGGAATCCCGAAAATCATCCTGGAAATACGAACCCAAAAAGAATTTGACCGGATACCTGAAACGATACATGAAGTTAGTCAAATCGGCTAGTGAAGGAGCAATACTTGAATAACACTCATCATTCCCCCGCTTCTACCCGAAATATAGCAGCAGAGCCGAGGTATAACGGATTACAGGCTGGTGGATTGCTTAGTTACTTGAAAAATATATTGTTATCTACAAAGAAAACATCTATAATGTTATATTTAGTTACAAGTAACCTTTAATTCAAAAATCAAAGCTGCCCGCCGATCCAACCGGTAGGCAGCTGCTTTGTAAGCATATATTTAGCAAACAAGATAACAAAGAAGGAAAGCTCAATGACACTAAAGTTAAGTGAAACGGGTAAGGGCAGACTATACATGGTCGCCGCCGCTCTTCTTTGGGGACTTGCAGGCGTATGCGTCAAGTCAATTCCATGGAACCCGATGTCGATTATGGCGGCAAGATCTTTCTTTGCAACAATAATCCTTGCACTGGACAAAAAGAGCATAAAAATTAGCAGGCCCACAAAACATACAATGCTCGGGGCTGTTTTTCAGAGTCTTACCAGTATTTTTTATATTACGTCAATCAAACTGACCACTGCCGCAACGGCAATTGTTCTTCAGTATGTAGCTCCTATTCTTGTATTTCTCTTTACCATATTTGTTCAGAAAATAAAACCAAAAATAACGGAAACGATTCTTGTTTTCATCGTCTTTGCCGGATGTTTCCTGAGCTTTGCCGACGGGCTGGATCTCACTCGCCTGCTCGGAAACATACTGGGACTTGCTTCCGGATTCACATTTGCCGCTCAAATCATTGCCTGCAACGACTCGCGGGCAAATCCATCGGATGCAATGTTTATCTGCAACATAATAAACTTAATTGTCGGCCTGCCGTTTATGTTCTTCGACAAGGAAATGTGTTTTACCCCCTCGGTTATCTTCTGGGTTGTTATTCTCGGCGTATTCCAGTACGGTCTTGCAAACGCCTGCTACGCAAAAGGCTGTCAGAAAGTAAACAAGGTCGAAGGTTCGCTTATTCTTACACTAGAGCCTATCTTCAATCCCATTCCTACCTGGATTGTAACCGGAGAAACAATGGGTCCGCTTGCCCTTATCGGCTTTTTCATTGTTATAGGCGGTGTTTGTACATACGGCGCTCTTCCGCTTATCGAGGAAAGGAAGAAAAGCAGTTTTTCCAAACTAAAGAAATCAGCAGATTAGAATTTATGAAAATCTACGCCCCCGACGCAGACAGTAAAATCCATGTGTCGGGGGCAAATTATTTGGCTTCCGCATGCAGACTGATGATACGGTGTGAAGCTACATTTTGGCGTAGTTAGATTCTTCCTGTCTAAACAAAAGCTCTAAAATTCTTGCAGATCTGTAAAAATTGAAAATAATGATATTTAAAAAATAGATTATTATCCGACCTCAATAGCTGCGGTTGATACGCGGTTATTAGGGGATATCGCTGCGACAGAATCCGCGCTGAGGGCAAAAATCGAATATATTTTTCCTGAATCCGACTGGGCTTGGACGTATAGTTTGACAGTAAAGCCCAAGGGAAGGGAAACGTTCGTATCTGATGAAAAAGGGAGTTTCAAAACGGCGCTCGCGGCAATGCCCGTATCTTCATTGTCATTCCAGGGGTTTTCACTTTTGGCTTCTGTATCATTATATTTTTTATCAGTCAAGTCCCATGAAATCTTTGTCCTGTTAAGGCCCGATTCTCCTACTGAAAAACTTTTAACCGAGTATTTTGAAGCCTTCTCATCCGGATACGGGTCCGATACGTTTAAATACTCCGAAACTGTTATATCAAGTTCTGCCTTATAGACCTTGGCATTGCCAACTATGGACGTATTGTGCTCTGCTTCCATGTGCTTTTCTATATTCGGCATGTTAGTCCAAGACCTGATATATATTCCGTAGTTTCCGCTATTGCCAAGGGTATAAGGGTGGTATCCTGCAAGATAAACAAGCTGAGCGCCTTCTGCATTCGTAAGTACCGCAGCAGTCTGAACCGTATGGTGCGGATACAAATGCAATTCTTCTTTTTCAAAGGCATATTCGTTATAGGTGACGTATTCTACATTATCAGAAGAGCCGAAAAGCAGCGAAATCGGCTCTGCTTCCGAGTGAGGCAAGATATCGCCTATTGTTACAGAGGATACGGCGCTCCCCCTATCTCCTTCTTTGTAAAGCAGGTCAAACGTAATTTCCTCGATTTCTTTGCCGTCTTTGTACAGATGTCCTGTAAAAAGCCCTTTGGTATATTCCTGATTACCGCGTATTTTATTTTGTTCGAGGTAACCTTCGGCCCCAAGCTGAAAAGACAGGTCATTTAGTCTAATTTCGCCGCTGACTATAGCAAATTCCGGTATAGTGCCGTCAACTTCGATATTAAGCATAGCACTGTCTAGTTTGGAAGTTCCGATTATTGCCTTAAATCCGGCATCGTCGGATTTTATTACCGTGTTTAGGTCTAGTGATAATGAAATGTTCCCATATTTTGCTTCTCTGCCGCAACTTGATAACGCAAAACATAAGATAGTTATGATTAGAGATAGAATGATGTTTACTTTAGGTCTATTAATACTTATCACCCTTTTAATACTAATTTCTTTGTTGCTTTTCAAGCAAGGGGAAGCTTCAGAGCCATTTTTGCCGGGTACGACAAGCAATTGGTTTTACAGTCAACTGAATAGTTCACCATTATATACTTATATGTGCCCAAGCCTAGGCTTGTGAGTTATCTGCGGCGCAGCAAGGTCAACACTAAAATATGCTCTCAAAAGCATCAATTGTACATTATCAGCTCGTTAAAGACTTCGATGGCAAACCGGTCTGTCATACCCGCGATGAAGTCGAGTATTGACTGAACATACAGCTTTCTGTCGCTGAGGTCTTCGTAGATTTTCTCGTTTTCGCATTCGTGAGATATGTCTTTGAGCGATTTGCTTCCTTGCAGTTTTTCGTCGGGGACAATATCCGCCGTACAGTAGCGCGCGAGCCACTCGGAAAATGTTTTTAGCAGCTGGGGGGCGAATGAAAGTTTATCTTTCAGGCAGTAGATGGTGCGCCTTTCTCTATAACAGCGATATAAAACATTGAAAATCTGTCTCAAAATTAGCTCTGAGTACTTTTTAAACGGTTTGAATCTGGGATGTTTATAAATGTATTTGTTGTTGAAGTCTCTTAAGTCCACCATTTGCTTGTAAATTGACGGGCTCATACAAATCCCTTTTTCGGGGCTGCTGTTCTGGCAGATATCTACAATCATATTGTGCATGATGACGGTGGTGTTCATGGCGCGCTCGTCGTACGCGCGCGCCATCTTAAGGAGCTTGCTATGTGCCGTCTTGCTTAAAAAGCCAAGGGTCATGGCGTCTTCAATATCCCGGCCTAAATACGCAATCTTGTCCGCGATCTTGACGACGCAGCCTTCCCATGTGGCGGGCGGATACTGACCGGGAGTCTCGAAAAAATCAAGGTCAATCAACTCCGTGCGGGGCTTCAGTCCGTTTTCGTCCACTTCGCCGCAGTGGGAGATAATCCCGTCGCGCACCGCGTAGGTGAGGGCGAGATTGCTATAGCGCCCTTTACTGTCCTCAAGCAGCTCGATTTTATCGACGAAGCGCAGCCCGTTTTTTTCGTGCCAGAAATTGTCGCCGAGGTATTTCCGTGCGAGGTCTTTGATGACTTGCTCGCCCTGATGCCCGAAGGGCGCGTGCCCCAAGTCGTGGCCGATGGCAATCGCTCTTGCGAGTTCAACGTTCAATCCCAGCCACTGAGCGATGGTGGTGCTGACGGACTCGACGTGATTTACGTGCTCCATCCGTGTACAGATATGGTCGTTACCGACGTTGAAAAAGACCTGCGTTTTGTGCTTGAGCCGCCGGTACGCCGTGGAATGGAGTATGCGTGTGTAATCCCGTGCAAAGGGGCTGCGAATGTCATCTTTACGCTCCTCAAGCGGCTTTTGCCTGCTAGTCAGCGTCTTCCATTCGGGGTGCTTATCCTCATCCGCCGCGACATCTATGAATTTGCCTCTTTCCATCACACAGCCTTCTTTCAAGTAGATAATGGAATCAATGTAATAATATAACATATTTCGCGGTTTTTCAACTGAAGCATAACGCAGAAAGAGTCTGCAAGTATATGAGGCTTTTAACAGGATGGTGTTCGGCAGTATATTTCGGAACTAGCACAAGTCGCCGGCACAAGTGTGCCGGCGGCTTGCCTGTTGCTATCAGATGCTGCTCTTGCCTGTTTTCCGCTTGACAAGGGTGATACCGGCTTGCGGAGATCTAGCCGCGTGATGTCGCTTGCAAATCCGCTCTGCAGCGAGTCCGAAACGAGCCGCCCATTCAGCGGATACTGCGGTCATTACGGCGCAATCAGACGTTTTCAGCCCAGTCTTTGCAGACGTCGACCCACGCCTTAAAGCGGGAGTGGGTTTCCAGCTCGTCGAGCGTGAGTTCAACCGCGCTGTTGCCGCTTCCGGCCGCCGGATAGACTTTCTCAAACCGTTTGAGCGACACGTCAAGATAAACCGTCACATCTGGCTTTACGACAAAGGGGCAGACACCGCCCGGCGCGTGGCCTATTGCCGATTCAACCTCGTCCGGCGGTATCATTTTCGCCTTCTCCTGAAACAGGTCTTTAAATTTCCTGTTGTCGACCCTGGCGTCCCCCGCCGTAACGATGATGACGGGTTCCCCTTTGATCCAGAAAGACAGCGATTTTGCAATCAGCCGCGGCTCGCACCCAATCGCATTTGCCGCTTTTTCCACCGTAGCGCTCGACTCTTCCAGCTCGACGACTCTTTCTCCCAAACCCGCGCTTTCAAAATATCGCTTTACGTCAACAAATGCCATGTCTTCACCTTATTTGCGTTTTATTTATTTACCTAAGTATACACTACTAAACGCAAGAAGTAAATCCAACCGCTTGCTTCCACAAGAAAAACCAAGCCAATGGCTTGGTTTTTCAGCTATATTCGCCTTCAGCGAGTTGCTTCGCAGTAATATTCGGATGACACCGAGTAATTTCGCTTCCGGGCCGTTCTAACTGATGAACCTCCTATTAAGCAAATAATAACAGCCCTGATGAGCTGCTAAGAATGAATTGCAAGAACCGTCCCCTAATACTAATGAAATGGCGACCACGAGCGAGCACGCATATTGACAAACACAGCGGGAAAATTTATACTGTTGATAATAGAACAGTTGCGCAAGCAACAGTTGCAGTTGAAATTATGGCTGCAGCTCCTCGGCTTAGTAGATTCAATTAAATGAAGGGATTGTTTTATTTGGATACCAACATTGAAGCTAAACGCTCTGAACGCCGGCGCTTGATGCTCGAGGAGTCGGTGTTCAAGGTGGTGCCGATAATAGCGCTGCCAATGGTCATTTCAATGCTCATCGACTCGTTCTACAACCTCGCCGATACATATTTTGTCAGCCAGCTAGGCACAGCGGCGACCGCCGCGGTCGGTATCAACAACTCGCTGATGCATTTTATCCGTGCGCTAGGCATGGGCTTCGGCATGGGCGCCGCGAGCTATATCTCGCGTCTGCTCGGAGCCAAGCGCGGAGACGAGGCCTCGCGCGTCGCCTCGACGGCCGTGATAACCTCAATAGTTTTTGTCAGCGCCGCTGCGGTGATAGCGTTCGTCTTTCGCGGACCGCTCGTGACGCTGTTGGGAGCCACCGCTACCTCAAAGCGATATTCGATGGATTACGCCACCTACATCCTGCTCGCCGCGCCGTTCACCGCCGGCGAGATAGGACTGAGTCAGACTCTGCGCTCCGAGGGCAGCACCACCTATTCAATGATAGGCATGCTTTCGGGCTGCTTCGTCAACCTCGCGCTCGACCCGCTGTTCATCTTCGCCTTCAAATGGGGCGTAGCGGGCGCCGCTGCCGCAACCGCTCTGTCCAAGGTCGTCGCCTTCATCGTCCTGCTCACTCCATTCCTGCGCGGCAAGAGCCTTATTCGAATTTCTCCGAAGCTCTTTTCGCCGAGAAAGGATATATATGTAGAGATAGCCCGAATGGGCATACCGTCCTTCCTGCGTGCGTGCATAATGAGCATCGCGAACGTTGTGACGAACAACTACGCCGGCAGTTACAACGACTCCGTGCTCGCCGCCGTGTCGATCTCCAACCGCATAATGATATTCGTAGGTTCGATGGTTATGGGCTTCGGCCAGGGCTTCCAGCCCATCGCGGGCTACTGCTACGGAGCCAAGCGATATAAACGCGTTCGCTCCGCCTTCTGGGCGACGACGGCCTTCGGCCTTGCGATATGCCTCACCTTCGGCACCGTGCTTTACATCCTTGCTCCGCAGGCAGTGGGACTATTCACCTCCACCGACAGCGAGATTGTGCGCATCGGCTCATATATGGTCCGCGTTCAATGCCTCACGCTTCCGTTCCATGTCTGGGGCATGATAATAAACGGAGTATTTCAGGGCCTCGGCAGGCCGATCGGCGCAACGATACTCGGCCTTTCGAGACAGGTCATCTGCTTTATTCCTAGCATGATAATCCTCAACGTCATGTTCGGAGTGGACGGCCTTATGAACGCTCAGGCGATATCCGACTGCCTGACGATGTTCATCGCCGTGCCGCTGCTCATCTATATCCTCAATTTCCTTAAAAAGAGGGAAAAGGAGAACCCGCAGTGCGATGAAGAGGAAACGGCCGAGCCCGAAGTGATACTTGAACCGTTCGATAACTAAATCGGAACGAGGAGGAAGACATATGCCAGAAAATGAATCGCGCCAGGATATAGCCAGAACGATATCAAGACTTATACTAAAGCTGTATAAGCAGCGCAGGATATACATGAACGCAAAGCTTGCCGACACGGGGCTCAAGGGTCCAATGTATATGCTGCTCACAACGCTCGACCGTTTCCCCGGCTCGAACCAGGATTTCATGGCCCAGCACATCGGAATTGATAAAAGCGGTATAGCCCGCGCAGCGCGAGCGCTCGAGAAGCTCGGATACATCCGGCGCGAGATAGACGACGACAACCGCCGCCAGTACCGCATGTATCTCACCGAAAAGGGCAGCGAGCTGGTGCCGGTAATACGCGGCTACCTTAACGAATGGGGAAGAATGCTCACAAAGGGCCTCAGCGAGCAGCAGGTGCTCGAGGTCATCAAGCTCATGGAGCACATGAGCAAAAACGCCGAGCAATAAAGATTCGGCTCTGAATCCTCAAGTCCCGGTTTAAGCGATAGGTCGGGACGGCAAACGTGCAACATGGGTCCGTTAAAAACTCTTGACATATCGGGAAATAAGTCCGGGCGCTTCCTGAATTATTATCCCAATTGGGCATTTCAATACTGTAGCAAAAAGTACCGCGCATTTGGCACCCCTTGCTACAACATAACGGTGCGGTGCTTGCCAAACAAGAGTGTTGATAGTTCTGATGCGAAATTCGGGAAGGTAAGCATGTTCAATCAAAGGGGTTGCCGGTAGCAGCCGGAGCCAATAAGGAAGGGATGTGTGCCGGCAAAGTAACCGTGGATACGGATTTGTCCAGCAAAGACGGCGTAAGAAATCAGCGCATATGATGTGGTGAGAAGCTATTATGAGAGGGTATTATAATGCGCATAAAGGTCTTATGTCTTGTTTGTATTATTCTTCTTGCTTGCATAATTGCACCGGCTTTGCTGGCGGGTTGCGACATTCAGGAAAACCAAAATGTGACTTTGCTTGCCTCAAATCCGGGCGGCAACCAGGTGACATCGGAATTTTTCTCTGTCGTCAACCCTGATGCGACGCTTTCTCCCTTTACTATCCCGAACAACAAAGTGTTCGTTGTCACAGATATGGATATTACCTTTGCAAACGCATCCCCGGATAGAATCGTGTATGTACAGCTCCTTTTGATTGGCGGTAACCTGCTGGCGTCATTCCAGGATACGACCATGGCCGATGCCAACGGAGACGGCGGTTTGCACGCCAGCCTCACAACCGGCGTCGAGATTGGGCCAAATACAGAGTTCGGCGTCAGGGCCTCTTCCGGCGATGTACAGGATCCAAGCGGTATTGTGGTCAGCTTGCATGGGTATTTTAAGTTCAAATGAACAAAAGTAAAAACAGATTGCATGGGCCGCTGCGGTTATTACCGCAGCGGCCTTATTAGCGGTATTCAAAGATTGATTTAAGCTCTAAATGGGCAACAATATCAGAGAGATGCTCCCCTTTATAGCGGCAGCCTCCCTGCCCTTTTTCGACGACCCCGACGGCAAACTCCAGTATGTCGGCAAGGTCACCCTCTTTCAGGTCTATTGCTTGCAATTAAAACAAAAAGGTGATAGAATAATTATTTAGAGAATGCATATGTTTTACTTTTGGAAATCGTGCAAGCATCATAAAAAAGGTTGGTTTAATTCCCCTCATCTCCGCCAGTAAAACAGCCTTGGAATTACAACATTCCAAGGCTTTTTAATGGAATCAGGCAAGCTCAAAAATGGCGCAATTTGCCTGCATGTTTTCTTCGCAAAGAGGTATAGGCAATGGACAGCAAACAGGATTTCACACAGGGCAGTATTTTTAAAAAATTAATTCAATTTATGATTCCGATTCTCGGCGCGCTGGCTTTGCAGTCCACATACGGCGCCGTCGATTTGATGATTGTAGGCCAGTTCGGCTCGAACGCCGGTATCTCCGGCGTATCTACGGGCAGCAACATTATGGTCATGGTAACGGTTGTCATCAGCGGTCTGGCAGCCGGCGTGACCATACTGATTAGCCGCTATATCGGCGAGAAAAACCACGCGATGATTGGAAAGCTTATCGGCAGCGCCGTGGCTTTTTTCCTGATCGCATCAGTTATTCTAACGGCTCTGCTCACAATCTTAGCCCGACCGATTTCGGTTCTGATGCAGGCGCCTGTCGAAGCGGTCGATTTGACCGCCCAGTACATCAGAATCTGCGGCGCCGGCTGCGTTTTCATCGTTTTCTATAACGTGATAAGCTGCATCTTCCGCGGCCTCGGCGATTCCAGAACGCCGCTGCTGCTTGTGGCTATTGCCTGCTGCGTCAATATCGTCGGCGACCTGCTTCTGGTCGCAGTTTTCAAAATGAACGTGGCCGGGGCCGCCATAGCCACGGTCTTGTCGCAGGCAATCAGCGTAATTCTCCTGCTGCTTATCATACGCAGGCGGCAGCAGCCTTTCAGCTTTTCAATCAAGGATATTCGCTTGGGCGGGGTCGGCGCCTTTGTTAAAATCGGCGCTCCGCTTGCGCTGCAGGATTTCCTTACCAGCCTGTCTTTTCTCGCGCTCTGCGCCTTCATCAACCGGCTCGGTTTGCACGCCTCCAACGGCTACGGCATTGCGCATAAGATTGTATCCTTTATCATGCTCATCCCGATCGCGCTCGCGCAGTCAATGTCTTCCTTCGTCGCCCAGAACGTGGGCGCCCGGAAGGAAGAGCGCGCGAAACGGGGCATGTATTACGGCATGATTATGGGCGTCTGCTTCGGATTAGTTTTGGGTGCATTTGTTTTCTTCAGGGGCGATTTGCTGGCATCCATATTCTCCAGCGACGCTCAGGACATTGCAAGGGCATTTGAGTATCTCCGCGGCTTTTCCTTCGACTGCGTGATTACCTGCATCTCCTTCAGCTTTATCGGCTATTTCAACGGGCATGCAAAGTCCATGTTTGTTATGATACAGGGCCTCGCGCAGTCCTTCCTGATTCGCCTGCCGATGTCTTATATAATGAGCATCCGGCCGAACCCCTCCCTGACCTATATCGGCCTTGCAGTGCCGGCCGCCACCGTCTTTGGAATTATCCTATGTCTAATTTACTATCGCCGCGTAAATCGCGAGATAACGGCCGAAAGCCATGCGTCTGAAAGAAGCTAGCCGCATGTAAGCAAATTGAATGGAGCCTGCCCTGGTTTCAGGGCAGGCTCCATATTATTATATCGACATACACTTGGCTCCTGCTTGCGTCACAAACTACATATGGATTTGCAGCTTAGGCTATCAAACTACGCCGCCTTCCACAACTAGACTGTCAGGATCGACCGCATCGCCGTAAACGGGAGCAAGGGTTTCCTGATAAGCGGCATGGAAGAATTGTTCTTTTCCCAGCGCCTTGATTTCATCGTTCAGCCAATTAAGTAATTCGGTGTTCCCCTTCTGCACCGCCGGAGCAATGGTGTCAATGCTCCCCAGGGTCTCAATTCCCACCGTGAACCCGGGATTCTGAAGCGCCCAGGCCAGGACTTCGGTATTGTCGGTGGAGAAAGCGTCTCCCCTTCTGTCCAGCAACGCGTTATAGGCTTCGGTGTACTGGTCGAATTTCAGCAGTTTGACTTCCGGATAGTTTTCCATAAAGAAGGTTTCGGCCGTTGTCCCCTTTACCACAATCAGGGTCTTCCCTTTGAGCTGCTCCACATCGGTAATCAGATTATCGTCCGGGCTGACGACTCCCAAAGCAACCTTCATGTACGGAAGCGCGAAATCAACCGACTGGGCGCGTTCTTCCGTCACCGTAAAGTTTGCAAGGATAATGTCCACCTTGCCGGTTTTGAGATATTCGACACGGCTTGCAGGCTCAACCGGAACAAATTCCGGCTCTACGCCTAAATCTTTTGCGATACGTCTTGCGAAATAGACATCGTAGCCCTGGTATTCGCCGTTGGAGTCCACGTATCCGAAAGGCGCCTTGTCGCTGAATACGCCGATAATCACCTTGCCGCTGGATTTTATCTGGTCCAGAGTACGCGCGGTAACCTTAGGCTGGGAAGCAGTTGCATTTGCTCCTTCGCCGCTTCTCGGCTGCTTATTTCCTGCGCAAGCGGTAAAAACGGCCAGGGCAAGGGCTATAACAGCAACGATTGAAAATATTCTTTTAAAGAGCTTCACAATAATTACTCCTTTCATCTTAACTTTTACTAAATTGAAAAGTGCTCAAAAAACGTCTTGCACGCTCTGTCTGGGGATTTTGAAAAAATACATCAGGGGCAGAGATTTCCTGTATTTCGCCCGCATCCAGAAACATGATTCGGTCCGCTATGGCCCTTGCAAACTGCATCTCATGGGTCACAATCAGCATCGTCATTCCCCCTCGGGCAAGCTCCAGAATGACGTCCAGCACCTCCCGGACCATTTCGGGGTCCAGGGCCGCCGTCACCTCGTCAAACATCATAATCTCCGGCTCCATAATCAGGGCGCGGACAATGGCAACCCTTTGCTTCTGGCCTCCGGACAGCTGGCGCGGATAGGCGTTCTTTTTTTCCAAAAGGCCGACACGCTCCAGCAGCCGTTCAGCCGCGGAAGCAGCTTCCTGTCTGCTGCGCTTCTGGACCTTGAGCGGGCCGAGAAGGATGTTTTCCAGAACGGTCATATGTGGAAACAGGTCGTAGCTCTGGAACACCATGCCGATTTTCTGCCGAATCTGGCTCCAGTTTGTCTTGCCGTTGATTATACTCTGCCCGTTGAGCAATATTTCTCCGGACTGGATTGGCTCCAGTCCGTTAATACATCGAAGCAGCGTACTTTTCCCGCAGCCGGAGGGCCCCAAAATCACGACGACCTCTCCTCTTTGAATCGCAAAGCTTAGGTCGTTCAGCACGGGCGTGTCGTCAAAGCTTTTGTGAAGATGCCGTACTTCCAATAAAACCTGTTGCAGATTTTCTCACCTCCATCGATTTTCCAGCATCCCCGACAATTTGGAGATAGGATAGCAAATTATAAAATATGAAAAGAAAATAGCTGCGTAAATCCATAAAGCGGCGGATGGTGCCGTATAACGGTTGGCTTCGATTATCTGCTGGCCTACCTTCAGCACTTCGACGACACCTATCAGCACGACCAGGGACGTGGTTTTAATCATGCGGGTGACCAGGTTTATGGTCAAAGGAAGCAAGCGCCTCAGCGTCTGAGGAACGATAATATAACGGTATATCTGGAGCTTGGAGAGCCCCATGGCGGCGCCGCTCTCATACTGGTGTTTCGGAATAGCAATGATTGCCCCGCGGACCAGGTCCCCCATCTCGGCGGTTCCCCACAGCACAAATGCGATTACTGCTGACACCTCGCCTGAAATGTGGACTCCGAACGCTTTTGTTGCTCCGAAAAAAATCAGAAACAGGAGCACAAGCTGCGGCATTATGCGTATAAAATCGAGATAAATCCGCGTAACGGCTTTCGTCACAGGGTTTTTCAGCGTCATAACCATGCCCAGCGCCATGCCCAGCGGCACGGAGATTGCCGCCGAGAGAAGCGAGATTTTAATGGTAATCCACATGCCGCCCAGCAGGCGCAGGAAATTGCTGCCCTCAAACAATACTCGAATACCCAAATCCGGCATAGCGCAGCCTCCTCTCAACCAAAGATGCGGCAACAGACAGCGGCAGCAGGATAATCAGATAGGAAATAACAAGCATTAATAGGGCCTCGTCTGTTTTGTAGTAAAGGCCGATTAGGTCTTTTGCCACGAACATCAAATCAGCCAGCGCCACGACGCTGAAAACCGAGGTTTCTTTTATCAGAAAAATTGCGTTTGCGCAAAGGGATGGAATAGAAACCGTAAGCGCCTGCGGAAAAACAACGTGGCGGATAACCTGCATGCGAGTCAAACCGATACTTAATCCGGCCTCAATCTGGCTTTTTTCCACAGATTCCAGCCCGCTTCGAAAAGCTTCCGCCATATAGCTCCCGCCCAGAAAAGAAAGCCCGATTATGGCGCAAGTCTTTGAACCAAGAACAATGCCTGCCTTCGGCAGGCCGAAATATAAAAAGAAAAGCTGGACCAAAAGCGGAGTGTTCCGCGACAGTTCGATATATCCGCGCACAAAGCGTCGCATAACCGGTATCTTAAAGTAAAGTATCAGACTGCAGATAAGTCCAATCACAAGCGACAGCAGGATTCCCAGCAGCGCCATGGAGAGCGTCAGCCCGGCGGCCTCTCGATAAAGCGGTATATATCGCTTAATAAAATTCCAATCCAATCGGTGCGCCCCTCTCTTTGCCGCTTTTACTAAAGCGTGCAAGCATTACCTATAATTCATATATATTTAGTATGTATTATATTAGCACATTTTGGCTCTATTGTCAATAGATTTCCTCTCTTTAAACACAGTGCCTAAAACGGAGGAGGCAGAGACAAACCGCAACACGGATATTCAACGTCGGAAATGGCTCACAATCCGTCTTCAAGGGTGATTGGCAAGAGTGTGAAAGACTGACGCAGCATCCGGAATCCTTAAGAAAAATCAGGTTTCATTATTGCGGCCTTTCTCTTGCTTCCGTTCCAAAGTAGAAGGGATTGCTTAATGCACAATTTGCCTGGTGGCGGTTAGTATGCTGAAGGTCGTGGGCCCGATTTTCTCCCATTTCAACAAAAAGTAGAGCCAGACGAATACCATCTTTCGTCCGGCTCGTGTTCGTATTTGTCCCATTCGCCACACCCCGTAATAGCTGTTTCAGAGTTGAAAACAGCCATACAGAGCAACAATTAGCATCGAATGTGCTTACAATAATGTAATTTCTAACCATTTTGACATGTATAGTAATATTACTATACAGAATATTTGCGTAATATTATATTGTATATTGTGAGATTTATGAGTTATTTATTGATGTATGTAATGTAATATTACTTTACATATATTCTGCTATTTTTTCAGCGATTTTCAGCTCTCCTCAGGTAATATGATGGGGTAACATTTCCATTTGGCGGAACACTCGCTATGATATTATATTGCCAATTATCCAATTTAAAAAATCCCGCCTGTACAAAGGCGGGATTTTCTCTATTCATACAACCTGGAAGATATAAAACTTAAGGTATTCCGTCTCCGGGACGTTCCAAAGGATGGGGTGGTCCGGGGACTGCTGGCGGGCTTCAATCTGCCTGAGCGATACGGTTGCGTCCCTTGCGGCGCTCTCCAGCATTTTGCGGAACAGCTCGTCCGTCATGAAATGGCTGCAGCTGCAGGTGGCGAGATACCCGCCCCGCGGCAGCAGCTTCATGGCCTTCAGGTTAATCTCCTTATATCCTCGTGAGGCTGACCTCACCGTGCTGCGGGATTTGGTAAAGGCGGGCGGGTCGAGTATTATAAAGTCATAGTCGTGGCATTTTCGCTCCGCGAGCTCTGTCAGCAGGTCGAATACGTCCTTGCACACAAAGTCCATTTTTCCGGTAAGGCCGTTTCGCTCGGCGTTTTCCCTTGCCATGTCGAGGGCGGACTGCGAGACGTCCACGCAGGTCACGTGCTCCGCCCCGCCCAGCGCCGCGTTAAGGCCAAAGGAACCTGTATGGGAGAAGCAGTCCAGCACCCGCTTTCCGCGGGCAATCCGGGCCACCGCGGCACGGTTGTACTTCTGGTCAAGGAAAAAGCCGGTCTTCTGCCCGTTTTCCACGTCCACAAGGTATCTCACGCCGTTTTCGCATATCTCCGTCACGGCCGTCTCCGGCACCGGGAAGCCTTCCATCCTGTACCAGCCCTTTTGCTCCGGCAGCCCTTCCCTCTCCCGCAGGCCGATGTCGTTGCGCTCATAAATGCCCTCTACAGTCTCGCCCATTTCGGCAAGCACATCCCAAAGCGCGCGGTAGACCGTATCCTTGACTAGCTCCATGCCGAGGCAGGTAATCTGCACGGACAGTATGCCGCCGTAGCGGTCCACCGTCAGTCCCGGCATCTGGTCGGCCTCGCCGTGAATCAGGCGGCAGCAGGAAAAGTCGGCGCCGGGCATGACGGTTTTGCGGTATCGAACCGCGTACTCCACGCGGCGGCGCCAAAAGCGGGCGTCAAACACGTCGTTTGCATTGCGCGAAATAAGGCGAACGGTAATCTTGCTTGCGCTGTTGTAAAAGCCCGTACCCATATAGGCGTTTCCGGCAAATACGTCCACAAGCCCGCCGTTCCGGGGCGCGCCCTCCGTTTTGATAATCTCTTCGCCGTATATCCACGGATGCCCGTTCTTGACGCTGCGCTCCGCCTTAGGGGTTATCATGACTTTGGGGTACGGCCGCTGCTGCTTCATCTGCGTCACCTTTCGAATTGATAGCTTTCGGCTGATTGTAACACATTTCTCCGCCGCCTTCAACATGAGCACGCCGGTGGTGAAGGAGTGAGACGCCGGTAAAAGGAAATACATTAAGATTATACTGATGCTAAAAAATAATATCTGTCACCGCAATCTTAGTATCCGGAAGATCCTATATCCGCACAGGTTACTACTTCCCCAATTATGGGAAAGATATATCCGCTTGAAGAGAATTGCAATTATACCGCTCAATGGTATAAAATTGCTGTGTGACTACCGCAATTGCATAAGATGCCGTGCACTATGCAGCGGCGGTCCGGCAAGCTAATTAACGCTCAGATTCAAGGAGGAAGGCAGGGTGCGCGATATGAACGATTTCCGCTATTGCAAACTTGAGATATTCATTCCGGCGAGCCATCTGTCGGCCCTGCAGGAGGCGCTGCGGAGCGTAGACGCAGGGCACATCGGCAATTACGACAGCTGCATGTCCTACAATGAGGTGACGAGCTTCTGGCGGCCGCTGAGCGGCGCCAAGCCCTATATCGGAGAGGAGAACAAAATCTGCTCGGAACCGGAGCTGAAAGTGGAGGTCACCTGCCTGCGCGAGAATGTGGACCTGACGATTGAGGCTATAAAGCGGGTGCACCCGTACGAGGAACCGGTAATCAACGCAATTCCGCTATACCGGACAAGTTTCTGAGGAAACATCGAGAGCACAAAACACAAAGGGGCTACCAAAAGGCAAGCCCCTTTGTCTTATTTCACCGCTCTTCCAAGAATTTGCGCTTATATAACGGATAGACCTGTTTGGCAAATAAAAATAAGTTTAAAGCAAACAGCAGCAGAAAGAAGATTACGGCGACTGTCCTCGGCACGCCTGCTAGCACTATCCCGTTTAAATCCCCTCCCCCGACGAAATGGCTCAGGACAGAGAGATAAAAGGGGTCGAGGCAGAGAAAAATCAGCGTGGCGTAGTAAGCTATTGCCCGAAGCACAAGGCTTTTAGATTTTAGTATATTCTTTCTTTGCCACACCATAATGTATCCAGCAATCAATGTGGCAGCTATACCCATGATACAAAATACAAATATCTGCCCGCCGGACATAAGGGCGGTGTCCGCCACTATCTGGACCCCCAGGCCCCATTTGACAAGGCGGATACTCTGAAACGTACCGAAAAGCAGCGCGACAACCAAGTGCGCGCCCTCGTGGATAATATAGTAAAGCGCCACCGCGACAATTAAGCTAAACCATTTTCGTATATTGCCTGAGAGCACCGCTTCATCCCCCCGTTTCTTCCGTTAGCGCCAGCGACGATACAACCGTAATCATCCGCGTTTTGCCCCCAGGCTTCGCCGGCAGGCGGCTGTATTTTTCCACAACCGCAAACAGCTCCTGCGTAAAATCGTCAAACTCGCCGTCATTTAAGCTGAGCGTATTGGTGCTTATAAAAACCTTATCCTCAACCGGGGCAACAGGCTCCTTATCGAAGTAATTTGTAAAGTCTTCAATCAGTTTTGTAAGTATGGAATAAACGAGCGCCCGCAGCTCGGAAGCGCTCTCCTGCCCCGAGGCCCGTACCTTTCCCAGGTTAAGCGAATAGCTCTGCTCGAATGTGCCGCGTATTTTTTCCTCTCCGACTATTTGCAGTATCCCGCTCTCCGTCAAAACGCGCATGTGGCGGTAGACAGTCGCCTTTGAGACATCTGGCAGGGCTTTTGCGATTTGCGCGACAGTCGCAGGCTGATTGCGCGCCACATACTGGATAATCCGCATCCTGACGGGGTTTAGAATAATATTCACTTTATGCTCCATGCTCCCCACCTCTGTTAGTTTCAATATTGATAATATTCTTATAATTGATTCCATTTGTCAAGTGTTTTTTAATAAGTCAGAAATAGAGTTCACAAATGCCGGTATCAAATCGCCGGCGTATCAAGGAAGGCATAGCTTGGGGGCGCTCAGCTCAGGCCTCTCCTCCGGTAAAAAAATAGAAATACGGCTGCATAGTTCGATTGATTTATGCTGCCGTTTTCATTTCTATCGCTAAACCAAAGGCCCGCTTTCCTGTCGCTTGACAGAGGCATTTCTATTCCGGCTATTTAACTAATGTTTTGCGGGCAAAATGAGTGAAAAGCTAAATGCTCTCCGTGTTTTTCAGGGCGGCAGTGGCGGCGCAACAGTTATGCATTTTCTCAATTAACCCAAATTAACAAATTTACCGGATTAGCCAAGCCCGGGTGCAAGCTATCCGGAGCGAGGGCAAAAGATTTCCCGCGGAATATACTGGTAAGGGGCAACCCTACTACTAATCAGGTGTCAAGGATGGTACATATGACCAACAATTCAAACGCATTCGTTTCCCCGCAATTCTACTCGGATAAGGAGAACATGGGGATGATGCCCATGACTCTGGAAGAGAACAAGAAGCAGACCTCTCTGGCCGCCGCGCAGTCGGACGAACTGGATAGCCTGTACCCGGAAATCTATTGGGAGGTATATCCGCTGGTATCCGAAGTGGCGGACAAGATGATTGCTGCAAACTACAGGCCAAATCCGAATACCATGAACATGATAGTCGACAACATCATCAAGAACGGCGGCCTTTGGTACGAGGACGACGACGAGGACCAGTTCGGCGAGGCAATCCCCGTCCAGTTCGGTTTCGGAGGCCTGCCCTTTGCGCGGCGCAGGCGCAGGTACCACAACCGCAACACTCTGCGGGACATAATCCGCATCCTGCTGCTGCGGGAGCTGCTCGGCAGGCGCCGCCCCTTCCGCGGTTTCTAGGAGGCTGAAAGATGACGACTCAGGAATTCGTTATCGACTCTCTCCAGCTCCACCTGTATTTCGGGCGCATAATGAAGGAGCACGCGCTGTTTCTGGAGGCGGGCTTCACGCCGCAGAACGCAAACTACGCCAGAACGGCCGACCACTACAAAAACGAGTTTGAAAAGCTGCTTCAAAACGCGATTACCCTAAGCAACGGCATTGTCAGCACAAAGGTCCTGCGCTCCGGCGAGCTGGTCACGGACTTCACGCTGGGCGCCGAGAGGCAGACGCAGGGCTTTACCGGCATCATGATTAACCAGAGCCTGACGGTTCAGACGGCCAGGCTGCGCGGCGGCGTAAATCCGAACGTTTCGCCCGAGCTTGCCCGGACCGTCCGGGAACTCAACAACGGGGCCATACAGCTTCTCAACGCTTTCATCGACTTCAAGACGGAGATTCTGAACAACGTGCTCTCGTGCAGCATGTTCACGCTCAACTACCCGCTGCTTATCGACCACATCCGCCGCGAGGCCATCCTCTACCGCGACAACCTTGCCCTGCTCGAGAGCGGACGCGGGATAAACCAGGACGTAAAAGCCATGGAGCTGTTCTGGAATCGAATCATGCTTGAGCACGCTCTGTTCATCCGCGGCCTGCTCGACCCAACGGAGGGCGAGCTTATCAACACGGCAAACGACTTTGCCGCCGAGTACAACGAGCTTATCAGAAAAACCATGGACGCAAACGACACCGTGCTCGCTTCAATTACCGACGAGGCTCTCTCCGACACCATGCGCTATCGTGACTTCAAGGCCGCAGGGACAAAGGGCATAACGGAATGCCAGATTCGCTCGATTATCCTGCCGCTTTTGGCCGACCACGTTCTGCGCGAGGCTAACCACTACATACGCCTCCTCGAAGAAGTGCGGTAGCGAGACTTTTCGTACCCTGCCCGGCACGAAAAGCAAAGCTCAATTTGATAAAGGCCGTTTCAAAACGCAGATGAGGTTTGAAACGGCCTTTTATTATTGAATTTCCCGTATTCTCAGTCTTAAACTTGCTCAGAGGGAGCTTAGCGCGCCCTTAAGCTGCCTCATCGCCCTCTCAAGGAGCGAGCGCGGACAGGCTATGTTTACGCGCTGAAAGCCCGTGCCGCCTGCGCCGAACATCGTGCCTGCGTCGAGCCACAGCTTCGCCTTATTGACTATCAAATCGTTAAGCTCGCGGTCGGTAAGCCCCAGCGCTCTGAAGTCGAGCCAGACAAGGTATGTACCCTCGGGCTCGACCAGCCGGACCCGCGGAAGCTCACGGGCGAGGAAGCTGCGCACAAATTCAAGATTCGAGCCGAGGTAAACAAGAAGCTCGTCGAGCCAGCGCGCCCCGTGCTCATAGGCGGCTCTGCAGGCAACAAGCCCCATGATGTTGAGCTGGCTGTAGCCGGTTTTGCTTATCTCCAGCCTGAAGCGGCGGCGCAGCTCCGGGTTTGAAATAAGGATATTGGAAATCTGAAGCCCCGCGAGGTTGAAGGTCTTGGTAGGAGCCGTGCAGGTGACGGTGATGTCCGCAAGTTCCGGGCTAATCGCCGCGAAAACCTGGTGGCGGTTGCCGGGATAGACAAAATCCGCGTGAATCTCGTCGGAGACCACCTTGACCCCGTGCCTTAGGCAAATCTCGCCCATCGCTGAAAGCTCTTCGGCTCTCCACACCCTGCCCACCGGATTGTGCGGGCTGCAGAGTATAAAGAGCTTAACCTTCTCTCTCTTTATCTTCTCCTCGAAGTCCTCAAGGTCAACGGAATATTTCCCGCCGCTGTAAACGAGCTCGTTGACCACTAGCCTTCGCCCGTTTGCAAGAACCGACTCGGAAAAGGGGTAGTAGACCGGCTGCTGTATGAGCACCGCCTCGCCCTCCTCGGTCAGGGCGCGGATTGCGGCGCAGATGGCGAAGACGACGCCGGGGGCCTTGACGAGCCACTCGGGCGAAAGCCTCCAGCCGAAACGCTCGGAATACCACTTGAAAAGCGCGTTAAAGTAACTGTCGTCCGCCACGTCGCTGTACCCGAAAATGCCGTGGCGGCATTTTTCCGCGAGCGCGTCCAGAACCTCCGGCGGTGAGGGAAAATCCATGTCCGCGACCCAGAGCGGAAGGACGTCCTCCGGCAGCCCCCTCTTGGCGGCAAAATCGTATTTTATCGAGTCCGTGCCGCGCCGCTCGATAACTGTGTCAAAAGAATAAGACATCTCAGCTTACCTCCATGGCCTGCTCCAAATCGGCAATAAGGTCCTCGGCGCACTCAAGCCCAACGGAGAGACGGAGCAGGGTTTCGTTTATCCCTTTTTGCCTTCGCACTTCCTCCGGCAGGTCGGCGTGCGTCTGATGCATCGGATATGTAATCAGACTCTCCGCCCCGCCGAGGCTCTCTGCGTACTTTATTATCTTTACGTTCTCCAGAAGCCCGAGGGCCGTCCTTTCAGAGTCCACCTCGAAGGAAATCATCGCCCCGAAGCCGCTGGCCTGCCTGAGCGACACGCTGTAGCCCGGATGAAAGGGGAGGCCGACGTAGTGAACAGCCCTGACCTTCTCCTGCCCGCAGAGCCACTGGGCAATCTTTATCGCGCTCTCCTGCTGCCTCTGCATGCGTATGTGCAGCGTCTTAATCCCGCGGATTAAGAGCCAGCTGTCAAAGGGCGAAAGACAGGCTCCCGTTGTCTTGTATATAAAGCGCAGCCGCTCCGAGAGCCCTGTGTCCGATACGACCAGGAAACCCGCCAGCGTGTCGTTGTGCCCGCAGAGGTACTTCGTCCCGCTGTGGAGCACTATATCGGCGCCCAGGTCCAGCGGCCTCTGGAAATATGGCGTTAAAAAGGTGTTGTCCACAATCAGGAGCAGGCCCCGTTCCTTGCAGAGCCGCGAGACTTCGGCGATGTCGGTGACCTGCATCAGGGGATTTGTCGGCGTCTCGACAAAGACGGCCTTGGTTTCCGCCCTGATGCTCCCTTCGATTTCCGCAATATCCGAGGTGTTTACAAAGTCAAACTCAAGCCCGTTTTTCACAGAAATGTTGTCGAACAGCCGGCGGGAGCCGCCGTAGAGGTCGTCGGAAGCTATGATATGGTCTCCCGGCGAGAAAAGCTCCATGAGCGCCGTCAGCGCCGCCATGCCGCTTGAAAAGGCCAGCGCGTCGACGCCGTTTTCGAGCCTCGCGAGCGTCCTTTCAAGGTGCTCCCGAGTGGGGTTTTGCACTCTAGAGTAGTCGTAGCCCGTGCTCCGCCCCACCCCCGGGTGCACGAAGGTCGCCGACTGGAAAATTGGGACGCTCACGGCTCCCGTCGTGTCGTACCTTATATCGCTCCCGTGTATGCAAAGGGTATCGAAATTCATACTTATTCCCCTATCCTAACCTATTTTTATATATAGAACATCAGCGCCTGTTCTCCCTTGTGCTTCTCAGCTTCGCTGACCAGGTCCTCCAGAGTTATTTTGGAAAGGGCGTCCCTGATTGCCCCGTCGAGCCTCTCAAAAACGGCCACGCGCATGGCCCCGTCTATATCCGGAGCCTTTTCGCCCACCGTGCCCTCAGTCTGTTCAAAAAGCGATGTTTCAACTGCCACCAGAAGGTCCAGCGCGCTAATCTCCCCGGGCGCTCTTGAAAGCTGGTAGCCGCCCTGCGCCCCCTTGATCGAGGTGACAAGCCCAGCGCGCTTCAGAAGCGAAAAAACCTGCTCAAGATAGATTTTTGAGATACCCAGCTTTTCGGAAATACTGATAACGGTGATATACTCGCCTGTTCCGTACTGCTGCGCCATGCTTATAGCGGCCGCGAGCGCGTAACGCCCCTTCGCGGAGATTCTCATGAGCAAACTCCCCCATTTCATACATGATTAATATGTATTCTATAATAGGTTATAAGCGGTCGTTTGTCAATAGTATAGAAATCATATCGAAATAATATTTTTTGAAAACCTATTGACAAAGGCTAGCAGATGCTGTATGATGGCAATATCATAGCAAACATATATGAATTATAGTAGACTGGATTTTTATGGAGGTAATATTATGTCGAAGATTTACAAGAGCCTGACCGAACTTATAGGCAGAACTCCTCTGCTTGAACTGACGAACTACGGCAAAAAGCACGGCCTTGGCGCAACAGTCATAGGAAAGCTTGAGTATTTCAACCCCGCGGGCAGCGTCAAGGACAGAATCGCAAAGTCGATGATTGAAGACGCCGAAGCCAGAGGATTGCTCACCAAGGATTCGGTGATTATCGAGCCGACAAGCGGCAACACCGGCATCGGCCTTGCCTCGGTGGCCGCGGCGCGGGGCTACAGGATTATACTTACGATGCCCGAGACGATGAGCATAGAGCGCAGAAACCTGCTCAAGGCCTACGGCGCCGAGCTTGTCCTGACCGAGGGCGCGAAGGGCATGTCTGGCGCGATTGCCAAGGCCGAGGAGCTTGCGAAGGAAATCCCGAACGCCTTCATACCCGGCCAGTTTGTAAACCCGGCGAACCCCAAGATACACAGGGAGACGACCGGCCCCGAAATCTGGGAGGATACCGACGGCAAGGTGGATATCTTCGTGTCCGGCGTCGGAACCGGCGGCACAATCACCGGCGCGGGCGAGTATCTGAGGTCCAAGAATCCGAACATAAAGATTGTGGCGGTCGAGCCCGACGCTTCCCCCGTCCTCTCCGGCGGAAAGCCCGGCGCGCACAAGATACAGGGCATCGGCGCGGGCTTCGTTCCCCAGGTCCTGAACACCCAGATTTACGACGAAATCATAAGGGTGACGAACGAGGACGCCTTCTGGGCGGCGCGCGAGCTTGCGAGAACCGAGGGGCTTCTCGTCGGCATATCCTCCGGAGCCGCCGCCTGGGCAGCGACGGAGCTTGCAAAGAGGCCCGAAAACGCCGGAAAAACCATCGTCGTCATTCTTCCCGACACCGGCGAGCGCTACCTGTCCACTCCCCTCTTCTCCGAGTAAGAGCTCAATAAAAAATTTTAATTGGAGCCGTTTTCATGCGGCTCCTTTTTCTTTTAAACCGATTGAAAAACATACTTTTCATATGATATTATGGAAGAACACTAGCATTAGGATGTGATTATATGAAAATTTCTACTCGGGGACGTTACGCGCTGCGCCTCATGCTTGACTTAGCGCTCAACGAGCAGGACCAATACGTCACCATAAAGAGTATTGCCGAGCGCCAGGAGATATCCGTAAAATATCTCGAACAGATTATAACCACCTTAAACCGTGCGGGTTACGTTAAGAGCATACGCGGCCCTCAGGGCGGCTACAAGCTCGCCCATCCGCCTCAAGAATACACTGTCGGGATGATTCTGCGCACGATTGAGGGCAGCCTTGTCCCCGTTGCCTGCATGGAGGACGAGCCCAATGAATGTCCCCGCAGCGACAGATGCGCGACGCTGGAGCTCTGGAGGAGGCTCTACGAGGCAATCAGCTCCGTCATCGACAACGTCACCCTTGCGGACCTCGTCGAGTGGCAGAAAGCCAAGCTGTGAATAATGCCAGATTCTCCCTAAAAAACTATTTCTAATTCTTAGCAATTTCCCCTATTGACTTTTTCAGCGGCTTAGTTTATAGTAATTTCATACTTATTTTATATGATTAATATGAATAAGCAATTTAATATTTAAAGAAAGTCGAGTGTGAGAGGAAATGGCTGAGAGAAAGTACAGATTCGAGACCCTTCAGATACACGCGGGACAGGAAACTCCCGACCCGGCTACAGACGCCCGCGCCGTTCCGATTTACCAGACCACATCCTATGTCTTTCCGAGCTTCGATAAGGCGGCAGCGCGCTTCAGCCTCTCCGAGCCCGGAAACATTTATACGAGAATCATGAACCCGACAACCGATGTCTTTGAAAAGCGCATGACGGCGCTTGAGGGCGGCATCGGCGCCCTCGCCCTTTCAAGCGGCGCTGCGGCGGTTACATACGCGATACTGAACATCGCGCATGCCGGCGACCACATCGTTTCCGCCAACACGCTCTACGGCGGGACCTACAACCTTTTCGAACACACGCTCAAGGATTTCGGGATAGAGGTCACCTTCGTGGACCCCGATGTGCCCGGGAGCTTTGAGAGTGCGATTCGCCCCAACACCAAGGCGATATTTATCGAGACTTTGGGGAATCCTAACTGCAGCCTTATCGACATCGAGGCGACGGCGGAGATAGCGCACAGGCACGGCATCCCGCTCCTTATCGACAACACCTTCGCTACTCCCTACCTTCTGCGGCCCTTCGAGCACGGCGCCGACATCGTGATACATTCCGCCACAAAGTTCATAGGCGGCCACGGCACCTCGATAGGCGGTGTGATAATCGACGGCGGCAAGTTCGACTGGGCGGCCTCCGGTAAGTTCCCGGGGCTCACCGAGCCGAACCCGAGCTACCACGGCGCTCGCTTTACCGAAGTCGCGGGCCCCGCGGCCTACATCGTCAAGGCGAGGGTGACCCTGCTTCGCGACACGGGCGCGGCCCTAAGCCCCTTTAACGCCTTCCTGTTCCTTCAGGGGCTTGAGACCCTTTCTCTCAGGGTTGAGCGCCATGTCGAAAACGCGCTCAAGGTGGTAGAGTACCTTAAAAACCATCCGCGCGTCGAGAAGGTCAACCACCCCTCCCTGCCCGAGAGCCCTTATCACGAGCTGTATAAGAGGTACTTCCCGAAGGGCGGCGGATCGATATTCACCTTCGAGATAAAGGGCGGGCCGAAGGAAGCCAGGGCCTTTATCGACAGGCTGAAGATTTTCTCGCTTCTTGCGAACGTCGCCGACGTAAAATCCCTCGTTATCCACCCCGCGAGCACGACCCACTCGCAGATGAACGAGCAGGAGCTTCTTTCTTCGGGAATCAAGCCGAACACAATCCGCCTTTCCATTGGAACCGAGCACATAGACGATTTGATTTACGACCTAGACCAGGCCTTTGAGGCAATATAACCGGACGGGCGAAAGGCTTTTAGCCTTCCGCCCTTCCTTGCGCTTATTAAGACATCAGGGAGAGAAAAGAGCAAAGTGAGAGTATACGCAGACAACGCCGCGACAACGAAGATGAGCCGGAAAGCGATTGAGGCCATGCTGCCCTTCTTTGACGAAGTCTACGGCAACCCCTCCTCGCTCTATTCAATCGGGCAGGAGGCGGCGAGGGCCGTACAGAGGGCAAGGGAGACCATGGCGGGACTCCTCAGCTGCGAGGCGAGGGAGATTACCTTCACCTCGGGCGGGAGCGAGTCGAACAATCAGGCCATAATCTCCGCCGCCCTTTCCGGCGGGAAGAAGGGCAAAAGGCACATAGTCTCGAGCGCGATTGAGCATCACGCGGTGCTAAATACGCTGAAGAGGCTAACAAAGCAGGGCTTTGAACTTACCCTGCTCGGCGTCGGCGAAAGCGGAATCGTGAGGCCCGAAGATGTCGAGGCCGCAATTCGCGAGGACACCTGCCTCGTGACCATAATGTACGCGAACAACGAAATCGGCACGATTCAGCCCGTATCCGAGATTGGCGAGATTTGCAGAAACAAGGGAGTGCTGTTTCACACAGACGCCGTGCAGGCGGCGGGACACCTGTGCATCGACGTTAAGGAGCAGAACATCGACCTGCTCTCGCTTTCGGCGCACAAGTTCCACGGACCGAAAGGCGTCGGAGCCCTCTACGCGCGAAAAGGAATTGAGCTAACCAGCATCATCGAGGGCGGCGCTCAGGAGCGCGGGAAGCGCGCCGGAACCGAGAACGTCCCCGGCATCGTGGGCATGGCCGCCGCCTTTGAAGAGGCCTGCAGTCACATCCCCGAAAACTCAAAAAAAGTCTCCGCGCTCCGGGACAGGCTGATTGAGGGCCTTTCCAAAATACCCGGCTCCTTTTTAAACGGAGACCGTAAGCACAGGCTGCCCGGCAATGTAAGCTTCTGCTTCGAGGACGTGGACGGCGAGGCTCTCGTCCTGCTGCTCGATAAAAAAGGCATCTGCGCCTCCTCTGGCTCCGCCTGCTCCTCCGGCTCGCTCGACCCGAGCCACGTGCTTCTCGCGCTCGGAAGGCCGCCGGAGCTTGCGCGCGGCTCCCTGCGTATTTCGCTCGGCAGGTATAACACGGAAGAAGAAGCGGATTATATATTAGAGGTCGTTCCGGAGCTAGTCTCCTATCTGCGCGGCTTCTCTTCCGCCTGGAACGCCTGAGTCGGGATTAATTTCACAGAAGGACAGTTTTTATGGCATACAGCGAGAACCCGAAGGCTGAAAAGCCCAGGAGAAAAGCACTGATAGCCATGAGCGGCGGCGTGGACTCGAGTGTCGCCGCTCTGCTGATGAAGGAAAGAGGCTGCGAGTGCATAGGCTGCACGATGCGGCTTTTTACAAACGAGGAGGCCGGCATATCGAGCGAAAAGGTATGCTGCTCGCTCGAGGACGTGGAGGACGCGCGGAGCGTGGCCTTCAGCCTCGGCATACCGCACTACGTCTTTAATTTCATCGATGACTTCAGGTCGCAGGTCATCGAGCGCTTCATCTCGGCCTACGAGAGCGGAAAGACTCCCAACCCCTGCATAGACTGCAACCGCTACATGAAGTTCGGCAGACTCTTTCAGCGCGCCGAAATTCTCGGCTGCGACTGCGTCGTGACCGGGCACTACGCCCGCATTGAGTACGAAAACGGGCGCTATCTTCTGAAAAAGGCGGTAGACGAGAAAAAGGACCAGAGCTATGTGCTCTACTTTCTGAATCAGGAGCAGCTAAAGCGCATGGAGCTGCCCCTCGGCTGCCTGCGCAAGGAGGAGGTGCGCAGGATTGCTCTCGAGCACGGTCTTGTAAACGCGCGCAAGCGGGAGAGCCAGGACATCTGCTTTGTACCCGGCGGCGACTACGCGCAGGCGATTGAAAACCTGACGGGCAAAACATACCCGCCCGGCAGGTTCGTCGACCGCGAGGGCAGGGTCCTCGGCGAGCACAGGGGCATCATCCGCTACACAATCGGGCAGAGGAAGGGACTCGGCCTTTCGCTCTCAAAGCCTATGTACGTATGCAGGATAAATCCGGCCGAGAACACAGTGACGCTCGGAAGGAACGAGGAGCTCTTTTCAAGGGAGCTGGACGCCTGCGACTTCAACTGGATTGTATGCGATACGCCCCCCGAAAAACTGCGCGTCAGGGCGAAGGTGCGCTACAACCACAAGGAGCAGTGGGCTACTGCCTACCCGAACGGCGGAGACAAGGTCCACATCGTATTTGACGAGCCGCAGCGCGCCATCACAAGGGGCCAGGCGGTCGTTTTGTACGACGGGGACAGCGTCGTCGGCGGCGGGACCATCTGCTGAGTCTCTGGCAAAAAGCCCCCGGAGGCAAAAACCGAGCTCCCCTTCCCTGTTTTCAACGTCCTTGCCCGTCAGCCTTTGTCTTATAGCGTTATTGATTATTAAAAATAAAAAACAAAGCCGCACGCAGGCGGCTGAGCGGAGCCAAACCGCCGCGGAATAACTCCGAGCGGCGCCGACCCGCCGGCGATTGCCCCCGTCCCGGCTTTCATTTTCCCGACATAATGCCGCCGGAAAAACAATAACCTCCATTGACATGGAGGTCATTGTCAGAAAAACCGGCGCTGTTAGCTTTTGTTCTGGTTGTTGCGATTGTTCTGGTTATTCTGATTATTCTGATTGTTCTGGTTGTTGCGGTTGTTTTCGTTGTTGCGGTTGTTCTGGTTGTTGCGGTTTTTCTGATTGTCGCGGTTGTCCGCCATTTCCTTAACCCTCCTTTCGGGCTGCGATTATTATTTCACATTTTGGGAAATATATACGCCGAAAAACAAGGAGGGCGTGATCGGTATTCTTATAAGGAACGGAAAAATACTCACAATGGCCGGTGCAGCCTACGAATCCGCCTGCCTTCTGACCGAAAACGGCAAAATCAAGAAGATTGCAGAAAGAATCGAGGAAAAAGAAAACGCCGACGGCGTCGTCCTCGACGTAAAGGGCGCATGGGTTCTTCCGGGCCTTATCGACGCGCACAGCCATATAGGAATATTCGAGGAGAAGAAGGGCAAGATTGGGGACAACTCCAACGAGACGACGGAGCCTATAACCCCCTATATTAAAGCGCTCGACGCGATAAATCCGATGGACGCGGCCTTCCACAGCGCGATAAAAGCCGGCGTAACCTCGGTAATGGTCGGCCCCGGCAGCTCGAACGTCGTCGGCGGGCAGTTTGTCTTTATAAAGACAAACGGCAGATGCATAGACGAGATGGTGGTACTGGAGCCGGCGGCCATGAAGGTCGCCTTCGGCGAGAACCCCATCACAAATTACGGCGGCAACAACCAGATGCCCTCCTCGAGAATGACAATCGCCGCGATGCTCAGGGAGGAGCTCTTCGAGGCGAAACGGTATTTCGAGAGCAAGAAGGCGGCCCTCGAAAACGGCAAAGACTTCGAGGAGGACTTCCGAAAAGAGTGCTGGCTGCCCGTCCTGAGGAAGGAAATCCCGATTAAGGCCCATGCGCACAGGGCCGACGACATACTCACCGCAATCAGAATCGCAAAGCTCTTCGATTTAAACCTCACCTTGGACCACTGCACCGAAGGGCACCTAATCGCCGGCGAGATAAAGGCCTCCGGCTTTCCCGCAATCATCGGGCCGAGCCTTGCCTCCAAGAACAAGACGGAGACGCAGTACCTGGACTTTAAAACGGCGGGAGTCCTCGCGAAGGCCGGGGTCAAGGTCGCGATAACGACAGACCACCCGGTGTCGCTGATTCAGTGCCTGCCGCTCTGCGCGGGAATAGCGGCGAAGGAGGGCCTCGGGATTGAGGAAGGCCTCAGGGCGATAACGATAAACGCCGCCGAGATTTGCAACGTCGCCTCGAGAGTCGGCAGCCTCGAGGTAGGCAAGGACGCCGACATTGCGATCTTCGACGGCAATCCGATGGAGACTTTCACAAGCTGCCTTTACACCATAATCGACGGCAAAATAGTATACCGTGCAGACAGCGCCTAAGCTGCTCCTCTCCCGAAAATGGCCGGTCCGAAAAACATCGGACCGGCCTTTATATTTAGTCTTAATAAACATAATTATTTCAATCCTGAATATTGTTGAGTGAAGGGTAGTCCACTTGAAAGCTCAAATCAGGCCTCCGGCTCCGCCTTCCGGCAAAGCGCAAAAGGCTTTCGCATATAGCAAATCTTTTTTCACGGGGAGGATTGCATGGACAAAAGGCGCATTCCCGCCATTAAGGCTGCGGCCACATATATAGGGGTGGTGGTCGGCGCGGGCTTCGCGACCGGCCAGGAGATACTGCAGTTTTTCACAAGGTTCGGCGCGATGGGGATTGCGGGCATTCTGCTCGCGACGGCGCTGTTTATCCTGTTCGGCTACATCATTATGGACCTCGGCAGGGAGCTGAGGGCAAGGTCGCACCTTGAAATCATTCGCTACACGGGCGGCAGGTTCCTTGGCATTCTCATGGACCTGCTCATATCCTTCTTCCTGTTCGGCTCGCTCACCGCGATGATAGCCGGAACCGGCGCGGTCTTCAAGGAGCATCTTGGTCTGCCGAGCCTTGCCGGGGACCTCATAATGTGCGCACTGACCGCGCTCACCGTAATGAGCGGAATAAGGGGCGTTGTAAACTCAATCAGCTTCGTCGTGCCCCTGCTTATTCTCTCGGTCCTCGGAATAAGCATCTATTCTCTCGTCGCGGCTCCCCCCGCCGTGCTGTTCAGCCATCGAGGCGGCGCGGGCGGCGGGCTTGTCACGGGCTGGCTTTTGTCCGCAGTAATATATGTTTCGTACAATACGATTATATCCGCCTCGATACTCGGCCCGCTCGGCATGAACACCGGGGAGAAAAAAGCGATAAAAATCGGCGCTGTTCTCGGCGGCGCCGGCCTCGGGCTTGCCTCCCTGATGATACACCTCTCCCTTAGCGTAAACTATTCGGAAATAAGCCACCTTGAGGTGCCGATGATGTACATAGCGGGGCGGATATCGGGGGCCGTCAGGAGCATATACGCTATTATACTCGTCTGCGAAATCTACACGACCGCCGTTGGCTCCCTGTACGGCTTTGTATCAAGAATAAACAGCATGAAAAAGGTTGACATTGGCGAAAAATCGCTTATACTTGTAACGGCAACCACGGCTCTGCTTTTAAGCCAGCTCGGATTCTCAAACATGGTGAAATACCTGTACCCTCTCGTGGGTTACGGCGGAACGGTATTTCTTCTGAGCCTTATATATGTTAAAATAAGAAGAAAACCGCTCGACTGAATTCAAAGCTCTGCCGGGGCTCGCGGATACGGTCGTATTACATATAAATCAGGCGCGAAATCGGAGGTTAATCAAAAATGAATTTTGAAAAATTCACTAAGGACGAGGATAGTCTTATTCTCGTAAACGTATTGGAAGAACTCGTGCGGGAAAAGGTCGACTCATCTGTTAAGTCGCTTGATATGTGCCAGTGCGAAAAATGCCGCCTCAACGCCTGCGCGATAGCATTAAACGCCCTTCCCGCGAAATACGTCACGACAACCAAGGGCGCACTCATGGCCCTGCTCGCCGCAAGCAACCTTGAGTATCAGACTTCCGTCCAGGTCGAGGTTATAAAGGCTCTCAACGTCGTCAAGGAAAACCCCATGCATTGAAATATCCGAAAACAATTTACCCTGCCTCGTGATGAAGCAGGGTAAATTTTATTATTTACAAAATTTACAGAAGCATTATGTTGGCCGCCTCGCAGGCCTTCACCATGTCGTCCGGCCAAATGGAGGCCTGCACCTCGCCGACATGGGCCTTGCCGAGGAAGAACATGCACATTCTCGACTGGCCTATTCCGCCGCCTATCGAGTAGGGCAGCCTGCCTTCAAGCACGTCCCTGTGGAAGGGCAGCTTCATGCGCTCCTCGCAGCCGGCGAGCTTTAGCTGCTTAACAAGCGCAACCTCGTCCACCCTTATTCCCATCGACGATACCTCCAGGGCCTTGCCGAGAACCGGATACCAGAATATGATGTCGCCGTTGAGTTCCCAGTCGTCATAGTCGGGCGCCCTTCCGTCGTGCTTTATGCCCGACCTCAGCCTGTGCCCTATCTGCATTATGAACACAGCCTTCTTCTCCTCGGCTATCCTGTCCTCCCTCTCCTTGGGGCTGAGTTCGGGATACCGGTCCTCAAGCTCCTGAGAGCTTATGAAGAATATGTCCTCCGGCAGGTATTTTTCAAGCTGGGGATACTCGCCGCAGATATAGTCCTGTGTGTCCAGGAAAACCCGGTAGATTTTCCTCACGATGTCCTTTAGGAAATCTATGTTCCTGTCCTTTTTCTCGATGATTTTCTCCCAGTCCCACTGGTCGACGTAAATAGAGTGGAGATTGTCAAGCTCCTCGTCCCTGCGTATCGCGTCCATATCGGCGTATATGCCCTCGCCGCTTTTGACCCCGTATTTCTTCAGAGCCATGCGCTTCCACTTTGCAAGCGAATGCACTATTTCGGCGGTGGCGTTGCCCATGTCCTTCACGTCGAAGGCTACGGGGCGCTCCGTGCCGTTGAGGTTGTCGTTCAGCCCCGTCTCAGGGCGCACGAACAGAGGGGCGGAGACCCTCGTGAGCTTCAGCTCGGCGGCAAGTCTGCGCTCGAAAAAATCCTTCACCTTCTTTATCGCCACTTCCGTCTCGAGTATGGACAATGAGGGCTTGTAATCCTTGGGCAAAGTGAAGCTGGCCATATTTTCTCTCCTAAAAAATGAATAATTGAGTTATATTTTAATACCTTGCCCCCGCTTTGTCAAAACTTCTTTTCGCACAGGGCCGCGAATCCGAAATTATTTTTCAGAAAACTATTGACCCTGACGTTACGTAATAGTTTATGATGGAACTGCAAAGGCCCTTATCGAAGGCAAAGGGAGGGATGCCGGTGCTAAAGGTAAACGAGGTTTCGAAACTCACCGGGGTTACTGCGAGGACCCTGCACTATTACGACGAGATAGGGCTGCTCAAGCCGAGCGTTACAACGGACTCGGGCTATCGGCTCTACGACGATGCCGCCCTTGAGAGGCTGCAGCAGATTCTCTTTTTCAGGGAGCTTGATTTTACGCTCGATGAAATAAAGAAAATCATGCAAAGCCCCAACTACGACAGGCACGAGGCGCTCAGGAAGCAGGAGGAACTGCTGCTGAAGAAAAGGGAGAGGCTCGACAGGCTGATTGAGCTTGTAAGAAAAACGATTAAAGGAGAGAATGCCATGAGCTTTAAGGAATTCGATATGAGCGAAATCGAGGAATACAGGAGGAAGTACGCAGACGAGGTCAGGGAGCGCTGGGGAGACACCGAGGCCTACAGAGAGAGCCTAAGGAAAACCGCAGACTACGGCGAGGAGCAGTGGAAGACCATCGCGCGCAAGGCCGGTGACATATTCCGCGCATTCTCCGAGATAAGGCATCTTTCGCCGGGGAGCGAGGAGGCCCAGGCGCTCGTTAAAAGGTGGCAGGACTTTATCAGCGCGAACTACTACACCTGCACGAAGGAAATCCTCGCTGGCCTCGGCTCCATGTATACCTGCGACGAGCGCTTTAAGAAAAACATAGACGCCTTCGGCGAGGGCACGGCGGAGTTTATCTCAAAGGCCATCGCAGTCTACTGCGCCGAATGAGAATATATGCAGCGCTGTATAGATATGGTATAATCAGTCTAGGCAAACATGGGTTTTCAGGCGCGCAACTAATCGAGAGAAAGGCTGGTTACTATGAAAGTTGTGATTATCGGCGGGGACGCGGCCGGGATGTCCGCCGCGGCGAAGTTGCGAAGGCTGAACAAGGCCGCCGAAATAAGGGTCTACGAAAAGGGAAACTACCTCTCATATTCAAGCTGCGGCCTTCCCTACAGCGCTGCATACGAGGAGCGAAGCATAGACAAGCTGATTCAGAGAACTCCTGCGGATTTCGAGGCCTCGGACATACATCCGAGGCTAAGGCACGAGGTGCTCAGGGTAAACCCCGGGGAGAAAACGGTTCTGGTGAGGAGCCTTGAGACGGGCGATGAGTTTCTGGACGGCTTCGACAAACTTCTCATTGCGACCGGCGCTCACCCCATTGTGCCCGAGATTCCCGGGGCCGGGCTTGAAAACGTATTCACGCTAAAGACGATAGACGACGGGCTGAAGCTGAAAAGCGCACTCCCGAACGCACAAAGCGTCCTTATCGCTGGCGGGGGCTATGTGGGCGTGGAGGTCGCCGAAAGCCTCGCTTCAGTCGGGAAGAAGGTCACTATATTGCAGCGCCCCGACAAGCTCCTTAAAAACTTCGACCCTGAGATAAGCTCCATCGCTCTGAGGGAGCTTGAGCGCCTCGGCGTCGAGGTCAAACTGAGCGAGAAACTTATCTCAATAAGCCGCGCGGGCGGCTCTCTCGAAGCCCGGACGGACAAGGGCGCCTACAGGGCGGATTTGGTGCTGCTGGCCCTCGGCGTCAGACCGGCGACCGAGTTCCTTGAGGGCTCGGGGATTGCGCTCAGCGAAAACGGGGCCGTAATTGTCGACAGGGAGATGCGGACCAATCTGCCGGACATCTACGCCGCGGGCGACTGCGCGGAGATTTACCACATGGTGACTAAGAGCAACGTATACATCCCGCTCGCCACGACCGCGAACAAGGCCGGCAGGATGGTGGCTTCAAACTTAAACGGCGGACATGTGGAATTTCCCGGCACGCTCGGCTGCGCGGCCGTGAAGGTCGGCGAAAAGGAGCTGGCTCGCACCGGACTCTCGGAAGCCGAGGCGGCGGCCTTCGGTTTCGAGGCAAAGGCGGTTGTAGTAGAGGCCAACAGTCTGCCGCATTACTACCCCGGCTCCGAGAAAATCACCATAAAGCTGATTTACGAGAGTAAGACCAGGCGCATACTCGGCGCTCAGGCGGCGGGGCCGATGGGAACCGTGCTCAGGATAAACATTTTTGCCGCCGCCATAGCCAACGGCATGACGACGGAAGCCCTGGGAATGCTCGACCTCTGCTACGCCCCTCCCTTCTCAACGGTCTGGGACGCCGTCCATGTCGCCGCAAACGCGGCAAAATAGTATTGGCCTTAGGAACTCCCGCTCCGGCGGCCCGGCGGCGCGGGAAACTTAAAACGACAAAGCCCGGAGCAAAAAAGCCTTATATAATAAAAAACAAATCGGCCGCGGCGGGTCTCCGACGCAGCCGATTTTGTCTTTAAGACTTTTTCTTATCCGATTTCTTCTTTTCGTCCTGCTCTGACTTTTTCTCGTGGGGATATACATAGAGCATGGCGTAGGACATCGCCTCTTCATTTGAGAGCGGAGGTGTCGGCGTAAGGCCAGTGTAGGTCGTGGCCGAAGCCACGGAGCCCATGTCGTTGTTGTAATACTGTTCCAGGGTTTCGTCCTCTATTTTGCGTTTTTTCTTCTCTTCCATAAAAATCACTCGCTTTTCCTATATTTTCGCAGGACACCTCGCCTTTAGTATCGCGCGAGGGCGCCGGACTTATTTGAAAGCCCATTTTCAGCTCATGCCGCGGCCTTGGCTTATTGGCTTAAATATTTTTCCCTTCTTTGCAAATAATATCTGCATAAAGTATGGCGCCGACTTGGAGGTAAAAAATGGAGAGCCGAAACCAATCCTACTGGAACAAGACAGCGGAAAAGGAAGCCTATCCCCCGCTTGAGCGCGATTTGGAGACCGACATACTCATAATCGGGGGAGGCATAACCGGCGTCACCTGCGCATACTGCCTTGCCAAAAAGGGCCTTCGCCCCGTCCTGATTGAGGCGGGGGACCTGTGCGACGGCACCACGGGCAACACGACCGGCAAGGTCACGATTCAGCACGGGATAATCTACTCCGGCATCGCCAAAAAATACGGGGACGAGGCCGCCTCGCTCTACGCTGAATCCCAGAACAGCGCCCTGAACTTCGTTAAAGAGGTCGTGAGCCGCGAGAAGATAGACTGCCAGCTTGCGCACAACACCGCCTATGTCTACGCCTCGACGATAGACGACAGAGCCCTCGTTGAAAAGGAGTATGAGACCGCAAGAAGGCTCGGAATCGACGCGGAGCTGATAATGAAGCCCGGCTTCCCCGCCGGCAATTTCGGGATGCTCGGCTTTAAAAACCAGCTTGTCTTCCACCCCGTGAGGTACGTCACAGCTCTTGCGAGGGCGGCGGTCGCGAAGGGCGCCAAAATCTACTGCAGCACCAAGGCCTTCAAGGTCGAGGACGGCGATATTAAAACCGTTTACTGCGAAAACGACATCGAAATCAGGGCAAGGCATCTTGTGATGGCCACGCAGTACCCCATCTACGACGGCCCGAACCTCTTCTTCGCCCGCCTCTACGCAAAGCGCTCCTACGGCGTCGCCGTAAGGCCGAAGAAGATCTGGCCGGAGGGCAGCTTCATAAACACCGGGGAGCCGACGCGCTCTATAAGGACCCATATGGAAAACGGCGCGCCCATACTAATAGTCGTCGGGGAGAACCATGCGACCGGGCGCGGCGAGGAGGACATGGAAAAGCACTTCGATAGGCTTGTCGCCTTCGCCTCGGATATTGCGGGCGTCGACGAGGTGCTCGCAAGGTGGTCGGCCCAGGACTACGACACGCCCGACCAGATTCCCTATATCGGCCGGCTTTCGGACGACAGCAGCATCTATGTCGCCTCGGGCTACGGGAAATGGGGACTTTCCAACGGCACCCTCGCGGGTATGATGATTTCGGACCTTATCTCAAGCGGAAACTGCAGTTACGAGGGGCTCTACTCGAGGAGCCGCGGCGACATATTCTCATCGCCCTTCAAGACGATTGCGGAAGTCCTCACGCCCATAGGCGAGCTTATCAAGTCGAAGCTCGAAGGCAGCGAGGATATAAGTGGCCTTGCGCGCGGCGAGGGCAGGGTGATACGCTTCGAAGGCCAAAAGGCGGGCATTTACCGCGATTTCGACGACCGCGTCACCATACTCGACATCAGCTGCACGCACATGACAACCGAGCTCAACTTCAACTCCGCCGAAAAGACCTGGGACTGCCCCGCCCACGGCGGCAGATTCAGCACCGAGGGTAAGCTGCTCGAAGGTCCCCCGAAGCACAACCTAAAGGTGCTGTACCAGGGGAAATTTGAGGACTTGGTTGGCAAATAGAGCAAAGCCGCTTCGGGACAATTGAGCTGCACCCCAATTGTTAGACAGTATGGTATACTGAATAACGATTGGGGTGT
>ENA-UPSB01000870-UPSB01000870.1-bioreactor-metagenome-genome-assembly--contig:-NODE-870-length-43018-cov-5.886600_pt1 | contig 43018 bp, 40 predicted proteins | sample MGYA00238182_ERZ773286 | MGnify/ENA primary metagenome ERZ773286 (study PRJEB29026, sample SAMN07631240) | bioreactor metagenome | isolation source: Switchgrass digestor | place: USA: Dartmouth...
CAAAGGAATTGACCAGTAAAATAATCAAGATCAGGAACAAGAAATATTTCATGTATTTAAGCAAAGTAAGAAGTGGCAACCTGGCTGCAAATAGGGTTATCAACAGCAATCCCGCCGTTAGAATAATAAAGGTGGGAACGCTTTTAGCCAAGGAAATAGCCACACTGAACAATATCATGCAGATCAGCTTCAAGCGGCCGTCCATGCCGTGCAATATGGATTTTCCAGGGAAATAATGGAATAAAACTATTTGAGCCATGTCAATGCATCTACTCCCTCATTTTTGCCCAAAGGCATCCTGACCCCGTATTGTTCAGAACGGCCGATAACTTCCTCTGGATTACCGTCCTCCACGATTTTTCCCCGGTAAATAATGATGAGCCTGTCGGCATGGGCCAGAACCTTTTCCAGCTCATGGGTCACCAAGATAATAGTGTGGCCGTTTTGATGCAGGGAAACCAATTGCCTCAATACCTGAACAACCCCAGGGTAATCCAGACCGGTAAAAGGTTCGTCAAACATAATAACCTTCGGCTGCATGGCCAGTACCCCTGCAATCGCAAGCTTTCGCTTTTCCCCGCCGGACAGCACATGAGGACTTTGTTGAGCCTTTTCGCTTAAGCCTACAACTTCCAAGTAGGTTTTAACCCTCCTGTCCACTTCCTCAAGGGGAAGTCTAAGATTTTCCGGACCGAAAGCCACATCCTCCGCCACAGTTTGGCCCACTATCTGGCTGTCAGAATCCTGGAAGATTAAGCCAATTTGCCTCCGAGCGGAAGTAAGGTTCTTGCTAATCGGTTCCCCTTCCAGCAGCACCTTCCCTTTGGTAGGACGAATTAAACCGTTTAAATGACGCAACAGAACGGTTTTACCCGAACCGTTGGCTCCGGCGATTATCACGAATTCTCCGGCTCTGATTTGCAAATTGATATTTTCGATGGCCACAGTACCGTCTGGAAAGATATGGGTTAAATTTTGGGTTTCTAAAATAACAGGCTTATTATGTTCGGACATTTTACTATTACTCTTCCTCCGCTTGCTCTACATTACGCTCTGCATTTTTCTTTGCATTTTACCCTTGATCTTGCTCTGCCTTTTCCTCCGCTTGCTCCACATAACCGGCAAGGGATTTTTTAAACCGGGGCAGAAATGCTTGAGCGATAGCCGCCGCCACAATGATTTTGATTACTGCCCCCGGGATAAAGGGCGTCAACCCGGCTGCCAAAGCCGCTTCCCAGGACAGATTCAGCACTGTTTTCAGCCATGGTATACCGAAAGCATAGAGAAAAATATTCCCTGTAATCAATGCCGTCAGGTTTCTTAATACAGACGGCCTTTTCTGGGAAGCGATGAGTCCAACCATAAAAGCAAGGGCTATATACCCGAACAAAAATCCTCCTGTCGGCCCGAATAGGACGGCCAGACCCGCCTTTCCGCCCGCATAAACCGGAAGACCCAGCGCTCCCAAAAAAACATAGAGTACCGCACTGGCAAAGCCCCATTTCTTGCCCAAGAACAGCCCCGCCAGCATAACAAAAAAATCCGCCAGCACGATCGGGACAGCGCCCAACGGGATGGAAAGGTAACCTCCAATAATAATCAATGCCGTAAACAATGCTGCATAAACAGTCAAACGCAGGTTCAGTGAAGTGCTGTCACTCATTTTGCTCCTCCATAATTCTATAATTCACAAGTATTTAAAAGCTATTATAATCAATTTAACTGCCATTGTAAACCAAAATACTGAATATGGTTTACAATAATCATCGCCTAAAAATCTGTCATTGATAATTACATTAATTGATATAATTCTTAATTGATAAAATGCTTGTCCCAGAATTGAAATCGCTTTCCATTCTGGGACAAGCAATGGCAACAGAACTTATAATGATAACGAAAGCTATTTATTCCTCCAACATATGCAGGCCACCTTGGAAACGGTCCTTTCCTTAAGTAAACCGTTTTCCGCCTTTTCCTCCAAAATCTTAACAATTTTGGCCCGCTGCTCTTCAGTCAAGGTAGTGGAACAGGCAAACTTGTTAATAAAATTTTGACTGGATTGTTCCACCGAAAGCACAACTTCCTTTTCGAGATCAAAATAAACAACCTCGGGATACAATTTGTACAACCAAAGGATATTCAGGCTGCAGTAAAGCTCCCGATGCCCGAATTCATCAAACCTGTCTTGGCCGAGAACAACTTTCCTCAGCTCTTCTTCGAGGGAGTCCTGCCTCTTAACAAAATGGCATATCATACCATACTCATTACTGGCCGCTATCATTTTTTCCAGGTTTTCACGGCTGCTAAAAGCGGGAGACATAATTCCCGTCACCAGGCTGAACTTTTTATGCCATTTTAATTCGGCTATGTCCGCGGTTTCCCAGTCCAGTTGCCTGAACTCGGTATTGGTCAAACCTTCGGCTGCGACATTTTCCCTGGCATAGGCCAGCATTTTGGGCGAAATGTCTATTCCGGTCACATGTTTGGCTATCCGGGCAAATTCCAGGGCAAATTTTCCCGGCCCGCAGCCGATATCCAATACTGTGCTTTCCTTATGCAGCATGTTTTTTCCCAACAGTAAAGCGACGATTTTTTCCCTGCGCTCATCAGTGCCGTAACTGTTAAATTGTTCCGCCCTGTTGTCCCATAGAGACTTTTTTTCTTCCTGCCGATCTTTTTCCTTTTGATCTTTCTTGGGCCATAAATTGTCAAAATACCTGATGGTGTTTTCAAAAAGGTTATCAATACTATTAATGCCGTTATCCATATAACTCCCTCCATTTACATTTCTTTCTCCTGCCTCCGGTATGAAAATTAATCTTTCTCCACCCCATTTCCTCTTGGTACTCCGTGTTCCCGAAAGGGTATTTCCTGCCGCCTTAATAGGGTCCGTTCCGCCCATCTATTAAAAAATGATATCCCATATATAATATAAATAATTCATAAACACAAAACCCTCCCACTTCCAAGAACAATTCGATTTATCAAGTTTATTAAAGTCGAGCATTTTTTCCATTGGCTTTGGTATTATGTACATATAAAAAGGGAGGGAGTTAATGTTAAATAAATTAAATCAGGTTCTTGACTATATTGAAGAACATTTAACCGATGATTTGGCGCTTGAGAAGGTTTCTGAATTAATCGGGATGTCTGATCATCACTTTCGAAAAGTATTTTTTTATCTTACCGGGTTTACGCTAAGTGAATATATCAAAAACAGGAAGTTGTCCGAGGCCAATAAGGATTTATTAAACGGAGAAAAAGTAACCGATGTCGCTTTTAAATATGGTTACCAGTCAATTGACGGATTCACCAGAGCTTTCAAAAAATGGAGTGGTTTCTTACCCTCAGAGATTTTAAAAACAAAGGTCTCCAAATCTTTTCCCAGACTCTCATTCGTAATAACCGTTAAAGGAGGTACTCCTATGGAATTCAGAATTGTCGACAAACCGGCGTTCAATTTAGTCGGTGTAACTAAACGCGTTCCTATGCAATTTGAAGGAATTAACTATGAGATTGTCAAACTTGCCGAAAGCATAACGGATGAACAAAAAGAAGAAATGCACGCTCTGCAAAATATTGCTCCTTATGAAATTATCAATGCTTCCTATGATGCCGATGCCAATTTTTTAAAGGAAGAGGGATATTTAACTCATATGATAGGGGTTTTGACAACTAAAGATAAAGTAAGTGAGCGCTTGGAAAAAGTGCCGGTTCCGGCCTGCACCTGGGCAGTATTTCCTAATGAGGGACCCTTTCCTGCTACGTTACAGCAAACAATGGCCAGTGTATATTCCGAATGGCTTCCCTCTTCCAATTACGAAATCATAAATGCTCCTATTTTTTCTTTTACTAAAATGGACAAAGACAAAAAAGACTACGCTTATAGCGAAGTTTGGATTCCTGTTCGGAAAAAATAACCATAATCGAAGGGGACGTTCCGAGCTTAAATTTCGTTACGTCCCCTTTGTTTTGCCATAAAATATTTTTAGATAAATTTATTTTTCATAAGGGGATTCGGCAAAGGGCATATAGAATCCTTGAGGATGATTGCATACGGCACAAATTTTCGGCGCTTCTTTGCCTACATGAATATTGCCGCATACGGTACATATCCAGACAATTTCCTCATCCCTATTAAATATGGTTCCATTTTCTATTTCGTCAGCCAATCTTCCAAACCTGTCGGCATGAACTTTTTCGATATTGGCGATGGCCTCAAAAGTATGGGCAATTTTTGTAAAGCCCTCCTCTCTTGCTATTTTACCGAAACTTTTATATACATCGCCCCATTCTTCCAACTCATTATGTTGAGCTGCTCTCAGGGCCTTAACCGTGTCCTCGTACAAATCAACGGGATAACCCCCGGAAATTTGAATGGTATCGCCCGTATAGTCTTTTAGCAGTTGATAAAAAACTTTGGCGTGAACCCTTTCCTGGTCCGCGGTATAATCAAATACATTTGCCACTACATGGTATCCTTCGCTCTTCGCGGCAGCCGAGGCAATATTATAGCGATTTCTTGCCTGGCTCTCACCGGCAAAGGCCTTCATTAAATTTTCATATGTTTTGCTTCCTTTTAAGTTCATAGATATCTCTCCTTTTTTCATCTATAATAATCAAATTGGCGCACTGTCTTTAATTGTTCCCTAATTTTAATTTTTTAAATATTACCATATTTATTTTATCATTCTCTAAAAAATTTGTATTGCTCAAAATAAAAAAAGTGACCTTATATAAGCCCTAGGTTAAAAGATTTTAACTGACTCCCTTACATAAATACATCCTACCGAATGGGCTTCCAATTTAATTTTTGCGCAATTTCGGCCGTTGCGCCTGGCGATTTCGGCCGGTTTATTGTTGTATATATCGTAAGGATCGATAAATTTTTCTTCAAGCTCCAGAAAACATTCTTCACTTTGGGCGTCAATATTGATAAACGTGAAGATTGTTTCGTTTTGTTTCGTAAACCTATGAGCCAGAATAGCATCTGAACTTGTAGGTATAAGTGGTTCCACATCTGTGGACTCAAAAATCCTGCTGTAATTTTTTAAAATCCGATAGTGTTTTTTAATTAATGTTTTAACTTCTGATGAGTACCATTCCGGATTATGTAAGTCGTTATCCAGCCATAAGCCCATTCCGTTAAAAAATATTTTATTGATATCCCATGTATTGTTGCCTATCGGGCGATCGCAATCAATTATTTTGAATATCTTTTTATAAGGAAAAGCAAAACGACATATATCTACAATCGTTTTGGAATCGGACAACATGGAAGGAAACAAGGAAACATTGCTGTCGGCGGGGAAAAATTCACACATAAACAGCTTTTGGGGAAATCTAGTCTTTAACAATCTCGTGTAGTTATACTCAGATTTATTTTGATTTAAAGGTACTTCATGGCCGTGCCTTGCGTCATGGCAAACAAACTGCTCGCCGTTTCCCAATTCATCAAGATAAAAACCATCCACCGCAAGTTTTTCACTAACCTTAGCCAAATAGTTCACACTCTCTGTTGGCCATTGTTTTGTGCTTAAACAAGGATGCCATTGATCATCGCTCCATATATGGTGCATTTCACCCATGTGGTTAAGCACAGGCAATCGGGTTCTATAATCCAGGTCAAAATCACTTCCGTCTTGAATTAAATAGGGATCGAAATAGGCATAAACGACAAGCTTGCTCTTTTTTTGGCAGGCTTTGAGCTGGCGGTTAAGTTCATCAAGTTCCGTAAGGTTTTTAAACGGTTCACGATTTCCGCAGCGAATATTATTTGGGAGTGTATAAGCATAGTCAAATAAAAGCGCCACATCAATTCCTCCCACCTCGTTTCGATCATCGTTATATTGATTGATGAAGTTATATCTTTGATTGTTATAGATTGCGCTTCGGCAAAATCGGGAGTTAAAAAAATAGCGGCGGATATGGTAACAACCGGCCAGTCGTTGGTCTATGTTTTCATTCTCCTGGTATTTGTTTTTATACCAACTTTTATATCTCTTAAAGCCTTGGTGCCAGTCACTGCCGTGAAAAAACAAGATTATTCTGCGGTGTCCATTCTTAAGGGGCACATTTTTATACCGGGCCACAATTCGGAAACTGTCGTTTTTCTTTTGTATGCCGACAGAGCTTTGCTTTTGATCATCAAAAATCAAAGTTACACCCTTTTCTTTATAAAAGGCACTTACAAAGGAAAGAGGAAAACGGTAGCCATATGCGCAATCAAAATCACAGTTTTCGCCGGACAAAACAAACTCTCGCCCAGGATAGCAATATCTAAGCAGTGATAACGGCAATCTGTTTGAACTCACTGAAAAACATAATTCCAAATCCGCCGTTTGTTGTTGAGCTCCGGCCTTATTATTCTGTAACTCAATATCAAGGACAATTTCGTTTTCTTCCCGCAGGACAAAAGTATTTGTGCAAACTCCTTTTTGTTCTTCCTGATTCTTTACGTACCAACTTATATAATCATCCGGGGAAAAAAATAATTGTATCTCCTTTTTAATTTCCATATTTACTCCCTGGCATTTATCATTCTATAAACAGTTTTAAGAGCATCCTTATTGTTTCTGGTCAAAATCTCCTCCGCAATTTCTCTGCTTTTAAGCGCATACTCTTTATATCTGTCCGCCGAGCAAATAATATCCTCCATGCAGCGCTCCATATCATTGACGTCGCTGTATTTGGCTATCAAGCTTGAAAAGGGGATAGAGTGAGAACCAACCACCGGTACTCCGGAAATCATATGTTCAAATGCCACATAGGAGAAAGTCTCACTAAGGGATATTTGCAGTCCCAGATGCATTTGCTGGGTAAGCTCAAAACACTGCATGTTAGACAACTGCTGTTGTAAAACAAGTTTTAAACCCGTCTGCTCCGCAATTTGTAAAATGCTTTTATATATGGGATTTTCACTCTTTTCTTCAAACAGGTGTAATTCCACAGGGTACTTTTGGGCCAGTTTTGCAACCGCCACAACCTGGGTAATCATATTTTTAAAAGGTCGATAGGCACAAAAAAGGCTTATCTTAATAGGATTCATTGCCTTGCATTTTACATCTATACTTCTTTCAATCTGGGCCTTATTTAGCTCATAGGAAAATGTATTGGGCAAATAGAGGAATTTCACACGGGAAAAGGTATTGAAACCTTCCGTTTCGCAAAGAGAAGGACAGGTTATTCTGAATCTTTTGTTATTCATTTTGCTCCAATTAACAATACGGCCCAAAACTCCTTCTTCCACTTGCAAATTACACATCGTGGAATGAATGGAAAGCACAATATTCTTATTTAATTCTAATATTTTGTTCATAATCTCGTCGCTAAAACTTGGTACTTGCAAATTAATACATTTACTTTGGCATTTTATTATTTGCTCCAACAGGTCCCTGTCATCTTTATACCAACAGACTTCGAAATCAATATTATTCCGCCTCAACAGAGCTGACAAATGACGCACTGAGACTACAACACCCGTGTCGAAACCGATATCTTTAATGAAAATGGTTAGGTCCTTCAAATTTGACACCTCATGTCTGTTATGTTCCGTCCCGGCCATGCAGTTTGAACATATATAATTATACATATTTTGATTAAGCCCTGGCATAAATACTGTCAGCAGGCGTTTTAAGATATGGGCTTCTAGTATAAAATTCACGCATTGGCTCGATTAAATGTTCCAGTCCCATATTTCGCAGAAATTTTTCGGTCTGAGGATAACTGTTGCGAATTATGGTCCGTACAATTTCTATCTGGTGCATAGCGTCTTTTCTGGTAATCAGTTTATGGCGCACCATTGCACTCAACTTAAAATCGGCTTCTGTATAACCGAGAAGTCCATAGTAAAATACGTCCTTCATTTCTTCAACAATGCAGTCATAATGCCAGCTTCTTTCCGGGCGTATCCAATCCAAATTTTTAATTACAAACTGTTCAATTGACTGGGGGTTATTGGGTATATATTTGTCCAAATCAAACAGTTGATACCCTTTAAAATCGGTTACTTTTTTATCGTCTGACGAAAGGTTGCCTTTGTATTTATATTTATGATCACGCCAAATGATGTTAATGTTGTCATCGAATTCATAGCCCTTGTTTTCTTCCAAGCCTTTTAACAAACCTCTGGTATCATCCCCGTTACCCTTATCGGCCAACAATTCTTCTTTAAACGGAGCTAATTCCAGATTGGAAGCTGCACTAACGTACTTTTTAATCCCCATTTCATTCCCGACATTATATATCGCCTCGCTTATCCCATAACGGCAGCCGGTGCATAAAGCCACGCGAACCATCTCCGGACTGGGATGGTTTAAAAGAGCTTCAAGATTTTTTTTGAATCGGGGCAGCATACCCTCATCCCTTATTACTATTAACTCCGTCTTTAGGATTCGTTTAGCCCGTTCCAGGTTAAGCATTGCCACCGGATGCACAAGGCCGCATTTCAGGTGATTAAAAGCTATCACATTTTCCGGCCCGAAAAACGCCACAAGCTTAAACCATGCATACAGGCTGTCTTTTCCTCCACTTACAGTAACTCCTATTTTTTCTCCTTTTTGAAGGTTAATATCCTTAATAAATTCTTCTTCGCCCCAATAATGAGGTTTTTCAAAGTTGCGGCAGAATTTACAAACTCGTTTACCATTATGCATTTTATAATTTCCAAAAGCGTAGTTTACCGGGAGGATGCATATTTCACAACCATAACCAATGCTTTTTACCTCCAAATCCGCTGTGTGAGCTGCTTCATTTAAGTAAAATTCACTGTAATTCACTGTCCAACTCCTACTTTCCTTAGCACGATTTTAAATAATTAAACTTCATAATTTTACATTGGAGGAAAGACAAGCTCAATCATTAGGAGCTACCCTATCAATTATAAATAACTTCCTTTTAATAAACAACTTAAATAAATAACTTAAACAAAAAACGTTCCCCCTAAAATACGGCTGCACCCGGCTTATTTTGACTTTTAAATTTGCTTCACCTTGGCAAAAATAAAAAAGCTTTTGCCCCAATACTGGGACAAAAGCTCTACCTTCTGCGGTGTCATCCTCATTGACGTATTTCTACGCCCACTCTTTATGCAGATCATCATATGCAGCCGCTGATAACGAGTAGGCCCCCGGAATCGTCTAGATTAATTTGTTGCTGATAACAACATAATCTGTTATTTTTGTCATGCCATTTTAAGCGCCGCCTGGGCGGCAGCCAATCTGGCTATCGGTACCCGGAAAGGAGAACAGGATACATAGTCCAGGTTTATTTCTTGGCAAAATTCGATCGAAGACGGGTCCCCTCCATGTTCGCCGCAAATGCCTATTTTTATGCCGGGATTGGTTTTGCGCCCCAGCTCAACGCAAATTTTCATAATCTTGCCGACCCCTTCCCTGTCCAAAACGGCAAAGGGGTTGTTTTCAAGAATTTGCTTGTTGATGTAAACGGGCAAGAACTTACCCTCCGCATCATCCCGGGAGAAGCCTAAAACGGTTTGAGTCAGATCATTGGTCCCGAAAGAGAAGAAATCCGAATATTTGGCAATCTCGTCGGCGGTAAGCGCAGCTCTGGGCAACTCAATCATTGTCCCAATACTGTAGTCAATAGTTACACCTTGGGCTGCCATAATTTCTTGGGCTATTTCTTCGGTTTGGCGGCGAAGCATTTCCAGTTCCTTATAATGAATGACCAAAGGCATTTTCACCTGGGGATAAACTTTATATCCTTCTTTCGCCAAGCGGGCCGCTGCCCGAAAGATGGCCCTGGCCTGCATAGCATAAATTTCGGGATAGGTGACCCCCAAGCGGCAACCTCTATGACCCAGCATCGGGTTCATTTCTGAAAGGGCTCTCACCGTTTTAAGTAGATTTTCTTTGGAAGACAGTTCTTCCCTTACTTTTTTATCTGCCAAATCTTTGGTAAGCTTTATGGTAATAATCTCTTCCAGCAACTCTTCTTTATTGGGCAGGAATTCATGCAGCGGAGGATCCAACAATCTAATGGTGACCGGCAGGCCATGCATGGCCTTTAATATTCCGTAAAAGTCTTCCTCCTGCATAGGTAATAACTGATCCAAAGCGGCCTGCCTTTCCTCCAAAGTTTGAGCCAGAATCATTTTTTGAACAATAGGCAACCGCGCTGTGTCCATAAACATATGTTCAGTCCGGCACAAGCCTATCCCTTGCGCGCCGAATTCCCTGGCTTTGGCCGCATCAACAGGATTATCGGCATTGGCCAGTACTTTCAGGGTTCTGAATTCATCCGCCCAAGCCAGAATTGTTTGAAAATCTTCACCGATTTCCGGATCTTTCATCGGCACTGTCCCGCGGATAACCCTTCCTGTGCCTCCATCAATCGTAATATAGTCGCCTTCCAGGTATTCCACCCCGTCGATGACCATTTTTTTCTCCTCATAATTGATTTTAATGCTTTCGCAGCCGCAGACAGCCGGTTTCCCCATATGCCTGGCCACAACGGCGGCATGGCTGGTCATGCCTCCTCGGCTGGTGAGAACACCTTGAGCGGCAAGTACCCCATGAATATCATCCGGAGTTGTTTCAGTCCGCACCAGGATAACTTTTTCCCCTTTTAAACCTAGCTTCTCGGCATTATCCGCGTCAAAAACAATTTTGCCCGAAGCGGCCCCGGGTGAAGCCGGCAAACCGGTGGCCACCACGTCCAAAACCGCATCTTCATCAATCCGTCGATGCAAAAGTTTGTCCAATTGTTGGGGATCGATTCTCTTGACTGCTTCCTCCTTGCTGATCAGGCCTTCTTTACATAGGTCAACAGCTATGCGTATGGCGGCGGAAACGGTGCATTTACCGTTACGGGTTTGCAGTATATACAGTTTTCCTTTTTCAATGGTGAATTCAATATCCTGCATGTCCCGGTAATGTTTTTCCAAATTGGCAGCAACTTCCTTAAACTGTTTATATATTTCCGGATTTTCCTGTTCCAAGTTTTTAATAGGCATAGGGGTACGTATGCCTGCAACCACATCTTCCCCTTGGGCATTCATCAGAAATTCCCCATATAAAACCTTTTCTCCGGTGGAAGGGTTGCGGGTGAAAGCAACCCCGGTGCCGGAATCATTCCCCATATTGCCAAAAACCATGCATTGGACATTTACTGCCGTTCCAATATCGTCAGGGATACCGTTCGCTTTGCGGTAAACTTGAGCTCGGTGGTTGTTCCAGGATCTGAAAACCGCAGTTATGGCTTCCTTTAATTGGACATAGGGATCATCCGGGAAGGCTTTGCCGGTATTTTTCAAGATTACGGCTTTAAATTTTTGCACCAATTCTTTTAGGTTGTCGGGGCTTAATTCGGAATCATATTTAACGCCCTGTTTTTCTTTTACTTGTTCCAAAATGCGCTCAAATTCATTGCTGTCAATCCCCAAAACAACATTACCGAACATTTGTATAAAGCGGCGGTAGCAATCGTAGGCAAATCTTTCGTCATTGGTGGCCAGACTTAAACCTTGCGCCGTATTATCATTTAGGCCCAAATTGAGAACGGTATCCATCATCCCGGGCATAGAAATCTTTGCCCCGGAACGAACCGAAACAAGCAAAGGATTTTGCGGATCACCGAATTTTTTGCCACTGGCCGCTTCAACCTTTTGCACAGCCGGTAATATCTGTTCCCAAAGACCTTCCGGGAATTTCTCTCCCCCGGCGTAATACTCCCTACATGCTTCGGTGGTAACCGTAAAACCCGGGGGAACATTAAGCCCGATATTGGTCATCTCAGCCAAATTGGCTCCTTTTCCTCCCAAAAGGTCGCGCATTTGAGCATTTCCTTCCTGAAACAAATACACATATTTTTTACCCATCTCTTATCGCCCTCCTTGATAAATTTTTTTCATAATTATGCTGGCTGTTTCTTCTACAGCCTTGGAAGTGGTGTCTATAACCAAACAGCCGATTTGTTTCATTATTTTGTCGGCATATTCAATTTCTTCCATTATCCTGTTCAAACTCGCGTAATCTGCCGATACTCCCAAACCTAAGGTTTTAAGCCTTTCCCTGCGGATTTCATTTAGTTTTTCCGGATCCAAGGTTAAGCCAAAAACTTTTTTGGGAGAGACTTCGAACAGTTCCCTCGGGGGTTTTACTTCCGGCACAAGCGGAATGTTGGCTGTTTTTATTCCTTTATGCGCCAAATACATGCTTAAAGGGGTTTTGGATGTCCTGGAAACCCCGATTAAAACCACATCGGCGTAAAGTATTCCACGCGGGTCTTTGCCGTCATCATATTTAACTGCGAATTCAACCGCTTCCACCTTGCGGAAATACTGTTCATCCAAGCGGTGCAGGATGTTGGGGGTATTTTTAGGCTGCATATTGGTTTTTTTGGCTAAAGCATCAATCAAAGGCCCTAAAATATCTATGGTGACCAGATTCATCTCTTTGGCTCTTTTTTCTATGTAAATCCTTAGATTGGTCAACACCAGGGTGTAGGCCAAAATAGCTTCTTCCTTAGCCGCTTCCTCCAGTATTTCATCGATTTGGCTTTCATTCAAAACATAGGAAATTCGCCGGATTGAAATCTTGACACCGTTGAATTGAGCTGCTGCCGCCTTGCCTACAAATTCTGCCGTCTCTCCCAAAGCATCCGATATCACATAAAGAATTGGATTTTGTTCCGTCACTAAACAGTACCTCTCTTTCAGCCTAATATCCCAAATCTACAAATAATTGGGTGACATTGGTTTTGGTGAACCTGCCGACAACCTCATACCTTTCCTTTCCATCTGGGCCAATATAACTTTCAACCACAGGCAGGGTGTCAATTTGATGCTGTACCAGTTTCTTAGCCGCATTTAAAACGGATTCGTCGGGAGTGGTCATCACGATATTCGGCATTCTGGTCATAATAACGCCAATAGGAACTTTGAGCAGTTCCAGACCGCCCAAAGATGCTTTAATAATATCCTTACGCGAAACCATACCTTTCAATTCCTGTTCTTCACCGACAATAATCAAACTGCCGACATTGTTCGTAAACATGGACACAACTGCATCATAAATGGATACATTCTCTTTCACTGCGGCCGCAATGGATTTGAAATCATCCACCCGCAGACGGTGCAACTTTTCGGCAATTAATGATCTTCCTTCCCTATAGAAATAGCCTACCCGGGGCCTGGCTTCCAAAACCCCGGTCATGGTAAGAATCGTTAAATCAGCCCTTAAAGTAGCTTTATTCACTTTAAGCTGGTTGGCAATCTGTTCCCCGGTCATGGGACCCGATCCTTTAACCAGTTCCACAATCTTCTCCTGTCGTTCCGACAGCTTCATGCCCTTACCTCCAGCAAAAAAATAATTAGTCATAAACTTTGGCAGAATGCAGAAATATGCTACTTTAATTTAACCATATAACTTAAATAAATACTATATATTTGCCCAATTATTATATCATTTTTGGATTAAAATTTATTATATATTACATTATTTTAATATTATGTTACATTATTGCTTTTGGCTTTAATGGCAAAAAGAAGGTGCCATTAACGATAAAGACACCTTCTTTATACTTTAGTTATTATTTTAAATATATTTTTCAGGGTCTGCCCAAAATTTAACCGGAAGCTTTTTCTTAAGCCAACTTGGTAAGATCACCCAAACAACCAAGTGTCTTTACACATTCTTGCAGCAGGCCAAGTCTGGCGTTTCTGAGATTCTCATCTTCTACCATGATCATTACGGCATCAAAAAGCTTTTCAATATATGGGATCAGTTTGGCGGCCTGAGCATAGGCTTTAAAATAGTCAAACCTGGCAAGCTCTTCCTTAACCAGGGGAGCAATTTGTTGCAAGTTATTCCAAAGGTCGATTTCGGCCGGATCTGCCAGATCGGAGGAAGCCCAGGGAACATCTGCGGCTTTCTTGCTTAAATTTGCACAGCGCACATAAGCATTGATATAGGACACAAATTCTTCTTTCTCCCTGCAGGCAGCCAAAGTCCTGGCTTGGCAGGCAATGCTGTAAGGCCTATCCGCTTGTTGAGCCAGAACGGCATCGATGACATCATAGCGCAAATCTTTTTCCTGCAGCAAGTAACGGACTCTTTGACTGAAAAATTCTTCTAAAGCGGGTCTGATTTTGTCCAAAGGTTCCAAATCGATTTTTTGGTCGATAAAGATTCGGTAAGAATCCTCCAGCAGAGTAAGCAGGGACAAGTCTTTTTCTTCCTGCATTAGCATACCGACAATTCCCAAGGCTTGTCGTCTTAAGGCATAGGGGTCCTGGGAACCGGTGGGCTGGATCCCGATACCAAAAGCCCCCACAATGGCATCGAGCTTATCGGCAATACTAACAACTTTTCCGGTATAAGAATGAGGAAAATCATCTCCGGCATAACGGGGCTGATAATGCTCGGCAATACCCTCGCAAACTTCTTTAGGCTCACCGTTGCTGCGGGCATAGTAGGAACCCATTATCCCCTGTAATTCAGGGAAGTCATAAACCATATGAGTGACAAGGTCCGCTTTGGCTAAGAAAGCGGTTCTATCCACCAGTTCTTTTTCTTCAGAATTCAAACCCAGATAATCGGCAACCAAACCCGATAGTTTTCTTAATCGTTCCACTCTTTGGCCAACCGTACCCAGCTTGTCATGATAAACCACCCTATCCAGTTGCGGCACCAGACTGGAAAGGGGTTTTTTCAAATCCTCCCGGTAGTAGAAAGCCGCATCTTCCAAACGCGCTTTAAGCACTTTTTTATTTCCTTCCTTTACCAAGTCAAGAGAGGTACTGTCGCCGTTGCGTACAGCAATAAAGTAAGGCAAAAGCTTACCGTCTTCCCCCCGGACCGGGAAGTATCGCTGATGCTCTTTCATGGGAGTGGTTATTACCTCTTCGGGCAAAATCATATATTTAATGTCAACCTCACCCAGCAGAGCTGTGGGATATTCCACCAAATTGTTTATCTCGGTCAGCAGGTCCTCATCCTCATCAACAATTCCTCCCACTTTGGCGGCCAATTCCTTTGCCTGCCGCCAAATACTCTCTTTCCTTTTATCTTGATCGGCCATAACAAAAGCGGCTTCCAAAGCTTCAAGATATTCGGCCGGGCGGGTCAAGCGGACATAGCCGCCCAAGGTCCTGTGTCCTCGGGATGTCCTTCCGGACTGTAAGCCAACATAGGAGAAAGGAACAATCTCTTCCCCGAAAAGAGCAACCAGCCAACGAATAGGCCGGGCAAACCGGACTTCATAATCACCCCAACGCATCGGTTTGGGGAAATTAATACTGGCAATTATATCCTGGCAAAATTGGGGCAAAAGTTTAATGCTGTCTTCCCCGGGCAAAAACTTTTGAGCATAAACATAAGGTACTCCGTTTAATTCCTTAACATAAAGGTCTTCAACCGCAACACCTTGCCCCCGGGCAAAGCCGAGGGCCGCTTTGGTCGGTTGGCCTGCAGCATCGTAAGCCGCCTTTTTTGCCGGACCCTTGACTTCTTCCTTAATATCTTCCTGTTTTTCTGCCAAATCCTGAACAAACAAGCTTAAACGCCTGGGAGTAACATAAACCTTAAGGTCTTTATAACTAAGACGCAGCTCTTGCAACATTTTGCGCGCATTGTTTTCCATTTGGGTAACAGCCCCGGGCGCAAATTTGGCCGGCATTTCTTCCATACCAATTTCCAACAAAAAATCCTTGCTCATCGCTCTATTCCCCTTTCCGTTTCAGCAGTGGGAAACCCAGTTCTTCCCTTTGTTTCACATAAGCTTGGGCGCACAACCTGGCCAAGTTGCGAACACGGGCAATATAGCCGGTTCTTTCCGTCACACTGATTGCACCTCTGGCTTCGAGAAGGTTGAATGTATGGGAACACTTCAGGACATAATCGTAAGCCGGAACCACCAGACCATGTTCAATTGCTCTTTCGGCCTCTTTTTCGTACATATCGAACCAAATCCTTAAAGCTTCCACATTGGCGACTTCAAAATTATACTTGGAATAATCAATCTCATTTTGAAGATAAAGATCCCCGTAGAGAATATCACCAACCCACTCAATATCGAACACGCTGTCCTTATTCTGGATAAAAGTTGCCAGCCTTTCCAAGCCATAAGTAATCTCGGCACAGACAGGCTTGCAATCTATTCCTCCGCATTGCTGGAAATAAGTGAACTGGGTAATTTCCATACCATCCAGCCATACTTCCCAACCTAAACCCCAGGCACCTAAAGTCGGTGATTCCCAGTTATCTTCAACAAAACGGATATCATGATCAGCCGGATTTATGCCCAAACGTTCCAGGCTTTCCAAATATAATTCCTGGACATTGTCCGGGGAAGGTTTCAGAATAACCTGATACTGGAAATAGTGCTGCAAACGATTGGGATTTTCCCCGTAACGCCCGTCCGTCGGCCTTCTGGAAGGCTCCACATAGGCCACATTCCAAGGTTCCGGTCCTAAAGCCCTGAGAAAGGTTGCCGGATTCATCGTGCCCGCCCCTTTTTCCACATCATAAGGCTGGGCAATAATACATCCCTGCTCACTCCAAAACTGGTTGAGATTAAAAATCAAATCTTGGAACTTCATACTGTTTCCTCCCGAAAATATAATAAAACTCTCATCCTTGCAGCATCTTAAAAGCTGCAGGGACGAGAGTACATTTCCCGCGGTTCCACCCTGCTTGGTTCCTATAAAGGAACCCCCTTATTTAACTCGCTCCGGGCTGCCCCATCTGCTTTCCCTGTCCGGCTTCCACCTTCCCGGACTCTCTATAAGGGACCAAACACAGACTTCCTTCCCTTCAACGCGCCATAATTTTTTATTTATTATATATCTGAGACAAATAGGATGTCAAACCGCTTTTACGGGTTAATAGTTCTTTTCAACGACAACCGGCTTTTCTCCCCTGGCCAAGGACACAAAATCCGAAATTGTCGCGTCGGCCTGGTCCAACTCATCTATCATTAAGGAAAAATATGAATTATAATTTTGCAACTCTTCATTTGATTGCAGCAACTGTAGAAAACCTCTGACCGTAGTCATCGGATTTCTTATCTCATGGGCAATGCTGGCAGCCATTTTCCCCACAAGATTCATGGAAGCATATCTATTCAAACCATCAAATCTATATTCGCCATTAAAAAAAGATAACTGATGATTATTAATGATTTCCATAATTTGATGAATCCCGTATGGTTCCAACTGATATGTACATAAGGCAGTCAATTTATAATTGCCGATTTTCTTCTCAATTTCGGCTTCATAATCCATTAATGTTTTAAAGTACTCTTTTTCCACCCAAGTCATATTTCCCGAAACCCTGGCACCTTTATAGCCAACACCCAAGGCCCAATTCAGCCTATCCAGCCAGGCCTTTAAAACCGACTCGCTTTTGAAATTCCCGCCCTTTATGTACCAATCTTCAGAAGATAGAATCTCAATTTGTCCTTTCCTGCGGTAGGTATCAAAACAATCAATTGATTCTTCCAATATTCGCTCCGCTTCATCAACGGAAATAGGTTCGGCCACCACCCATAGGCAGTATTCGTTCCGTTCCAAGCCCGTTTTAAAATACCGGACTGCAATATTGGCCAAATCGCTCTTTTTTTTGTAAAATCCACAGATATGTGTGCCCCAAGGAATCTTGGCAAAAAGGTCCAAGCCTGCCTGAGATCTGCCTTGCAACATTTGGGCCTGCTGCATAAGTTTAACCCCCTAAAACAAACAAAATAACACCATTGAGCATTATAAACCAAAACATTTGAAAAACTTGTAGTTTTAGGGCAGTTATTGTAGACAATCGGCCTGCAATTAGATATGCTTTTTCGACATAATTTTAGAATATATAATGAAAAGAAACCTATGGTTATTTGGCTCCTTTTTATTTACTCCCTTTTATAATTTGCTCCCTTGTCTCCAGGCCTTTAGTTTTCTTTCCAATTTTTGTTCACAAAAATAGCATATGCTATCCAGAATTTCTTCTTTCATTTTTTGATTCCAACGCAAGCGGGCCAATATGTCCGCTTTCGCTCCGACCAACTGCTTCATAAGAGCCAGGCTCCCGGGAGTAAGACTTTTTACAATTTTGTTGTTCTTGCAAACGGAACATAACAAGCCGCCGGCTTCCGCGCTGAGAAAGGATTGTTCGCTTAGCAAAGTTTTGCCGCATTCCTGACAATGATCCAAGACAGGCAAATACCCCTGGACAAGCATCAATCTTAAGGCATAGGCAGCCTGGGCAAGATAAGGATCCCAATCTTTAAGCCAGAAAAGAAAGCTCAAGGTCAGGACAAACAGCTCCGGTTCAGGCTGCTCTCTGGCCGTTGACAGATCGAGAAGCTCTGCCATACAGGAGGCGGCAATTGTCCGGTCCAAATCATTCCAGAGATGAACAAAACTCTCCCTGGCCTGGACCTGGTTAACAGTATCCAGGTTTTTCCCTCGGTGCAAAAGAAAATCCGCATAGGTAAAAAGTTGGGTGCCTGCCCGTTGAGAACTTTTAGGCTTTCGCACCCCTTTGGCCACTGCTTCCAATTTGCCTTTTTCCCTGGAAAACAGCGTAATCAACCGATCCGATTCTCCGTATTCCCTGGTTCGAATTACTATGGCATCTACCTTATATACTGCCATCTAAGCTAACCCCACTCGTCAAGCAACTTTGTCGCCGGACTATGCCAAAAAGCCTTCCGGCAACAAACAGTTCATGAAATCAAAGCCGGACCGGAACTTGTCCCCAGCCGCTCGGCGCCGGCCTCAATTAATTCCAGCGCAAATTGTTTGGTTTTGATCCCGCCGGAAGCTTTGATTTTCACCGCCGGCCCTACCCACTGTTTAAGATCTATAACGTCCTGAACAGTTACTCCTCCGAAAAACCCGGTTGAGGTCTTGACATAATCGGCCCCGACTTGTTTGACCAGCTCCGCCGCTCTCTTTTTTTCCTCTGGATTGAGCAGAGCCGTTTCAATAATAATTTTGATTTTCAGACCGCAGCCCTGAGCAGTCTGGACCATAAGGGCCGCATCCCGTTCCACAACTTTCCAGTCTCCCGACTTTATCCTGCCAATATTGATTACAGCATCAACTTCCCTTGCTCCGTATGCCTTTGCTGTAATAATCTCCTGAATCTTGGTTTCGCTCGTCACTGCACCCAAAGGAAAGCCAACCACCGTGGTGGGGGCGATTCCCGTACCATGCAGCAATCGAGCCGCCGTACATAGGTATATTGGATTAACGCAAACTGAAGCGAATCCATACTTTACGGCCTCATGGCAAAGTTTGACGATGTCTTTTTCCGTGGCCTCGGGTTTTAACAGGGTATAGTCAATTCTGCCGGCTAGATTCAAAATCATTCAGTCCTTTCATTTATTCCTTTAAATCTTTTATGTTATAGCCCAGTTCCCTTAACATGGCCTGTTGATTGCGCCAATCCTTCTTTACTTTAACCCATAATTCCAAAAAAACTTTGCTGCCAAGCAAATTCTCCATATCCTCTCTGGCCAGACGACCCACTTCTTTTAAAAGACTGCCGTTTTTGCCGATCACTATTCCCTTCTGGGAATCACGCTCCACCAGAATAACCGCTCCCACTTTAATCAATGACTTTTTCTCTTCCATGGTTTCCACTACTACGGCCAAGGAATGAGGAATTTCTTCCCGGGTTAGGGCCAACAACTTTTCCCTGATCAGTTCGGCCAAAATGAACTTTTCCGGCTGATCGGTAATTTCATCGGCGGGATAATATAAAGGCCCGGGAGGCAGTTCGGCAAAGATTAAGTCCAACAATTTCCCAGTATTCTCGGCTTTTAGAGCCGAGATCGGAACAATCTCTTTAAAATCCGCCAATTTGGAGTATTCATCTATTTTGGCCTGGATGGCATTTTCCTTGATCAAGTCAATTTTATTAAGGGCCAGAATACAAGGTATTTCGCTTTTCCTGATAATATCCAGCACATATTCTTCCCCTCTGCCATGGGATACAGAAGCGTCCACCACATAAACGGCCACATCCACACCTTTAAGGGCGGTAATAGCCGCCGTGTTCATATACTCCCCCAAACGATGCTTAGGCTTATGAATCCCAGGCGTATCAAAAAAATTACTTGCCCCCGCTCTTCGGTAAGAATACATTGAATCCTATTCCTGGTTGTTTGTGGTTTGTCGGAGATAATTACCACTTTCTTGCCCAGCAAAGTATTGATCAAGGTTGACTTGCCTGCATTAGGCCTGCCTATGAGGGCCACAAATCCTGAACGGAAATCAGAATTGTCTTTCCTGTCCAAACTAACACTCCTCATAATCAAGAATCTCAGTTATTTGCCAATAAATTCCGGTCCGAATGAATCCGGTAAAAGCGTTTTTAAACTGGTCCGGGCTATTTCCCCACGGCTATTGATTAATAAAATATCGCAATCAGAACAGAATTCCCTGATCACTTGGCGGCAGGCACCGCAAGGGGAAGGTATCTTGTCATTGAGAACTGCAACCGCCAGGGCTGAAATTTTTCTCTCACCTCTTGCAGCCCCCTGAAAAACTGCATTTCTTTCGGCGCAAACGGTGAGACCATAAGAGGCGTTTTCCACATTGCATCCTGTTGTTATCCGCCCCGAGTCCCACAAGACGGCTGCACCAACCGGATAGCCGGAATAAGGGGCATAGGCATTGAAGCAAGCTTCCCTGGCTTGAGCGATCAATTCCCTATAATTGTCATTCAGGTTTAACTTGTCCAACCTCAATTACTCCTCCAAATAACAACTATTATGATTTAATTATTACTATGGTTTGTGATTATGACAATACTTTTGCTTGATCTGTTTTTCCACTAAAACAGGTAAGCGCTGAAAACAACATAGCCAATGATCACTGCCTGGATGGCGGTTACCAAGACCGCTCCTGCCGCAATATCTTTGGCTATACCCGCTAAAGGATGGACAGCGGGTTTAGCCAGATCGATGGCCCTTTCCAGGGAAGTATTGAAAAGCTCAGCCACCAGAACACTGCCTATGGCATAAATAATAAACAGCCAATGAATTTTGGAAATGCGCAGTATAAAACCTACAACAATAACCAGCAAAGCGGCCAAAAAATGAAAACGCATATTCTTTTCCGTTTTCAGAGAGTAGATTATACCTCTGCAAGCTCTTTTTAAACTTTGCCCAAAGTTCATAACACCTTTGCCCGCTCTCTATAAGTTTTATCCGCTTTCCATATGTTCACTTGAACTTAACGGGGCAGGCCCAGTCTGATCATAACTTCTTCTTCTTTGCTTCTCATTATAGCCGCTTCTTCAGCCCTTTCATGATCAAAACCAAGCAAGTGCAAAACACCGTGCACGGCCAAATAGACCATTTCCCTACGAAAAGAATGCCCGAATTCCTCGGCCTGGGCACGAGCCCTTTCCACAGAGATTACTATATCGCCAAGAACCGGATCCTCATCCAGCACTGAATTGAACAGAATATCCGGTTCCCCTTCTCCTTTTTCCCGCAAAGCAAAAGACAAAACATCGGTTGGAGCATCCACTCCCCGATAGGCCTTATTTAAATCCCTAATTGTATCGTTATCTACCAAAAGCAAGCCGATCTCGGCATTTTCCGGACCGTCGCCAATATCCAGGGCCAGAGATATTCCTTCCCGCAGGAGCTTGCATAGCTCCTGCTGTTCGGCTTCACTGACACTGGTCTCCTGCCAATTTATGTCCATTTCCATCTAATATTTTGCTCCTTTGTCACTATAAGTATATATGCTTTATTCTTATACTTTATTATTTTTTTGATCATCCTGCACTTTATTGTCTTGCTTATCTTGTATTTTATTGTTGTCCGTTTTGTCATTATCTTTTTCCATAATTATTTGCCCGTTATTTTGCCCGCTATCGCCATCTGCTTTGGTTTTATCTTTGTTTTTCTTAATTTCCTCTTCAGTTGTCTCCTGTTCTTTAGACATAGCCTCCACGGCAACTTTAAATTTGGGTGGTAATTCCGGATACTCTATCCTGGTATGGAAAATACCGCTTAATACTTTAACGAAAGCCGTGGAAATCTTATCCAAATCCCTAAAAGTGAGTTCACATTGATCAAGAAGACCCTCATCAAGCTTTTCTTTTATGATTTTGCGTACAAGGCCTTCGATTTTTCCGGGAGTGTTCTCCTTTTGAGAGCGGACTGCAGCCTCCACATTGTCGGCCAAAAGCACCAGCGCCGCTTCTTTGGATTGAGGCCGCTGGCCGTCATAACGAAAAGCTTCTTCCGGTACATTAGGGTTCTCTTCCAGAGCTTTATGATAAAAGTAAGAAACCAAACTGTTCCCATGATGTTGGGCGATGATATCCTGAATACTTTCCGGCAATTTATGCTCACGGGCTAATTCCAAACCGTCTTTGACATGGGAAATAAGGATGAGAGAACTTAAAGTCGGTGCTATCTTGTCATGAGGATTATCCTTGGCAAATTGATTCTCTATAAAAAAATATGGACGCTTTAATTTACCGATATCGTGATATAAGGCTCCAACCCGGACCAAAACTGAGTCGGCTTTAATCTCTTCCGCTGCAGTCTCCGCCAGGTTGCCGACCAAAACGCTATGGTGGTAAGTTCCCGGAGCTTCCATCAGCAACTCTTTAAGTAAAGGAGCATTGGGATTGGATAATTCCAGGAGCCTAACCGCGGAGGTAATGTTAAAGCCCGCCTCCAGCCAAGGCAAAGTACCCATTGTAAGTACTGAGGACAAAAAACCGTTGGCCAGAGCCAAGCCAAAGCCTGTTAGCCAGAAAGTAAGGCCGAGATCGAGAATTAAAGTTATGGCGCTTACCAAGGCGATATTAACCAGGGCAACAATCAAGCCTGCCCGGGCCAAATCCGAACGCTGGTCAAGTCTGGACACACTTTGAATCCCTACCAGACCGCTGAACAAGGCAAAAAGTCCGGCCATGGACCCGGAAGTGCCGGTAGTCGCCGGGTCAGCCATAGTGCCGGCAAAGATTCCCAAGATAATTCCGACCACAACGGCAATTCTTGCTCCCAGAAGTATAGTTACTGTCATGGTAGCCCAGGCAGCCGGGATAAGAATGGCTGTCAGATTATTTAAATCCGTGCTCTCGCTGATTTTAATTGCCAAGAAAGCTTTACCTATAGCCAGGGTAACAACCATAACAAGTCCCAACAAAACAAGGCGGTGCCATTTTTCAAATAGTTCGGGAGTTGTAAGGTAAAAGAAGCTGATGAGGATAATCATGGCAACCAAGACTTCAATGGCTATCCCCGCAGCAGGTTTCCAAGGAGAACTAATCTGAATCAAGCCATAGGCTTCCAATACCGAATAAATTCGGTCATCAACTATTTCACCGGGGCCCACTATTTTTTCATTTTTCCTGTATTCACGTATTTGGGGCTTGACCCTGGAGCTGGCTATATCTTTTAGTTTCTTCGTCTCTTCCTCATCTACGACCAGAGTGGGTTGGTTGACATTAATCTCTATAAAAGCCTCAACCAAGGTTTTCAGGGAATTATCCATATTATACTTTTCTACCTGTTGTTTCATCCTATCCTTTAGGTCGGACAATTCTTTTTCCTCTTTAGCCCCGCTGGTAGGATCCCCGGCCATGCCGATAATAATCCGGCTGGAAATTTGATTGGCTTGTTCAATTTCGTTATCAGTTAATTGCAATAATCTAATAAGAACCTCATCAGGCAATAAATTATAAGGGTCACTTTGCTTTAGTTCCGTGAGTTTCCCGGGCAAATCCGCTTCGGAATTCTTTTGTTGTTCCAGCAGTTGAAAAACTTGATCCAATTTAATTGATAATATGGAAATCTGAGTCTGATCAGCAGTATATACGGGTTCTACGGCATTGGCCGCTTCTTCCTGCAGCTCGCTATAAGTTGTTAAATCCTCAATACTTTTATCGTAAGGAGCAGTAATCAGTATGGGACTGGGCTGTCCCTTCTCCAGTTTCAATTTGGAAACAAAAAGACCGGAAGATAAAATTAAAGTAAAAAGCAAAAAGAATAAAAGAAAAACTAAGACCTTATAGACTAATTTAAAGCTTTTATAAGGTGCAATAGGAGTAAACATGTTTTTTATATTTTTATCCAAATCCATCATCCTTACCGGGCTATAAATCCTCTCTTTTTAAAGAATTGCCACCTTTTTGTTCATAAGCATGAATTATGCTTTGGACAAGCGGATTGCGCACAATGTCATCAACGGTAAAGTAATGGAAAGAAATCCCCGGTATCCCTTCCAAAATACGCTGCACTTCAATAAGTCCGGAATAATGCCCCTTCGGTAAATCCACCTGGGTGATATCACCCGTTACCACCGCCTTGGAACCAAAGCCCAAGCGGGTTAAAAACATTTTCATTTGTTCGGGAGAAGTATTTTGGGCCTCATCCAGAATTATGAAGGAGTCATCAAGGGTCCGGCCACGCATATAAGCTAAAGGAGCAATTTCAATTGTGTTTTTTTCAATATACCTGCTCGTAGTTTCTGGCCCCAACAAATCGAACAGGGCATCATACAAAGGCCTTAAATAAGGATTGACTTTCTCCTGCAGATCTCCCGGCAAAAATCCCAGTTTTTCACCGGCCTCCACTGCCGGCCTGGTCAGAACTATGCGGTTGACTTCCTTGGCCCGTAAAGCTTTGACAGCCATGACTACGGCCAAATAGGTCTTCCCCGTACCGGCAGGCCCGATACCGAAAACCAAAGATTCTTTTTCAATGGTTTTTATATATTTAGCCTGTCCCAAGGTCTTGGCCTTAATGGGCCTGCCCCGTTGGGTGGTGGCAATAACCTTGGAAAGGCTCTGGGTTAAATCTTGTTCATTACCTTCTTCAGTTTTGGAAACTACATAGCTTATATCGGTCAGCGTAAGGTTATTCCCTTTTCTGATCAGGGATAAAAGCTGTTCTATCACCGCTTGGGCCAGTTTGACCTGGCATTCTTCACCGGTTACCGTCATTTCATTGCCCCGAACAACAATCTGGCAGCCTAAGCGCTCTTCCAAAAAACGAAGATGAACATCTTCCAAACCCAAAAGACTTAAGGCCTCTTCGCTATTCTGGAGAAACAGTTTGGCTTCATGACGCAAGATTTTTCCCCCATTATCGCCGGTTATGCCGCTATTCTCGGTAGGTTGCCAATTCTTCGAAAGTTTCGATTTCAATTCTTATATGTTCCACTCCTTTTTCCGAAGAAAGAACCTTAACCCGATCCTGAAGAACCTTGGCGTCGGAAGGTATTTCTTTCTTCAACGCTTCCCTGGCTTGTTTTTCAGCAAGTTTTCTTGCTTCTTCTACTGTATAGGTTACTGTTACTTTATGGACTTCTTCATACCGTATCCTTATTATTTCGACAGGGAAACGCCAATTCCTCCAAGACGGCAGGGCATAACTTTGGCTTTCATTAATTGACATGGAAAAAGGACTATTTTGATTTGTTATCATTATTACTCGATCTTTGGTTTTTATACCCCAGCCGTGGGCTATTTTACCTGTTTTCTCTATTTTTTCCTCCTCCAAAGGAACTTTTTGCTCCATGCTGTACCACACTCGTCCCCGGACGAATCCCTTGGCTGCCGGAGCATCAACATTATTCTTAGAAACGATGTCGCTATTCATATCGAAACTGTATTCCGTCATACCTCCAGCTGCTTTAATCAACACCTGTCCTTTTTTCACCAATTGGCCTTCATGAACCATAGGCTGGCCCTGGATAACTATGATATCCTCCACATAACCGGTCTTGGCTGCCACCAGATCCCCTAGAAAAACAACTTTTTGCGGCAAAGTTTTCTCCACCACTCGGATTCTGATATTCGTTCCTCTCTCATCCATAGCCACCCAAGCCAAGCCATCCATGTTCTCCTGTAATTTTTTGCCTAATTCTTCCAGATCCAGTTTACTCTTCAAAACCCACTTTTTGACACCCAGTTTTTCAGCTTCCTCTAAAATCTGTTGATCGCTGAAACGCTCATTGCCTTCCACGCTAATAGAAATTACAAACTGGGAAAGTATGGTCAAGGCCGCAAAAATAATAAATATTCCTGCCAGCAGTCCCTTGCGCTTCTGCCAGCGACGGGCGACAAAAGGAAAACCGTATTTCGCCCTGATACTGAGTTTTATCCCGCTTTTTTTAGCCGCTTGGCGCAGGCGGCGAAAATCCCGGGTGGAAACTTCCGCCAGGAAACAAGCAGGAAGTTTACGAGCGTTGTAAAAAACAATTCCGGCCTTCAAAGCTGCATTAATAAATTGCGCCAGCCCTTCCCCTTCAACCCGAATATATACTCGGCCACGGTAGTAACGAAAAACTTTCTCAAACACCTTTTATCCCCCTCAGTTCTCCTCAAAGCTTAGTTGCTTAATCCACCCTTGAAGATGAACTTCGGTGGGCTGAACCGTTGTCAGGACAAATTCTTTACCGCGGACAACAACCTTGCCTTCGGAAGTGCTAAGGATGATTTCTTCATCACTAAAAAGAATGACCTCCTGAAAATGTTCTATAGTCATTTCCGAGCGCCCGATCATTGTTATTTTGGGCCCAGCAGCCAAAACATCAGAAGGAAATTCCAATAAAGCTCCGGCTTGTTTTTGCAGCTTTTTAAACATTAGCAGCCACTCCCTTCATAGCATGTCTATGCTCAAGAAGGAAGAAATAGTCCAAGCCTAAATAGATCAATATTTAGCAAAAAAAGAATTAAAAAACTGCTGTTTACGAGAAACAGCAGTTTATTTAATCGATCTAGACTAAGATTGCAAGAGTTCTTTCACTATTCTATTGACAACCTTACCGTCTGCTCTACCTTTAGTTTTTGCCATGATAGCTCCCATGACTTTACCTAAGTCCTTTACGCTTTGAGCTCCGGTTTCAGCGATGATCTCCTTGGCAAGGTCCCGAATTTCCCCTTCAGTCAACTGCTCCGGTAAATACTCCATGAGGATGGCGGCCTCTTTCTGCAATTCTTCGACTTTTTCCGGACGATTAGCTTTGGCAAATTCCTCCATTGCCTCCCGCCGCATTTTGAGCTCACGGGCAATTATTTCCGTAACCTGAGTATCATCAAATTCTATTCCTTTTTCTATCTCAGCATTTTTTATAGCAGCCCGAACCATACGAATTACGGAAAGTCTGACCTTTCCTTCCTCTTTAGCCTTCATGGCAGCCTTCATATCTTCAATAAGACGATCCTTCAGGGACAAATAAAGCCATCTCCTTATCTGTATCTACGCTTACGGGCAGCCTCAGATTTCTTTTTTCTCTTGACGCTTGGTTTTTCATAATGCTCGTGTCTGCGAGCCTCAGTTAATACTCCAGAACGTTGACAGTTTCGCTTAAACCGGCGGAGAGCAGAATCCAGGGATTCATTCTTACCTACTCTAACTTCACTCATTTTTATCCCTCCCTCCACTGGCCGACTGATAACAGATTAATTATATAAGATGAAGATGGACACGTCAAGCAAGAGAGGGCCGGATAAAACCGCTCAGCAAATTTTCGTTCCCAAAGCTTTGCCTCCTATAAGGTGGAAATGCAAATGTCCGACCTGTTGCCCGCCATCGGCACCGACGTTAACAACGACTCTATAACCGGAATCGGCCACACCCAATTCTGCGGCCAATTTTTTAATAACCAGTAAAATATTGCCTACTACAGTTCCGTCTTCGGGGGTTAGATCATTTAGACTGTTCAAATGTTTCTTCGGAATAACCAGGACATGCACTGGTGCAACCGGGTTGATGTCCTTAAAAGCTAAAATTTCATTGTCCTCGTATACAGTTTGCGATGGCAATTCTTTCTTAACGATTTTGCAAAAAATACAATTCTCCATAATGTAATCCCCTTTTCCTTATTTTTATTTCTTTTTTATATTTTCACTTATTAAGCCTTCGACTTGGGTATAAAGCTTTTGTCTATTAACTCCCTGTAGCCGGACAAGATTTTTGGCAAAAATGGACAAGATTTTTGGCAAAAATTATATCACTTCTCAGAAGTATTTCCAAGGTTTCACTCTCTTGTATCAGCCGCCTCATAATGAGGCGATTCATGCAAAAGAGCGAGGTTATTAAAGACTTCCAGGAGGGAGCAGCCGAGAGGCCGCCCCTCCTTTTGTCTTGCCGATTAAGCGGTCTGTGTGCCTTCCACTTCAGCAGCCAGATACTCGGCCACTGGGATGATATACTCTTCAGGAAGGGATTCAATATCTCTTTTCTCTCTTTTAACGAGTGCAGCGTATACAGGAATCCTTTTCCCGGTTTCTCCCGTCACATCCCGTCTTATCCCGTTTTGTCAATTATCTTGTCTGAGTACACTCCCGCTTTATTCATTCACCCTACTTGGAAGCAATAACACTTTTGCTCAATATCGACTCGTCGCAATGGTTCAATGTATTTATGTTGGGGGACATTATATACAAATAAACAGTACTGTTATATTCCGGAAAATACCTGGCATATATACGTCCATGGGTAACCATGGTTCTAAATTCTTCGTTATTGTCTTTTAACAAGGGGTTGCCGTATTGGATATATGCTCTTCTACTGCCTTTAAATTTGTGTTCAGGACTGTTGACCAGCATAAGAGAATCTATTCTGACCCAATCTTCATATCCGACATACTCAACATCTTTTGTAATCTCCTGGGAAAGGATTTCCATTTTTAATTTACTCGCCGGACAGCCTAAACTTTGCAGAACCAAATACTTAAAGTCATACTGAGGGACGGCAAAGGTTTCTTCCAGATTCAGTTCCTCTTCCTCGGTAAAACCGTAAATTTTATTTTGTTCGTTTTCCTGAACTACGTATCCTCCATAAAAGCTGTTAAAATACGGTGAATCTCTATCAAAGAAAGCGGAAGAACTGCTATTCCAACTAAAGCTCCCAAAATTGTAAAGGATAGTTAAAGAAAGATCCCTACCCATAAATTCGGAAAAACCCCTGTCATCATTAAAGGTCATGACAAAAGGGAACCAATCTTTTTCCGGTGTACTGAGCCCCCCAGGTATTTTCAGGACGATGTCGTTTTTTTCTAAAAGGCTGAATTTTTTTTCCCAGGCACTGTAGGCATACATTACAACATAGCTTCTTGCCTGGTAATAAAGAGGAGCTTTCAACAATAAAAAGCCTAAAACCAAAACCACCGCCAAAATTATTCCGATCACTTTGGTTATTCGTTTGATCTTTCCCATTTTCGATCCTTCATTCTAACGCATCCTTCTTATTTGCGCTTATTAAACATGCTTAATCTTAATTATAATCCTTATTTTAAGTTTGACCAAAAGGTTAAGTAATATATTCTTCTCTCAATATACACTTTACCAATTGACCCGGTTGAAAGGGTTCTGTTCTTAAATTTGCCGGCAGTTTAAGCTCAATATAATTTTTGGTATGTCCATGGGCCGCGCCGTCTTCGGTTACTTTTTCCACCAATAGCTCCAGCTCTTTTCCTATAAACTGTTGGATATATTTTTGTTTGGTTTTTTGGCCAATTTCAATAATTTCGCGCACCCTTTTGGCTTTAGTTTTATTTGCTACCTGATTGGGCATCTCCGCCGCAATGGTACCCGGTCTGCGAGAATAAGGGAAAGCATGTATTCCGGCGAATTTACAACTTTCAATAAATCTTAAGGACTCTTGGTGTTCCTCTTCAGTTTCTCCGGGAAAACCGGCCATTATATCTGAAGCCAAAGCGGCCTCAGGTAGCCTCTCCCTGATTTTTTGCAAAAGCTGTGCGTAATAGTCCGTAGTATATGGTCTTTTCATGGCGGACAGAATTCTGTTGCAGCCGCTTTGTAAAGGTATATGAAAATGGGGGCATACGGCCTCGGCCGACGAAATCACTTCCAATAGTTCGTCCGTAAATTCCAGCGGTTCGATGGAACCCAATCTAAGTCTGTTCATCCCGTCCAACTGTACCAACTCGGCAATTAAACCGGCTAAATTAATGTCCGTTTGTAAATCCTGCCCGTAAGCTCCAATATGAATTCCGGTAAGCACAATTTCTTTATAGCCTGAAGCCAATAAAGCTTTTGCCTCGTTAATTACATTTTTCGGCTCCCTGCTGCGGGAAGGTCCACGGGCATAGGGAACGATACAATAACTGCAAAACTGGTTGCAGCCGTCCTGGATTTTGAGCATTGCTCTAATCCTGCTTTCACGAACTATAACGGGCAGTTCCTCATATTTCATATCCCGATTGAAAGATTTGACATGACTAAAAGTCTCCTTCTTTTTACCGCCGGTCATCCTCAAATAATCGAAGATCAACTTCCGGTCCTGGGTTCCCACCACCAGGTCCACGCCTTCTATTTCTGCAACCTCGTTGGGATTTATTTGGGAATAGCATCCCATAACCGCAATGACACTGCCGGGATGCTCTTTGATTATCCTGTGGATTAGTTTTCTTGACTTGCTGCTCCCGGTAGCAGTCACGGTACAGGTATTGATAATCACCGCATCAGGATTCTCGTCCTCTTTAACCACCCTGAAACCTTCCTCAACGGCGTACTGGGCCAGCGCTTCACTTTCGGTCTGATTAACTTTACAGCCCAGCGTCAGAAAACATACTTTCATCCGCGATCCTCCAACAAATCTGATAATTCCTTAACTCTGATAATTCCTTAACTTAACAGCAATTTATCCTTAAACACTCAGCCAAGATCGCCAAAATGGGTTAAGACCATGGTCAGGGCAGCTATCGCGGCCGTCTCGGTCCTTAGGATTCTGGAACCTAAAGATACACTTCGAGCGCCCAGTTTTTCTTGGGCCTGACTGATCTCCTCCGCGGAAAACCCGCCTTCCGGGCCGATAAGAACGGCTATTGGATATTCTGGATTAAATCCTGCCAAAGTATGACGAAAGGAATACCTTTTTTCATGCTCATAGGGTAAAAGCCATTGAGTGCCTTGGGGCAACACAAATTCAAGGTTATGCCAGTCCGTTATTTGTTCGATTTTGGGCTCCACCACCCGCCGGGACTGTTTGACGGCTTCCCCGGCAATCCTTTGCCAGCGACTCACCCTATCTTCGGCTTTTTTGCCCTCCAACTGCTTAACCGCCCGGTGGGTCCTTAAAGGTATAAAGCCGGCCATGCCAAGTTCAGTGGCTTTTTGAATAACCCAATCTATTTTATCCCCTTTGGCCAAACCCATTACTAAATATACTTTGGTCTTGGCTTCCACTTCCGGGTATTCCTCAAGCACAACCCGGCACAAAGCGCCGTCTTTCTCCAGCTTTTCTATAACCCCCAGCCATTGCAGTCCGGAATTATCAAAACCATACACTTTTTCCCCGGTTTGCAAACGCAAGACTTTAGTCAGATGATGATAATCCTGCCCGGTTATGTAAAAGAAACCTTCCCTATGGGCTACTGCTCTAAAACGGTGCATATTATCCCCTCAAGAAAACAAATATTTCTTGATTATAATACACTAACGGAATCGGGCCTTCAATAACACCCATCCTGCCTCTTCCATCGATCCTACAACCTCAAGACCCTGTTCTTCCATTTTGCCCGTAACCTCTTTTACCCGTTCCGCAATCAGCCCACAAGCCAAGAATATACCCTCAGGCTTCATTAACGACGGTAATTGAGGCAGTAATTCGATTATTACCTCAGCTATAATATTTGCTACCACCACATCAGCCCGGCCTGTAAAAACTTCCCCCAAATTGCCGGCTCGCACCTCTACCCTGTCTTCCAGACCATTGAGCATAACGTTTTCCCGGGCAATTTTAACTGCTAACTTGTCGATATCCCCGGCCTGAACTTTGGCTCCAAGTTTTGCCGCGGCTATGGCCAGTATGCCCGAACCGGTTCCAATATCAAAGACTAATTGGTCAGGCTTAACATGCTCCTCAATGGCCTGCAGGCAAAGGGAAGTCGTGGCATGGGTACCAGTACCAAAAGCCATTCCCGGATCGATTTCGATCACCACTTGGCCCTGTTGGGGAACAAATTCCTCCCAAGAAGGCTTTACCACGAAATTCTTGCCGATTCTCATAGGCTTAAAGTACTTTTTCCATTCATGAGCCCAATCTTCTTCCTTAACCATTGCCTTGGCCGATTCAATAACCCAATCCGGAAAGAGTTGTTTAAGTATAAATAATTCTTCCCTTAAGGCTAAAACTTTAGACTCCAAATCATCGTCCTCAGGGAAATAACCTTTAACAATACATTGCCCCTTCGGTTCAATTTCCCCAAAGATATGGCAATCCCATGTTCCGGATTCAATATATTCTTTTACCAGTTCCGGCGATTCAACGCATACCCCTTGGCAACCCAAACGATAAAAAATATCGGTAACAGCTTCTTCTCCCGCTGATGAAACCGTTACCGCAATTTCCATCCAGTTCATAACTAATCTCCTTAATTCATATCCTTAATTTATCAATCTATATCCTTAATTATTATATCCATTTATTTTAACATAAAATATCAACCCATAGCGTCGCGGACATTTTCTTTTACCCGTTCCCAGAATGACTTTTTGCCAAGCTGCTGGTCAACGGGCGTGATACGGGCAAATTCCCTAAGCAGTTCTTTCTGTTTTTCCGTAAGTTTGGTTGGAGTAGTAACAACGACCTTGACGTGCAAGTCACCGGCCCCTGAACCTCTGCGATAAGGAATGCCCATGCCCTTAATCCGGAAAACCCTGGAGGTTTGAGTTCCTTCAGGAATTTTCATTTTCACATGGCCTTGCAAGGTAGGTACCTCTATTTCATCCCCTAAAGCCGCTTGAACAAATGTGATGGGAATTTCGCAATATAAATCATTGCCGTTTCTTTCAAAGAACTCATGAGGTTGGATATTTAAAACAACATAAAGATCACCTGACGGACCGCCTCTTTCCCCGGCTTCGCCGCGTCCGCTTAAGCGAAGGCTTAAACCGTCTTCAGATCCTTTAGGAATATTTACTTCTATTCTTTTTACAGTGCGCACTTTTCCTTTTCCGCGGCACTTATCACAGGGAGTGCCGATTACTTTACCTTCGCCGTTGCAAACAGTACAAGTACGAGTGGTAGTAATCTGGCCAAAGGGAGTCCGCTGCACCGTCCTAATCTGCCCGGTTCCTCCACACTGTACACAAGTCGCAGGCTTGGTTCCGGGTGCCGCTCCGCTGCCGCCGCAATGTTGGCAAGTATCGGACATGGGGACTTCAATTTCTTTTTTGGCGCCAAAAGCAGCTTCTTCCAAAGTGATACTCAAATCATAGCGTAGGTCGGCGCCCCGGACGGGCCCTCTTCTTCTGCTGGTTCCGCCCATACCGCCGCCGAAAAACATATCAAATATATCCCCAAAGCCAAAGTCAAAATCGGAAAAATCAAATCCGCCAAACCCTTGACCGTTAAAGTCCACTCCGGTATGGCCGTATTGATCATATTTAGCTCTTTTTTCGGGGTCACTTAATACGGCGTAGGCCTCGGTCGCTTCCTTAAACCGCTCCTCTGCCTGTTTATCACCCGGTTTAACATCCGGATGATTTTCTCTGGCAATCTTTCTATAAGCTTTTTTTATTTCATCCAGACTGGCTGTCCTGGGAACACCGAGCACCTCATAATAATCTCGCTTCATTGGCTAGTCTAAACTCCTCCCTGTTGTACGCTTTGAAGATTTCAAGCCTATCTTCAAAGTCGAAGTGGGCACAAAGATTTCTTTGCGCCCCCAACTCAATTCCAATATAATATTATACTATTTTATCGGGCTTAATGTTAAGCCTATTTATCCTTGTCAACTTCCGTATATTCAGCATCGACAACATTATCATCAGGATTTGTCTTCCCCTGATCCTGCGTTCCGGAGCCTGCTCCGGGATTTGGTCCTGCCTGACCGGTATTAGGTCCTCCCTGTTGCCGATACATCTTTTCCACGAAGGGATAGAAGACTTTGGTTAGAGCTTCAGACTTAGCCTTAATATTTTCTACATTATCGCCGGTTGCAGCACTTCTCAGTTCTTCAACCGCTTTCTTGATGCTCTCGATTTCAGCGGGATCGCCTTTGCCCTCAAAGTCTTTCAAAGCCTTTTCAGCCTGATAGGCGAGAGAATCAGCCTGGTTTTTGGCATCTACCAGTTCTCTTTGTTTTCTATCCTGCTCGGCATGGGCTTCCGCATCTTTACGCATTCTTTCAATTTCTTCTTTGCTCAGACCGGTGGAGGAGGTGATCGTTACTTTCTGCTCGTTGCCCGTAGCCAAGTCTCTGGCCGAAACATGAACTATACCGTTGACATCAATGTCGAACTTAACTTCAATCTGGGGTACACCCCGAGGAGCAGGCGGAATTCCTGTGAGTTGGAAACGACCCAATGTTTTGTTATAGGCCGCCATTTCTCGTTCTCCCTGAAGCACGTGAATGTCCACAGATGTCTGGTTGTCCGCGGCAGTGGAGAATATTTGCGATTTGGTGGTAGGAATAGTGGTATTGCGTTCGATAATTCTGGTAAACACTCCGCCTAAAGTTTCGATTCCAAGGGACAGCGGTGTAACATCGACCAGAACTATATCTTTCATTTCGCCGGCAATTACACCTGCTTGGATAGCTGCACCCAAGGCAACTACTTCGTCCGGGTTTACTCCCTTGTGAGGTTCTTTGCCGCTGATTCTTCTAATAGCTTCCTGAACAGCCGGTACACGTGTGGAACCTCCAACCAGAATGATCTGATTTATATCATCAAATGTCAGTTTGGCATCTTCCATAGCCTGACGAGTCGGGCCCATGGTAGCTTCTATCAGGTCGCTGATAAGCTCTTCAAATTTGGCCCTGGTTATATTCATATCCAAATGAAGCGGGCCTTCGGCAGACATGGTAATAAAAGGCAGGTTAATATTGGTTTGGGTAACGCCGGAAAGCTCTATTTTGGCCTTTTCCGCAGCTTCTTTCAGGCGTTGAAGAGCCATTCTGTCTTTAGAAAGATCTATTCCATGACTTTTCTTAAACTCAGCCACAATATAATCAATAAGGCGTTGGTCAAAATCATCGCCACCAAGGTGATTATTTCCGCTGGTAGCTTTTACTTCCACCATGCCTTGGCTCAGTTCCAAAATGGAAACATCAAAAGTACCGCCGCCCAAATCATATACCAGAACGGTCTGGTCCTTTTCCTTATCCAAACCATAGGCCAGTGCGGCAGCGGTCGGTTCATTAATAATCCTCATTACTTCGAGTCCGGCAATTGTACCGGCATCTTTGGTGGCTTGACGTTGAGCGTCGGTAAAATAGGCAGGAACAGTAATAACCGCCCGTTTTACGGTAGTGCCAAGATAGGCTTCAGCATCGGCTTTCAATTTTTGCAGGATCATAGCCGAGATTTCCTGAGGGGTATAATCTTTGCCCATCAAATTCACTTTATAATCGGAACCCATATGGCGTTTAATCGATATAACCGTATTCTCGGGATTGGAAACGGCCTGCCGTTTTGCCACCTGACCTACAAGCCTTTCCCCGTTTTTGGAAAAACCTACAACTGAGGGTGTAACTCTTGCCCCTTCAGAGTTAGGAATAACAACAGGCTCTCCACCTTCAATTACGGCTACACACGAGTTCGTCGTTCCCAAGTCAATACCGATAATTTTATCACTCATATTTTATTTTCCTCCTTAGCATTTAAACTATAACCTTAACTGCTGAAATTGATTCCATTAAAAAAATTAGTTACAACTAGCCGGATACTTTAACCCTGCTGGGTCTTATTACTTTATCTTTGAGGTAATATCCCTTTTGTAGTTCCTCTAAAATAATATTCTCTTCCTGATCCGATTCTTCCCTGAACATGGCTTCATGCAGGTTAGGATCAAACGGCTTGCCCACAGCCTCAATAGGCCTCAACCCTTCCTCCTCCAATATTTTCATAAACTGGCGGAAAATCATTTCCACTCCTTGCGAGAAAGAATCAAAGTCCTTATTCTTTTTGGCGGATTCCAAAGCCCTCTCGAAATTATCCAAAACCGGAAGCAAGGATGATATTATCCTCTCCGAAGCATATTTGCTAATCTCTTCTTTTTCCTTCACTGTTCTCTTTCTGAAGTTATCAAACTCCGCTTTTAACCGTTGCAAATAATTGAAATACTCCTCAGCTTGTGTCTTTGCTTCCAAAAGCTCAGCTTTAAGAGCCGACGTATCATCATCAGGCTTAGTTTCAGGAGTGGAGGTTTCACTCTCTTGCTCGGCATTTTCTGCAACTTGCTCTGGCCTGTTTTCAACTGTTTCCTCTAATATATCCGCGGTTGTACTTTCAACCGTTTTATCTTCCAAATTTTCTTCCTCCAAATAATTAGTATTATCACTCACGGACCTGTGCTCCCTTCCTAAGTTTTCTGATTCCGATACCTGTTGGTCAACATATCAGTCAAACTCTTAGTCATATAGTCAACAATAGAAATTGCCTTGCGATAGTCCATCCTGGTAGGGCCTAAAACCCCAATCGTACCGATTTGCTTACCATTAATATTGTAAGTAGCAGAAATTATGCTGCAATCTTTAAAGGCAAGATCCGGGTTTTCAGAACCGATAGTAATGTTTAAGCCTTCACCTTTATCTTTAGGAGCTAACAGCTCCTGTAATTTCCGATTTTCTTCAAATATGGAGAACAGAGTTTTAACTTTATTGATATCCTTGAATTCCGGCTGATTCAACATATTGAGCGTTCCGTCGAGATATACTCGTTCCGTATTGTCTCCACTTTTTTGATCAAACATTCTCTCCAGAATAGTCAACATGCCATCAATTATCCTGCGTTTCCTGGCAAGTTCTCTATATAATTCATTCAGCAATCCTTTTTTCAAGTCGGAAGCTTTACTGCCGCTTAGCTTTTCATTAAAAATATTGGCTAAAATCTGAAGTTCTTCCGGAGCAGTATCGGTGCCTATATCGACAATACTGTTCTCCACCATTCCATTATCCTTAACCGTAACCATAATGGCTTTTCCATCTTCATAAGGCAAAAAATACAATTTCTTCAGAGTGCATTCCCTGGTTTGGGGCTTAAGGACCAGACTGGTGAGATTTGTAATTTGTGATACAAGCTTTCCGGTATATTCAATTACTTCTTGAATTTCATCCAACCTTTTGGCCAGTTCTTGATTGATCATCCTTTTTCTTTCTTCGTCCAGATCAAAAGGATCCATTAAATTTTCCACATAATAACGATAACCGAGATCGGACGGAACCCTGCCAGCAGAAGTATGAGGCTGTTCAATGAACCCAAGTTCTTCCAGGTCGGCCATTTCATTGCGGATGGTAGCCGGGGATACCCCTAACTCGAATTTTTTTGATATGGTCCTAGATCCAACAGGTTCAGCGGTGGCTATATAATCCTGTACAATGGCTTTTAAGATTTTTTGTTTTCTCTCATCCATCTGCATAGTATGCCACCTCCAGCTTTAATTGTTAGCACTCTATCCAGGTGAGTGCTAATCATCTGCCCTTACATTAGCACGTTAAAAATAAGTTGTCAAGAGAAAAGTGGAAGTTTTTGTTTATCAAGTCTATTCTAAAATAAAATCTCTAATTATGGAATTAGCCACAAAATAATAGGAAGGATTAAGTTTGATTCTGCCTTTTTCCAAATATATGATTTTTTTATTAATATATTTTAACAATAACTGTCCATAAATATCCTGGATTTGCCTCCCGAATTTGCGGGCGAATAATTCCGGATCTATACCCTCCGCCGTCCTCAAACCCAACATAATATATTCAGAGATAAGCTGTTTTGGAGTCAAAATCTCCGTTTCTAAGGGATCCACAGGTTTGCTGCCCTTTTGAGTTATGTTGCTATATTTAAAAATATTCTCCCAATTCTTATATCTCACCCCATTAAGGCAAGAAACCGCCCCCGGTCCTAAACCCATATATTCTTCGCTTCGCCAGTAAGAAAGATTATGCCGGCATTCAAAACTGGGCCGGGCAAAATTGGAGATCTCATAATGCAAGTATCCTTGTTTTTGAAGATAATCGGTTGCCAGCTCATACATATCAGCCTGTAAATCATCATCAGGAACAATTCCTTCTTCCCCTTCCGCCGCTAAACGGGCAAGGGGAGTACCCTCCTCAATAGTCAAGGCATAGAGTGAAAGATGTTCAGGTTCCTGGTCTACAGCCCTCTGCAACGTTTCTTGCCAGGCACTTATAGTTTGGCCGGGAAGACCAAACATTAAATCCAAGTTTATATTCTCAAAACCGGCCTGGCGAATAAGCTTTATACTGTGATATACATCTTGGGCGGAGTGAATTCGTCCGATTTTTTTCAGCAAATCGTTGTCAAAGCTTTGGATTCCCAACGAAATTCTGTTAAAGCCATAACTCAACAATAAATCCAATTTCCCGGAGTCAAGAGTCCCCGGATTGGCCTCAACCGTTTTCTCCGCTCCGGCTTGAAAAGCAAAAAGCTCGAGGCTATCCAACAGGCACTCAAGCTCTTCCCGGCTCAAAACAGTAGGCGTACCTCCCCCCAGGAAAAGGGATGAGATCCCCCCCTCAGCTTCTTGCAGGCGCAAACCTATCTCTCGCTTTATTCCTCGCAAATAGGAGGAAACCTCCGCTTTGGCATAAGGTATGGAAAAAAAGGCACAATAATTACATTTTCGGCGGCAAAACGGCACATGCACATATAAAGAAGGCATGGATTCCTCCGGGCTGCTAATCATCCATTTTAAGTACGGCCATAAACGCTTCTTGCGGAATTTCAACGCTGCCTACTTGTTTCAAGCGTTTTTTCCCCTCTTTTTGTTTTTCCAGCAGTTTTCTTTTACGGGTGATATCCCCGCCATAACACTTGGCTAAGACATCCTTACGCAGAGCGCGAATGGATTCCCTGGCAATAACCCTGGAACCAATTGCCGCTTGAATAGGCACCTCAAACATTTGGCGCGGGATAAGGCCACGCAGTTTTTCCACCAGCTTGCGGCCGCGGGCATAAGCCCTGTCCTTATGCACAATAAAAGAAAGCGCATCCACTACTTCACCATTAATCAAGATATCAAGTTTCACCAGTTTGGCCTCTTTATAGCCGATTAATTCATAATCCAGAGAAGCATATCCTTTAGTCCTGGATTTTAACTGATCAAAATAATCATAGATTATTTCACTTAAAGGCAATTCATAAGTCAAACTTACCCTGGAAGTTGTTATATAATCCATGGTCAGAAAAGTTCCTCTTTTCTCCCGGTTAAGCTCCATTATGGCTCCCACGAACTCGGAGGGTACAAAAATTGTAGCCTTAACCACAGGCTCTTCAATGGAGGCAATTTGTCCCTCCTCTGGCATCAGGGCCGGATTATCGATTAAGAGTTGTTCGTTATTTACGGTGTTTACCTTATATACCACACTGGGAGCCGTAGTTATGATGTTTAGTCCGAATTCCCTTTCCAGCCTCTCCTGGACAATCTCCATATGCAAAAGTCCTAAAAAACCGCAGCGGAAACCAAAACCCAAAGCTGCCGAAGTTTCCTTTTCATACATCAAACTGGCATCGTTAAGCTGCAGCTTTTCCAAAGCATCCCGGAGCTTATCATAATCGGAGGTTTCCACCGGATAAAGGCCACAAAACACCATAGAAACCGCTTTGCGATAACCCGGCAAGGCCTCGGATGCCGGACAGTCAGCATCGGTTATGGTATCACCCACCCGGGTATCGCTGACATTTTTGATACTGGCCGCAATATAACCAACTTCACCCGCATGCAGCGCCTCAACAATATTCATGGCCGGCGTAAAAATTCCGACTTCAGCAACTTCAAAAACTTTGCCCGAGGACATCATTTTTATATTGGTCCCCTTGCTCACTTTACCGTCAAAAACCCGGATATAGGGAATAGCTCCTTTATAAGAATCAAACTTGGAATCAAAGATCAACGCTTTTAACGGTTTTTCATCGTCCCCTTTAGGTGGTGGTATTCTTTGAACAATCGCCTCTAAAATTTCTTCCACCCCCTGGCCCAATTTGGCTGAGGCCAGGATGGCATTGCTGGCATCAAGCCCGATAACTTCTTCAATCTCCCGCTTTATCCTTTCGGGATCGGCGCTGGGTAAATCAATCTTATTTATAACCGGAATAATTTCCAAGTCATTTTCCAAAGCCAAGTAGACATTAGCCAGAGTTTGAGCCTCAATTCCCTGCACGGCGTCTACTACCAACAAAGCTCCTTCGCAGGCTGCCAAACTCCTGGACACTTCATAAGAAAAATCCACATGCCCTGGAGTATCAATTAAGTTGAGTTCATAAGTCTCCCCGTCCTTTGCTTGGTAAAGCAGGCGAACGGCCTGGAGCTTGATGGTAATACCCCGTTCCCTCTCCAAATCCATTGAATCCAGGACCTGCTCTTTGAGTTCCCTGGTTGATAAGGTTCCGGTGTATTCTATTAGCCGATCGGCAAGGGTTGACTTGCCGTGATCTATATGGGCAATGATAGAAAAATTCCTGATTTTTGATGATGCTTTAGCCATTAAGCTTTCTCTCCCCGGTACAACGATGCAATTCAACATTAAGTACCTAAATAGAATTCAGCCATAATAACTTAGCTATAGCAAACTCAGCTATAGCGGAATTACTATAACTTATAACTAGTCATTAATTATACCAAAGAAAGTTTTTCCTAAGCAATATTATGTCCTAAGCCCTTTAACCGGATTAAATTCTTACCCTTCTTTTCTTCTTTGAACCCGACGTTTTCTTGCCTATCATGGCCATAGCCATTGTATATTCTTCCATTTTTAAACTCCTGGTAATCAAGACAAAAATCGCCAAACCTATTAAAGTTCCGCTGACCAGCACCCCAATTGAGGCCAGTTTGCCAACACCGAGCCAAGGAGTGATCAGTCTTGCCCACAGCATTACCACAAATCCCATAACCGCCGAAGCAATCAGGGTTTTAAAAAACGTCCCGATTAACCTTCGGCCGTCAATCCTTCCCAATTTGATACGCAGTACCCAAAACAGCAGGAACATATGAATGATTGCCCCCAGAGTCACAGCCAAGGCCAGACCGCCGTGGGCCAAAGGCCCAACTAACACAAACATCCAGCCAATGCTGGCGGCCATGGCGATAACTCCCAAAATAACCGGCACCCAGGTATTTTGCAAAGCATAGAAAGCCCGGGGCAGGATTTGAATAATAGCTTGGGCGGTTATACCCATACAAAAATAGAACAACGGAACCGCTGTAGCTACAGTATCCGCAGGTCTAAATTCCCCATGTTCAAAAAGCACCCGCACTAAAGGAAAGCGCAAAACAATCATACCGACGGAAATCGGAACGGTGATGTAGATAATAAGCCTAATAGCACCGGATATGGTCGCCAAGAATTCCTTGGCTTTCCTAAGGGCGGCTTGTTCAGACAGCGTGGGGAAGACAGCGACCCCGATGGCCAAAGCAAAAATCCCGACCGGCAGTTGAAAAAGTCTGTAGGAATACCAGATAGCAGTCAAACTTCCCGGCACAAGAGCCGAACCCAAATTGGAATTAACGATCACCTGGAACTGATTCAAGGTATACATGATAATAATCGGTAAAGAAAGAGCCGCAATTTTTTTTACCCCAGGATGTTTAAAATCAATTAGGGGGTAATAACGAATCCCCACTCGGCGCAGGGCGGGAACCTGTACCAAAAAATTGAGAGCCGCTCCGATAACCACCCCAAAAGCAAACCCGGAAATACTGCGGGCTTCTCCCGAATCGGCCAATAAAGCTCCGAAGAAAATGACACTGGCGTTATACAAAACGGTTCCTACAGCCGAAGGCCAAAATATTTTATAAGAATTAAGTATGCCCATGGTTATTCCGCTTAAAGCCAGGATTACAGGCTGTAATAACAGGATGCGGGTTAGGTAGATAGCCAGCTCTTTGTTTTCCGGGCTGAATCCCGGTACTTGAAGCGCAATAAATTTTGGGGTTAAAAGCATCGCCAGGATAACCAGCAGACACAAAAAAAGAAAGATTAGATTAGTAACCGAACTTACTACTCTCCAACCCTCATCTTCCTTACCCTTGGCAATATATTCCGAAAGCACGGGAATAAAAGCCGCACTTAATACTCCTCCCACCAACAGCCAATAAAGCAGGTCGGGAAGTATAAAAGCAGTGTTATAAGCGTCGGTTGCCCCGGTCTTGCCAAACAGTCCTGCCATCAAAGATTCCCGAACAAAACCGAGAATCCTGGAAGTCAGGTTGGCCGCCATTAAAAAGCCCGCCGCTCTTATCATTTTTTGCCCAGTGGTCATAAATCACAATATCCTTTATCCCATTATAATCCAAATAGCAGTATTCAAGTTTACAATAACAAACTAATATTTCCGGCACAACCGTACATACTAACTCATTAGTAAGTCTACTGCGAATTATATCATTTTTGAAGATACTCCTTCAATACTTGGGCCAGAGGTTCGGCTGCATTCATAGCTTCCTCCAGAGTGTTCAATTGGCTGCCAATCTCCAACAAAAGAGCGCCGTCCGTCAGGAATTGATTGTAACGGGCATCGGAAGCATAGGTGATTCTGTTAAAAAACAATCCCGGATACTTTTCTTGCCCAATTTTAATTATTTCTTGCGCTATTTTATTATTCTTTTCCCAATGGGGATTTTGCTGGCCAATAACAATCATAATTTTAGCCATATTTTTTCCATCTATTTTTACAACGGACTTGCCGACTTCCGGCGGAATTCCGTCGCGATGCAAATCAATTAATATGCGGATGGTAGGGTTTTCCTCCAACATTTTTTTTGCCGTTTGATATGACTTGTTGTAGGATTCAGTATAATCGGCATCATTTACCGTTTGATCCTGGATTGCTTTTACGCCCAACCTATTGAGGGTTTCCGCCAAAACTTGACCCACTATAACCACATCACCGTTCTTACCGCCCGGTACCCGGTCTCTTCCCCCATTTCCGGCATAGCACTCCGCATTATGGGTATGGTATATTCCCACTAAGGCATCGTGTTCACTGGTAATCGGTGCCGGTTCATTGTAAAAGGGGTTATCCAGAGGTTCAAGTATAGGCCCTTCCATTTCCGGGTCATCAGGATAATATGTCCAGCCTATACATGATATATCCTGTTT
>ENA-UPSB01000873-UPSB01000873.1-bioreactor-metagenome-genome-assembly--contig:-NODE-873-length-42903-cov-17.117742_pt1 | contig 42903 bp, 32 predicted proteins | sample MGYA00238182_ERZ773286 | MGnify/ENA primary metagenome ERZ773286 (study PRJEB29026, sample SAMN07631240) | bioreactor metagenome | isolation source: Switchgrass digestor | place: USA: Dartmouth...
TTCCCTGCCGTTATCATATACCTTGCACCGGTTTTCGTCAACCAATTCGTTGATATTCGAAACAGTAATTGTACGTTCCTCTTCTCCAAAGTACCAATGCCACGACCTGAATTCTTCAGGCAATTCGCACGTCGGAGCTATATTATCAATATGCATTGTACCCAAGTCCACTCTCCTGCCGTCATTCTTTACTGACAAATGCAGTTCAATATCTGTATCATCCTGGAAAGTCTCCTTGAAAAAGCGGGATTCCAAAACAAGGTTGTGAATATTAAACCCATATATGCTGTCATCTATCGTTCCCGTAGCATCAGTTTTTATTTCATCACCGTTATTGTCTCTTAAAACAACCTCAACATCAGTATCGTCTTTTGCAAAAGCACATATTTTTATATCGCTGAAGTTATCAGGCCTTTTGCTGATAGGCTCGCCGTTTTCGTATTGGAAAGAATACAACCCCGTTTTTGCTTCCGGGTTGCTGTCCATGATATACGCCAGCACATCCTGCTCAACCATTCTCGCATATGTATTCAGGTTAAGCAGGCTCTCATTTCCGGCCACATCCACAGCAGTCAATTCCAATGCATAAACACCGTCCCGTGTGAAATCGGGCAAAGTGAAAATACTTCCCTTGATTCTGCCGGATTTGTCCGTATCCTCATCCAGATACACCCTTACCGGTTTAATGACGGTTTCAGCTTCTTTGCTCGTATGGTCCGGAATATAAACCGTCAGGTTATATCTGATATGATCAATATTTAAATCACTAAACTCAACAGTAGGAGCTGGATCGTCTTTTCTTGAATAAGGATATACGTCTACAAACGCAGTATCATTTTCATCGGCCAAAACACCGTTCCTTGCCTTAACAACCGGTGGTGTTTTGTCAATTTCAAAGACAACCGTACGTCTTGGCTCAGCACTGTTTCCGGCCAAATCTTCGGGATTAATTTCAATCTTGTAGACAGCATCTCTGCTAAACGTAAAGGAAATTGTATGAACATCACCTTCCGATACCCAACGGGATGTACTCAATATTTCAGATGTTATGTCAACAAAACCTTCTTCGTTATGTTCTTCTCCCGGATCCTTTCTGAAAACTTTCAAACCAGCCAGTTGAGGGTCAAAATTATGCTCAGTTATTTTTATAACAGCAGTTTTATCTGTATTAAAACTATTATTTGTAGCCTCGTTCGTAAATGTTGCAAAATTCTCCTCAATACTGGGTTTGGTTTTATCCACATAGAACAGTTTCTCATTTTCTCCGCTGAAATTCACAACCGCAGTATGATTGCCCAAATCAGTACCGCTGATATCAAATACATAGTCGCCCTCGTCAAACTCAATCACCGCAACATGCTCAGTATTTGACTTTTGAGAAAAGGAAACAGTCGGCACTCTTCCAATTTTATTTTCAATAGAAGTTTTTATCAAACCGGCATCAAAATTCCTCTCGACAACCGTTATCTGCGCAGCCCTGTTTCCGCTGTAGTAATAATTGTTTTTGCTTTCATCAGGACGGAACTCTACATTAATCACCGGTGCCGTTTTATCAATTGTAACTTTTTCGGTTCGGATATTTTCTTTTTTGTTCCCTGAACGGTCGCTTGCATCAAAAGTCAGGAAAATATCATTATTGTCTGAACTGAAAGTAAATACTTTTGTAACCTTTGTAACAAGGTTCTGATCCATTTCCGAAACTATCCATCCGTTTTCAAGAACATCACCTACTTTATAGCCTTTGTTGGCAATCAAAGTGCTCTTTCTCTCAAAGGATTCTTTTTCCGAACTCAGTGAAAATCCTATTTCCTTTATACCCGAGTCATAATCCGAGATTGTGACAGTAAAGCTCATGTCGGTGACATACAATTTGTTCCCCTCGGCATCACTGTAGTTTGTAGTCGTATTGTTCGTAATGCTGATCTCCGGAGCAACATCATCACTTACAAATCCTCCCGGAGTCACTTCCCGTGATTTGTTGCCGGCATTGTCAAATGCCTCTACAAATATCTGTCCTTTAAAACCTTTTGGAACAGATATAACCGCTGTACCGTCCGCAATAATTTGAGTTCCTTTTTTCTCTTCAGATTTTTTCCCGTTATCGTACGATACAAGACGGTAGTTTATCTTGTCAAGCCCTGAAGAAGGTTTGTTATCCGACACACTGACAACAACGTTGAATTCAGTTTTGAAATAGAAGCCATATTCCAGAAAATCGATGAATTGAGATGTACTTTTAACACCGTCAGATGCTGACGGAACAAAACTGAAGTCTGTAACAACAGGGATATCTGTATCCTTATATACAACATCGCTTAAAAAGTAACTGTTTCCTGCATTATCCACTGCAGTAACTTCAATCAAATAAGAGCCGTCATCCGCCCTGACTGCCTGCCCGGTACTTACCAGAAAAACTTCTTCATGTGTTTCTTTGTTATAAAATTCAGCATCTATAATTTTCCCCTCTATATCTTTTGCAATATCAGTACCATTAATTTTAATCCTGACAGAACGAATACCTGCATCCGAATCTTTAACGGATACTTTGAACACAACATCGTCCAAATACCATTTCTTACCGTCATTTGCTGTAAAATCAGGTTCCGGGCAAAAAATGCTTACTGCCGGATTAACCGTTTCAATAATCAGTTTGCTGCTCTTAAAATCGGAATTTACTTTATCAGGCGTTACCGGAACACCATTGGGATGTTCTTTGTCTTTGCCCGTGATATTTCCGACATTGTCAACAGCTACGGCTGACAAAACTGCATTGAGAGAAACGTCATTGGAAAGCAGTCGTTCCGGTAAAACAAACTCTGCTTTATATGTTCCGTCACTAAGCAAGGTTGCAGTTTTGGGCGAACCGTTTACAGGATTACCGTTCATATACAAAATAATTGTATTGATACCCGAAGTAGCTCCATATCTGTCATCAGCAATAACCGTTACTCTTACTCTTTCGTTAAAGAAATTTCCAAATGACAGGAAATTTAATATTTTACTTAAAATTCCGTTATTTTCTGCAGTAATATTAAATCCTATAATTCTGGGATTTGTCTTGTCAATAAACACCTTTACCCTGGCAGTTTCCATGTTTCCATAGTTGTTGGTAACAATCGCTTCTATGTTGTTCTCCCCATCCATGGCATTGAAGTCCGTATCAACTGTAAATGTTTCTTTCAACGTCTGAGATTCGAAAAAGTCGGCATTCACGGCTTTTCCGGTTTTGTCAGTTGCAACGGTCTTTCCGTTGACTTTGATCTCAACCGAATAAATTCCGGCACTGTCAGTGGCGGCATATACTGAAAATGCCACACTGTCGTTGTGCCATTCTTTTTCGCCTTCTCTATACACCGACCTGTTCATAGGTGTAATAACAACAGTCGGTTTTTCATTTCTAAGCCCTACAAAATTGCTGAATGCATTTGTCTTCACATCTGTAGGCTTTGTAAGTCCGTCCCTTGCCGAATCATTACCTGCCACGTCCTTTACAGACGCTGAAATTTCATTCCCGCTGAAATTCTCAAGGGTCAAATTGAATACCGCAAAATTTTCTGTAACTGTCTTAGTTTCCACAGCGACACCGTCACTGTACAAAGTAATTTCTTTCAAACCTGAGGAAATACCGGGGTCCTGGGCAGTTACAACCACTTCAATTTCATCGCTTGAAAAGGTTCCAAAAGTCAGAAAATTAATAACTTGTGACGAGGCAGACCCCTGTTTTTTCCGGAATGTGAATTCTGTTATTTCAGGTTTTGTTTTGTCAATTTTTACATCTATTGTTTTGGGTTCTGACATGTTGTCAGCATTATCAATTGCGTAGAAATAAAATTTCTCGTTATTTTGCTCTGTTGTAATTGTATACGAAAATGTCCCGTCCGCAATTGGAATTATATTTGTTTCTTCCGCCAAAACCTCTTCCTTTGTTAACGGTTTCTTGCTCCAAACAACCCTTGACAAGCCGGATGACGGGAAATCTTTCGCATCTTCATCAAATACCTTCGCCTCAACGGTATAATCCTGATTTGTCCATTCCATCGGCGGAATATCGGAAATAAGCGGAGCTTTTTTGTCAATAATTATTTGAATTTTCTCCGGCATTTTTATTTTTTTCCAGCCTGCTAAATGCCTGTACACTTTGATCTCTTCTATAAAAGTCGACTCTGTAATTGTCGCCTGAGAAAAGTACACCGTTCCATTTATACAAATACTACTATATTTATTATTGAGTTTAAAGGTTAACGAAGCATCTTTGTTTTTAAAATTGTAAATTCGTACACCGTCAGACACTATCGGATATCCATCCAAAAGGCTTTTAGTAACGATAGTGTAAAAATCGCTTTCATCGCCTTCAACAGTCCCCATCTCACCAAAAGTAACCGTTATATCATGGTCTGACGTTATGGATGGCAGTTCATAAATGTAAGAAATACCGTTGCCTGACAAGTTATAATTATTAACTTCCACACCGTCCAACAGGACTTCTTTCACATCATAATCCCAGTCAGGTATCAAAAGCAGCTTAACAGACTGTCCATGTTCCACATCAACCTTCGGTCCATATGGAGCTCCTTCAGCATAAACCCGTCCTTTCCCGACAGTAGAAATATTTATGGTATATCTATTGATGGAGAATGTTACCTGAATATGATGGTTTGAGCTTATATTGTTAAAAGTATACGTGTAAGTGGTTTGTTCATTGTCAAACGTACCATCTTTCTGCTCAACACCATCAATAAGAACCTGGCTGATGTGATAATTGGGGTTTGCAATCGCAGTAAAACTGGGGCTTTCCCCACTTTTAACCGAAATTTTACCACCATTGTTTATATTTTTGAAAGACCCATCCACTATTTTGCCATCAGAATTAAACCAAAATTCCAGCTCATAAGTTTTTGCGGTAAAAGTAACACTAACGGTATGATTGCCGGTAATGTGATAGAAAGAATACGTATACTCATCTTTGCCGACAGCATCCCATTTCGGCTCTCCGTCAACAATAAATTCCTCAATCTCATACCCGGAATCGGCCTTGGCACATATGGTGTAGTCTGAGCCATATGGAACAGAATGTTCGGAAGGTGAAATTGTTCCGTTCCCACTGGCGTTCGTTGTGATTGAAAAAGTCCTGAGAGAAAATCGAATTTCCAGATTGTCAATATCTTTATCGCTACTTATGGGGCCCAGAGAAACAGAATCATATTTAAGTTCATACGTTGTAAAAGTAAAGTTATAAGGAGTATTCTTGTAGATTTCAACAGAAAAACTGCCGTCGTGTCCGAAATTAACGGTATAACTGTTATACCCATTATATACAGAATAAGAAACCGTTCCGCCTCCTTTATAAAGATTACCGTTTTCATCATATATTTTACCCGATACTTTAATAACCTCCGCCGGTACAAAATCGGAAGCACTGAACGAAATACTCGGTCCGCTAAAATATATGTTTGAACGATAATAGTCTTTATACCCGAACATTCCTGTTATTTTTATATCGTAGGAATTAGCCAGGTTAACAAAATTCTCAAATGTCGCAACTCCGTTTATCACAGGTTCCGTTCTTGTCTCTTCCTTGTTTTGAAAATTTGTGAGTGTAACGGAAATATCTCCTATTACAGATTCGTCAATTATAACAGTAAAAACAGGTTCAAACACCGCATCTGAAGCAAACATCATGGATATCGGGAACATTCCGGCCATCAGAACTACCGTCACCAGCAAAGAAATAAATTGCTTAATTTTTCCCTTCATACTTTGTATTTGACCCTCCCCTTTGTCCGAGAATTAAAATATATCATACAAAATAAACTAAAACAGAAAGAAAATACTTTTACGCAGAACCACGCCAATTAATCATTTTTCTCCCAATATACTTGAAAAAACTTTATAAAATCTGGTTTTTATTTTTGGTCTTTTGTATTTATAAAAATAGATTAAAAATCCAACAAAGAAACACAGTACAGCCAAAACTGCAAATCCATACAATGGGACTAAAATCAGAGGCGAATTATACTGCAAGTCAAGGGCACTTTCAATTCCCGCATACCAACCTGTAAACTTAAGAACTGCAAAAACCGCTGCAAGAACCGCCAATGATATTAACAAGGTCTTTGCATAAGAAGTCAATATGTACTTTACTATCAAATACTTCTCAAGTAACTTTTTCACTCCTCCGCCCCCTTTTCGGCTATCTCTTCGAACTGTTCCCGTATTTCATGTCTGTTTAATCCTGTTTCTTTTGTAATTATATTAATATTTTTATCATTATCAAGTGTATTTTTAAGCTTAATCACTGCATTGCGTAATTCAACATTGTTTTTGTATTTCATCAAAGTTTCATATGCCTTTGTAATGTCGGTTTTCCCCACTTCAACATTAAAGATTGCTTTTGCCAATTCATAACCTGCGCTCTCTTCCCCTCCTTCAAGTTTTATAATCTCCGCGGAAATTTCTTTGAATTTTCTTGTGTCAGCGTTGATCATAATCTCATCAATACGTTCAGGCAACAAATCATTATTGTTAATTCTCTGCAAAAGACTTACCAGCAACGCAGCTTCATACTCGGATATGTATCCGTCCTTGTACGTAAAATCCGCAATTTTGTCATATATTTCATCCACTCTTCCCGCAGGAGCGGTGGTTATAAGACTTTTCGCCACTTCTTCAAGTTTGTAAAATTGTGTCTCATTGTAATTGGAAGTTAAAATCTCCCATTTGTTTTCTGCAATATTGAATGCCATAATCCTAAATATAAAATATATAATCAAAAAGGCAGAAAACAGTGCAAGCATTCTCCCGCACCAGCTGAAAGCATTTTTAACTTTTGGGTTTTCTTCCTTTACTATTGTCGGTGCAGAATCCCTTGCGTCTTCCAAATCTTTTTTTAAATCTTTATACGAATGATAATAGTCTTTATTGTCCAAATCACAATAATTGGGAGTACGCCTTCGGGTGCACCTTTTTATAATAGCTTCCAGCTTTTTGTGATAATAGGCTGATGTACAGGACAAATCCCTGTCACAATACGCATCATCATTTAAAAAATTTTTCCTGTAAAACTCATGTATATCATCAGAAAACAGCTTATTTTTGGTAACCAGTTCAAATATATTGAGACATTCCCAGAAAGTAGCCCCAAAAGAAAATATGTCGCTTTCGACAGACATTTTTCCCTGTTCAAAATTAACTGTAAAAGGAAATTTGGAATCCTCTGCAGCTTTCGAGTAACATTCAGGGGCTGCATATCCCAATGTGCCATACTGATACATTCTATCCACAGTTTCATTATCATTGTAGTTAACGTCGGACAAAGGACTTTTTACAAACCTGTTGGCTTTCGTTATCTTTTTTGCCCTTCCAAAGTCAATAAGCACCAATTCTTTACCGTAACGTGTTACCATAATATTTTCAGGCTTTATATCCAAATGCAGAATATTCTTTTCTTCAGTGACAAACTCCATAATTTCACATAAATCTATCATAAACCGCAGAATCTGGTCCTGATATTTCAATATGTTGTCGTAGTTGTAACTAAAATGAATCTCCTCTTTCTCGGTACTGCTAAAATCATGATAACTTACAATATCGTTCAGCCCATTGTCCAACGGCACAATTTTTCTTAACTTCCAATATTCATCCCTGCAAAACTCCTCCAGCGACCAACCGTCTATGAACTCTTCCACAACGCAAAAATAAGAATGACCGTTTATAACGCCACCGGCGACTTTATCGCAGGGCAGGCTGAAATCCCCCAAATCATCAATAACATCTTCTATTTTGACAATAGACCTGCACTCTCTCAACTCCTCAAAAATCTTCCACTCTTCATTTTTGAAGATTTCCAAGCGGTTAACAACTTTCCCGTCAACCAAAACATACTTTGGTTTAAATTTTAACACGCAGGAAAATTGAAGTCCTCCGTTCAGTTCTGTTTTCAACCCTTTATAAACAACACTTTCAGTACCAATGGCTATAAATCCGTCTTTGTTTATTCCATAGGATGTATCAATTATATATCTGTATCTGTTTCCAATTATTTCATTTTTCATTATTTTTTAACTCCCCCGTTTTTAACTCTTTTCGCCAAAAACTCAGCTACCCATTTATCCATGGGAAGTCATTATTAGTCTTAATTTCTTTCAGGATACTTTCAGAATCCGGTATTTCGATTGATGGAGCTTTTAGACTGTGTTTATTAGATTGGAACTTGCCCCTTTTAAAACAACAATAAATATCATATTATTTTTGAAAAAATATGTTTTCCTATTAATGGTAATCATTAAAACAAATTTTTTGTCGGAAAATTAATTTTCTATTACCTTTATTAGGAATTATACCATTTTCATCTCAATTTTATCAAGTTCCTTTTCAATGTTTAGGAATATTAAGTCTAATATCCCAGGACTATAACCACATTCCAAATACATCAACAAATCTTTTAAAAATACCGTTATAGTAAAAAAAGGCATTATAAAGTCTTACAATTAATATAATGCCCTTCAAAAAACAATACAAAATTTATTAACTTGTTAAATATGTCACTCAAAGAATGTCTGAATTCTCCTATCCCTATCCTTCAGTCATATTTTCATTATCGTTTTTATCAATTAATTTTTATTTCTCCGAGTATATACAGCTCTGCAATTCGGTATCCAATTCCGTGCCAACCGTTTTTTTCTCCTTCAAACCACAGAGGATATGTAGACGGATTACAATAACTTACTGAATATATACCATTGTTTTTCAAAACCCTATATACCTCTGAATAAACCTTTTCAATGTCCGGGACAAAGCAAAGTGATATAGGATGGTAAACAATATCAAAATAATTGTTCTCCAATAAACTTAAATCTCCCATATCCGAATTAATTGCTTAATTTCGTATCTGTAGTGCAATGTTGCTTTTTTATCCAACTCCAATTGTCTTATGGAGATATCGCAAACAGTCAAATCTACACCTAAGAGGTTGAATGCTACGGATTGTTGGCCTCCGCCCGATACAAAGCACAGAATTTTTTTACCTTTTACATCTTTAAACAGTTTCCTAGGATATATCCAATTAATTTCATCCGATAAAAATTCTATATTTCCATCAACATAGTTTTTAAGCAGCTTAGCATCCAAACCGCGCCATATTTTGCTGTATTGCTTGTTGTTTTCCTGCAGGAAATCATTCCATTTCTTTATGCTGATCTTGCTATATTTATCTATAATTCAAAAATAACTCCTCTCTGTATTCGAATTTTCATATGATAACACTCCTGAATGCCGGCAGCATCTCATCATCTTTCAATTGACGTCAGCCATTTATCCTGGATAGCCCATACAATCTTACAGCATTTTTATAAAAAATCATCTCCCTGGTTTCGTCCGAAACAGGCAACCTGTCAACCAACTCAATATGTGCCATGGGGTCACACATACCGTAGTCGCTTCCAAAAATCAGTCTATGGGGATTTTCATTGGCAATTCTGTGCAACACCTCTGTGATTTTTGATTTATTACCCTTATCATCAGCCAAAGAGGAAATATCATAATAAATATTTTGGTAGTCTCTTGTTACTTCATAACAGTAATCAATCTTGGGATACCACAGGTGGCAGTTAACTATTTTGAGCTTCGGATGTTTTCCGGCTATATCCGCAAAAAGCGCCGGAGCATTAAAATGGGGATTATCCCAGCCTGTGTGAACAGCCACGGGTACATCAAAGGCTTCGCAAAGTAAAAAGACACTTTCCAACCTTGGGTCATTAAGATAAAATTGCTCATGCCCCGGATACAGTTTCACTCCTACAATTTTCTTTTGACACAAATAATTCTCAATTCTATTCAAGTTGTTTTGAAAGTCAATCAGCGGGCTAATGCCCGCAACGACAAAAACATTATCACAGTCACTGAAAAGATTCACACACTCTTCATTGTTACCTATGGCACTTTGCAATTCCGAGTCAGCCATAACTACGGCAGCAGAAATTTTATTTCTTTCAAGGTCAGCCAGCAGCTGAATAGCAGCTGAATTTTTTTATCCTCTAAAGTTTCCAAACCGGAATAAACCGGCAAATGCATGTGTGCATCAATAATAAATCTATACACTTTTGCCTCCGTTTTATCTTCTTTTATAAGCTGCCAAAAAAACATACTTGTTTTGGCTAATATATTATCTTAAAATCCTCTCATTTAAAAGCCTGTCAATCAAATCTTCACACTTAAAAGGCTCATATCTTTGCTGAATGTCATATTCACCAACAAAAAAGACTCTAACATTTTCTTTAAAAGCTGCTTTCATGATTTCAATCATGTCTTCTCTGTTGGTAAGCACATTATCCTTATACATTTTATACACAAATGCCGATGTTGTCAGCTGGTAAGGCTCTTTTCTCCCGTGATGTCTTAAAATATAATCATTTACGCTTATTACCTGAGGCCTTATCCTCATATCATCACTTATTAAAATGTACCGCCCCATGGGAATTATTGTAAGTACTATTATGCATATAAGAATTAACTCCTCTGCAATACTGTTCCCCTCACTTTTCCGTGTTCTGGCATACCGAAAGAAAGTACTGAAAAGTTCCCTGTTTCCCGGATTTGTACTTTTAAGTTTTAGAGATCTATGCTTGTCCATGTTTTCAATAATTTCACTTGTTTTTGCCTTGTATCTGCATACTTCTTTAACAGCATATCCCAGCAATCTGTTTGCTTCCTCGGTACTAATATTCAAAACTTCTTTTAAACAATCATATACCGTTTCTTCATCAAACAGAACAACTTTAAAACTACTGCTATTAAGTTCCTTGAAATATTTGATTTGAACCGGATGCAACTCAAAAGAATTGGCAGTCAATTCCATTAACACTGTCCTTGTTACAACTATTACATCAGCCCTGCTTTTCAAATAATTAACTATAGCATGTCTGTCTTCGTTAATTGCCCGATATACTTCCTTAAAGTCATTGCTAAAAGCTTTTATGTCCTTGAATGGTGCATATTTAAAGGAATTTCGAAGTTGATGTATTATGCAGCGTTGTACTTCGGCCTTTGGATATGCCGCATTAATCGCTTCTTTTATACCTGTCAGTCCATCAACGCAAAATATTAGCATATCCTGTACTCCTCTGTTCTTAAGATCATTTAATACTCCAAGCCAAAATTTCAATGATTCGTTGTCTAGTGAATTTCATCCATAAAAACAAACGTGTATATAGGTTCCAGCGGTCTTTGTTGCCATTCCTTGATTTCTGGAGCTATTCTGTCTGTAATCTTACTAACCATTTCGGGCGACAAACTAAAGCCGTAAAGTTCTTCAATTTGTTCACTAATATCCCGGGTGGACATTCCTCTGGCATACAGAGCAATAACTTTTTCTTCAATTCCGGAAACATTCCTCTGATACTTAGGTATAATTTGGGGTTTAAACTCTCCTTTGCGATCCCTTGGTACTTGGATTTCAACTTCTCGAAATTCACTTTTTATGGTCTTTGGTGAATATCCGTTTCGGCTATTATCTGTATTTTTGTTTTCTACATCATCTTTTGCATATCCCAATTTAGCTTCAAGTTCTGCTTCAAGAAGTTCTTGAATAATGTCCTTAAAGATATCTCTTAGGTATGCACTTACATCGGCAACACTTTGGAAATTATTGCCCTTAATTATTTCTTTCACTTGCTCTTTTGATAATGTTGACATAAAAAGCCTCCTCCTTGGATATTATTTTGTAATTCTTGCCAAGAAGGAGTCTTTTCATTCTCTTATACACAAAATTTTCAACATTCTCTTGGTGGCATAAAATTGCCACCGGTATGTTTTTCTATTATGTTATGCTCAAACAAAGTTTCTAGAATCCAGATGTATTCATTATTACTACGTTTAGCTTTTCATAAATACTTTATACTTCATCTTACAAAATTTTGAGGTTCTGGTTATTGCGGAAAAGCATCAATAATTCTAAGTATATATCTTTTTAAATATGCGTAATCAGTAGAATTTACCTCACCGTCGGAATTAACATCAGCTCTTAAAAGTTCATCATAATTAAACTGAGTTTCTCGAATCAAATACTTTTTAAGCTTCATCATGTCAAGCGAATTTATATTTCCATCTAAAACTATATCTCCTTTTTTAACTTCAGGAACAACTTTTGTCAATGCAATATTCTTGAATAAAACGTCGTATCCTGGGGTATTGTCGCTACAAATACGGATAATCGCTGAGGCACCGACACTTAAATCCCAGTCGCTGATATCAAAGGTTACTTCATATCGCTGCCATTGTCCATTCACTGTTACCGATTTTTTTGGGTTTTTTTCGATGAGAGAATACCCTTCGTATCTTACATAGTGTGGTCGTACCTCTACCGTAGTTTTGTTTCCGTTATAACTTCTTGCTTCAAAGCTGATAGTATATACCCCCGCACCATATTTTTCCAATTCATCTGTTACAACAGTGTATAATCCTTGATTGTAAATATTACTGGTAACAATACAACGCAATACAACTTCACCATTATCAACATATGGTTTGAGTGTTGCACCCGGATTGCTATAAGGATTATATCGACATGCAAAGGAATAGTCTTTCAATAGATTTTTACTGCTATCCACTACAGGAGAGAGAATCACAGCCGATTTTTCGCTGTCATATACAGCTTTTGTATAATAACGATTTATTTCATCAAGAGAAATATATTTGATACCGTTTTGCGTTGTTCCTTTTGTGTTTGCATTTATTTTGATATCCAGTAAATTACAGATTTCAGTTTCAGGTAATAATATTTCACTTCCGTCGCCAATGGGCTGATGCTGTAATTTCTGCAAATTATGGTTGATATATACCTTTTTGTTATATGTATAGTTCACTTTGTTTCGCACACAGTAAAGAGGATATTCCGGTTTTGTACCGTCATTATTGATTGAAATGGTGAGTTCATTACTATCCTTATACTGAGGCTTGAAGTCGCTTTCTGATGTAATCAGTTTACCGTCAATATAGCAGTTTTTAAAATTCAGTTTATAATTTGATGTATGTAAAAGTGTGTCATTATTGATTATATGAATAGCTTGTCCTGCTTTAGTATTCCATTCTGTCACAATGGATGAACCCCTGATTGCGTTGAAACGACAATTGTTAAAATAAAAATTCTTGACTGCATCGCCCATATTCTTGCCACTGAAAATCCATGGCGTATTGATAACATCAACACAGTCCAGGTTGTTGAATGTAACGTTCTTTACAACAGATTGTATCTTTGCTCCGTTATACCAGTTATTTATAATTCCCTCATCAGCACGGAATACATAGATATCTGTAAATTCTACATCATAGGGAAGCGTATGCTGTGGAAAAAATGCGGCACATGTTGTTCCCATGATACAGTTGCTGATGCGATGATACCCATAACCGCCGCTATATGTAAATCCATTGTCGCTGACATACCAAAAGCAATTTGTAATGGTTACATTTCCAGCACCGACTGCAACACCGTCAGTACGGATTCTTGCTGTCAGACACTTAACATTTTTGATGAGATGGTTAGTACCTAGAAGATACATATGGTATCCTTGAGAATCTATAATTTTTACATCTTTAATTGTAAAATTGTTACCGTTCACGTCCATATAGATGTTCGTTCTATCCTCTGTCACGGATGCGTCATGCAAGTCACTAAATGGGTCAAGCAAGATTCCATGTCCGCAAATGGTAACATTATTCGATTTAATAATCAGACGACTGTAAAACACACATCCCGGTGCAATATATATCGTTCTGATTTTTTCATCAAGCGTATAATATGCACTGTTTTCATCAGGGTCAAACCATGGCTCATCCACATACAGAACAGATTCGTCATTCGGGTCTATATCGTAATCTTCGGGAGCATCTGCAAAAACCGAAAGAATGGTATCATCATCGTCATCAAGGCGAATCATAAATTTTGTATCATTCTCATTAAGCCACACAGAGATAACACCATCATGAAATTCGTTTCGATATCTCTTTGCACTTGGCAAAACACTGTATGTTTCAAAATCACGATAAACGGTAATATCAACCCGAACCTCTCCTGTGAAAGCAAATTCGCAGAATCTTCTGTTAAAGTCAGGTGATAAGCATCTGTAAGCCATCTGTTCTCCGTTTGCATTGCGATTATATACGGGAATCGTTTTAGATTGATTGCCTTGATGTACTGTTACACTATAATCATAACAGCGTGGAATTCTTTCATCATATTCGGGATAGATAATAAGCTGTCCACCATCTTCCGCAAAAGCCTCAATGATAAAATTCAACGGAAGAAAATTGAAGATTAGCAATAAAGTAAGAATGAGAGAGATGGCCTTTTTCATAATTATAATATCCCCCTTTTAAAAACATGAAACGAGAAATAAATATACCTAAGGTTTGTAACTATCTATATATATTATTGTATCAAACTATATATAATTATTGTGTCAAATCAAATACACTGGAGTCAATGGCACAAAGCAAATTGCGTTGTAACATATTTTTATTATGATTTGTCCAATTATTGCCATATTTTAATAGGTCAGCCGGGAATATCAGAAAAAGTATGTAAATTAATTTTACTTTAGAAATTCAACGTTGATATTTCTATATTAAATAATATTGCCATTAATGTGGTAAATTATACATTAAAAATTGCATTCGTTCGGTGTTAGTTGTAATAATTCATACCGTAGTTCCCTTTAATTTACTTAATTTATACTGATTAGCTAATATAGCAAATTTCTATATATTATAAATAAATTTCGACATTTTAAATGTAAATTCTTTATAAAAATGGGGTTTTTTATCACAAATTTCGACAGAAATAACAATTTGAATCACTTTACTAATTGTATTATTTTGTCAAAAACCCAAAATTCTCCCATCCCAGAAAAGATATATATACTTCTCCTTTACCTTCTTTCCGGTGAGCATCTCCAGCGCCCTGGCATAATAAAGAATCTGCACCTTGTATCTTTCCCGAATCGTCTCAACATTCCCCGGAGCCACATAATCGGTCTTGTAATCCACCAGCACAATACCGTCCGGCTCTTCAAAATAGCAGTCGACAACTCCCTGCAGAAGAAGTGTCTCACCGTGACAGGCCTCATCTTCCATATCCCTGTACAGCTCATGGCACGGTATCTCAATATTAAACGGCACCTCACGGTTTATGCTTTTTGAGGCCAGCATCCTCTTTCCAAGAGGGGAATTTAGAAAACGCCGGATTCTGGCTGCATCCACACTCTGTGCCTGTTGAGGTGTCAACAAATCTTTTGCCACCATTTCTTCAATCTGGGCTTCAATATCCTCCCTACCGTAATCCAAGTGCTGCATGACAAAGTGAAGTATCGTGCCCTTCTCGGCATAAGTCAGGCCTTTCTTTTCCTCCAAAAACATTGGCTTTTTCACCAAAACCGGCATGTAATCCGGAAATTGCATTACATCTTCCGAAACCATCTCGTTGTAACGCCTTTTCAGCTCCGTCACTGAAACCTTTGCAGGCACTTTGGAAGCTTTAACGTAAGGATAACTCCAGCTTAGCCTTCTTGCTGTTTCTTCTGCATATTCCGAAGGCTCTTCTTTTTCCAAACTGTCCAGCCACTTTATAAACTCACTTTCTCCCTGTTCCTCCGAAACTCCGCTGCTTTGCACATCGGTTTTATTCCATATCTTTACACTCCACACCGACGGGTCATCTATGAGCAGTCCCCGGAAACCGGCGCTTCCCACACAGTCCCTAAGTCCGCCGCAGTTTTTGTGCCTCAAAAGCGCAGGTCCAATCCAGTCAAGGTAATTGGCTCCGCTTAGCATATCATAGGCCGAAAGCCTGCTTTCCTGAACGGATGCACTATCCAGCCACTTCTCCACCGCCTTGCGCGCATTCTTCACAGCACCGGTTATAACAAGCTTTTCCCGTGCTCTGGTCAGGGCAACGTACAGTATCCTCATTTCCTCTGAAAGGGTTTCAGCCTTAATCTTTTCCCTTATAGCCTGTTTGGCCACCGACGGCCATGACAGTCTCAGCTTGTGGTCCACCACATCCGGGCCGAAACCAAGTTCATGGTGCAGAAGAATGCTCTTGTTCATATCCTGAAGGTTGAACTTCTTTCCACACCCAGCAACAATCACCACCGGAAACTCCAGTCCCTTGCTCTTGTGAATGCTCATTATGCGCACCACATTGTCATTTTCACTCAAAATTTTTGCGCTTCCCATGTCGCCCCTGCTGCTTTTTAATTTGTCTATAAAGTTTATAAAATTGAATAATCCTTTATAGCTGGTCTCCTCAAACTGCCGGGCCCGCTCATACAATATTCTAAGGTTTGCCTGCCGCTGCTCCCCTGCAGGCATTGCTCCGACAATGCTGTAATAACCGGTATCATTGTAAAGCTGCCACAACAACCGGTCAGTGGACATGTACAGCGACATTTCCCTCCATTTCTGAAGGTTTTCAAGAAATGCCGAAGCTTTCCCTGCCGCTTCTCCCTGCCCGCTTTCCGCCAGCTTTTTTAATGCATCAAACAGAAGCGCTTTTTTGTCAACAAGCCTCAATTCCGCAAGCTCATCGGTGGTAAAGCCGACAATCGGCGAACGCAGCACCGAAAGCAAAGGAATGTCCTGCAAAGGATTGTCAATAATCTGCAAAAGGGACAGCATTACCTGGACTTCCACTGTTTTAAAAAATCCGGTTCCGGTATCGGCAAAAACCGGTATTCCCATCACGGACAGTTCATCAACAAAAACCTCCGCCCAGTTCCTTGTGGTTCTGAGAAGTATTACAACGTCCCGGTATTCAACCCTGCGGTACTCGTTTTTTGCCTTGTCAAAAACACTAAAATACCGCCCATTTTCATCCGGTTTCATCAGTTCAAGGATTCTTCGGCCCACCAGCCTTGCTTCACACTGGATGCTGTCCAGCATTTCCTCATCCTCTTCTCCTTCGTCGGCCTGCCGCCCTTCCTCACCTTCATTTTCAAACGTAAAATTTTTATCTTCGTCCTCCGTCTGAATCAGATGGAACTCAACTTCTCCACCGACCGTTATATCTTCCTTGGCGTTTTCATCAAAAACCGCTCCGAAATTCAAAGCCTCGGCATCAGTGTAATCCAGTTCCCCGGCGCCTGTTGACATAATCTGTTTGAACAGGAAATTGACAGCGTCAATCACTTCCCTGCGGCTTCTGAAATTCCTGGAGAGTATTATTTTGCGGCAGGGACTGCCCTTATCCGGCAAATAGGTGTTGTACTTTTCAAGAAACAACTCGGGCCTTGCCTGCCTGAAACGGTAAATACTCTGCTTAACATCTCCCACCATAAATACACCGGGACTTGCGTCATCCCCTTTGGATATCATATTGATAATGGTCTCCTGCACCAGATTGCTGTCCTGGTACTCGTCCACCAAAATCTCCGCAAACCGTTCCCTGTATGAAATGGCGGTTCTGGAAGGTATTATGCTTCCGTCTTCCTTTCTTTCTGTAAGAATCTCCAGACAAAAATGCTCCAGGTCGTTAAAATCCACTACAGATTTGCGGTTTTTCTTTTCCGCATACTTTTCCGCAAGCTGCTTTACCAAGTTTGCCAGGCATTTCATTTTTGGATACAAGGCTTTTAAATCGCTTATAATTTCATTGGAAACAGACGTAATTACCTTTTCCCGAAACTTTCTTATCCTTTGCTTTACATCATCCCGGATTTTCTTTACAATTTCCTGCTTATCCTTGTCAACCTCTCTGCCGCAGCGGGGCAGCGTTGCAAACTCAAAGCCCTGGAGCGCGTTAAAAATCCTGTCCCACTGCATTTCGCTTTCTTCATTTAAAAGCTTGAGCAGCGCATCAACATTGGCGAGGTCCTCCATATATACAGCCCGGTATTTCTCCAGCCCTGAAGCATCCTTCAATATCTCCAGCGCACGGGATATCATTTCTTTCAAGCCTTCAAGTTCAATCTTCACAGAGCTTAAAAGCACACTGCCCCAAAGAGTCTTTCCAAAATCCGTTCCATCGGGAATGTTCATGCTCTCCGTCATTTTTTCCAGCCATTCTTCCGGCCACGGACTGCTCTGGATAAAATCGTACAGATTCAGCACCATATCCTGAAGTGCCCTGTCATCCCTGTTGCCACCGTAGCATTCCAGAAGTTCAAAAAAATCTTCGTTTTCATTCTCATACTGTTCTTCAAACACTTCATCCAAAGCTTCCAGTTTCATAAGCCGGCTTTCGGTTTCATCGGCAATACGAAAACCCGGATCTATGTTAATCTGCTGGAAATTGCTGCGTATCACCTCAAGGCAAAAAGAGTGAATGGTGGTAATACATGCTTTTCCCAGCAGTGTAAGTTGTCTTTGAATATTGGCCGAGCCGGGATTCTCCTCCAATTTTTCGGAAATGGCCTGGGCAATTCTTTCCCTCATTTCGGTAGCGGCAGCATTGGTAAAGGTAACCACCAGCAGCCTGTCAATGTCCACGGGATTTTCTTCGTCGGTGATTTTTCGGATGATTCTTTCCACCAGTACCGCTGTTTTTCCCGCTCCTGCCGCCGCTGAAACCAAAAGACTCTTTTCATTCCCGGTTATGGCCTCCCATTGTTCATCCGTCCATTTAGTCCTCTCACTCATTTTAAAAATCCACCTTTACTTGAAAGCATTATTCCTCTTCCTCCTGCGCCATAAGACTCCATATCTCATCATCCTTTTTATCGTAAAGCAATTTGAAAGTGTTTTCCTTCATTGTGGTGTCAAACTGGCACACCGGCAAGAAACTGCAATACTTGCAGGACGTGGTTCCCTTCTTTTTGTATGGATTTATGGATACATTTCCCTTCATAATTTCCTCGCACAAATTCTTCAAAAGTTTTCTTACATATTTTCGAAGCAGCTTAAACTGCTCCATCGTTGCTGCAGACGTATTCTTTCCGAGACTGCCGTCTTTATTAACAGTGGCGGGTATAATCATGGAACTTCCTTCAATGTCCTTATCCATTTCCCTTATCAGTTTCACATCTGCCAAAAGAAGTCCTTTCATTCTGAGCTGTTTCATTATGGCTTTTTCAATCTCTTCCTCAGTCATTCTGCCGTTTCCTCTGATAATCGGGTCGTCAATCTTAAAATACAGCACTCCTCCGGGAAGTACCGGATTGTTCTCATCCGCCTCACCGCTTTCCCAGAGGGCATCCAAATAGGTGATTAATTGAATCTGAAGCCCATAGAAAACATCCGACAGCTTGAAATCCTTGCCGCCCGATTTATAGTCAACTATCCTCAAATAGGTGCCGTCCTCGGTTTTTAACGCATCCACCCTGTCAATCCTTCCTGTAAGATGAATTTTTTCACCTGAATCAAGTTCAATTACAATGGGCGGATACTTTCCGTTTTCTCCAAAGCCTACTTCATATGCCACCGGTTCGAAGCTGCTTCTGCGAATGTGTTCCGCAATAAGCCAGACAGCTCTTGCCACCACGCGCTTGAGCCTTAAGGTCAAAGCCGTGTATCTTCTGGAAGCTGCAATTCCCGACCCTTGCATTTTTTCAAGCATTTCATCCACGATTTCCGAAACCTTTTCACTACACCAGTCACGGTCCAAATCTCTCCATGAAACATTCCGTTTCGCAACCATCCTTGAAAACTTTTCAATGACGGCATGCATGAAAGTTCCAACGTCCGGCGGGCGCAAAGAATATATCTGCCTTTCTTTTGCTCCAAGCCCATATTGCACATAAAAGGCAAAGGGACAGGCAGTGTATTTTTCGAGCCGGGATACGCTGGAAACCGCCGGTTCTCCGTAAAGAGCCGCAATTTTCTCACGGCTTACCGGTTGGGCTAGATTTTTATATTGAAAAGCAGCCCGCAGTGCTTCACATTTCCCTCTCCATTCATCCTGCACAGCAAACCAGCGGTACGCTTCCTGCCAGACAGGCTTTATCTCTTTTCCGTCCGCTTTTTGGCGCAAAGCCGACACCATGGACTTAAATGCCGGGCTGTTTCCGGATAAAAGCTCCATTTCCTCCTCCAAAGAACCCGAAGGAAGAATATTACTCGTTTCCGTGATGTTCAAAAACAACTTCCGAAGCCGGAATACAACCAGGGAAGGCCGCAAGGTTCTTCCTTCATGGTCCGCAATGGACCAGCTGATTCTTAAATAATTTCCGGCTGTGGTCAATGCCCTGTATATCAAGTATTGTCCGTCAAAAGCCTGAGTTCTTGTATCACTGGCAAGTTCAATCCCCGCATTGTTAAGCACGGCTCTGTCCTGATCGGAAAGAATGCCTTCCTCCATCACTGCAGGCGGGAAAACCCCGTCATTGGCTCCCAATATATACAAAGCTTTTATTTCATGGCTTCTGGAACGTTCCAGACTCCCTACAAGCACCTGGTCCAGGGAAGCGGGAATCAATCCTATTTTGCATTCTCCAAATCCGATTTCAAGTATACGGGCAAACTTCTCAATTCCAAAGGTCTCATCCCCCATAACCTCCACTGTGTGGTCAAAAACTTCCATGACTGCATTCCAAACCTGGGAGTATTCATTGGCAAGATTCAGATTCCCGCTTTCTCTAAACTTTTCAATGGCATCTTCAATTTTCTCGGGAATTCCCAGGGTGCAAAGGAAATCATAAAGGCTTGCACAAAAGTCGGAAGCTTTCTTTCTGCCTTTGGTTTTCTTCCTGAATTCCATAAGCGGCGCCACTACCTGTGCCCTGATACGATTTACGTCTTCCAGGAGCTCCTTTGCTTCTTCAAGGCTTTTTTCATTCGGAATCAGCTCGGGAACCATTTTCCATTCCTCTGTTTCGGTCCAGCAGCTGCCCCGGATACCGCAGGCTAAGACATAATTCTCCAAACGGTCGATGCTCTCTCGGTCAATGCCGGTGAGCCCGGTTTTTAGGTAGCGGAACACCGCTTCATATGACCAGTTTTCAATGAAAATATCCAGCATCGACATAATCAGCCGCACCAAAGGGTGGTTAACTATGTCCACTTTCCTGTCAATAAAGCATGGAATTCCGTATTCTGAAAAAACAGCTTCGATAAGCTTTTCATAGCCGTCAAGGTTTCCGGTAACAACGGCAATCTCCCTGTAGCGCATTCCCCTGTCCCGGCAAAGCCGTACAATGTCCCTGGCACAAGCTTCAACTTCGGCAAATATATTGACTGAAGAAAAGAGGGATATATCCTTGGTTTTTTCATTGTATGTTTTATACGGATATGCGTAAAGATACTGTTCAAGATGGGAAAGCTCCGGGCTTTGGCTGAAGCGGAACAAAGGCTTGCTGTTCAAAACAACGGAAGGCTCCACAGGAATACCATTTTCCTTTGCCATCTTTACAAGTTTTCTGTAGGCGGTTTTAATTGATGAAAAGATATCGGTATCATTTAAGTCGCCGTCCAGGCAATCGGTGCAAAAACTTATGTTAACCCTTTGAGCTTTTTTCATAAGTTGGCCTATTATTTGATATTCCTGGGGAGTAAACCCGGTAAAACCGTCAATCCAGATTTCGGCACCGTCGTAAAGGGGAATGGAGCCAAGCTTTTTTGCCGCCAAAGTCAGGTCGTCATCCGGATCCCTGTATCTTTCCGCAATGGTCTTTTCAAACAGGTCATATATCGCAGTAAGCTCCATAAGCTTTTCCTTCACAGGATTATCCTCTTCAAGTTCTTTACTCACCTTTTCCAAGTCTTCCGGTGTAACATTATATTTCTTGAATTCTGTAATAAGAGTGGACAACGTATTGACAAAACCCTGCCGGTCAGCAGTTTTGGAAAACACTCTAAAGCTACCTTTCATTTTGTCCAAAATCCTGTAAAGAATCATGCATTTGCCTGCCGAGTGGATATGGGGATAGGTAATACCACCCGCTTCATTGAATGTTCTGTAAGCAATACGGCTAAAGCTCAATACCTCGGTCTTCAGGATACCCCCTGTCCCAAGTACGCTGATAAGGTCTCTTTCAGCCTGAAAGGTAAACTGCTCGGGAACAAGCAAAACCAGCGGATGTGTTGCTTTTGAAGTAATCCTTGATTTTATTTCTTCAAGGCAAAAACGGGTTTTCCCACTGCCCGCCCTGCCATATATAAATCTCAAGCTCATATGCTCCAACCTCGATATTCATGTATTGTGTTTAAATGTTTGCAAGTTTATTTTATCATATATTTTCTTAAAAATAAAATATTATACAGGTTTCCAATGCTCTGCCATATCAAATAGGAAATTCACTTTAAATCAGCATGATTTTGATAAGTAATATAGATATGCCCCATACCAAACAATAGTGTTGCCAGCACCAAAAGCCAATGCCTTAACAGCAAACCGCTCAGCAGAAAAATGCAGGTAGGAATAACTGCCAAAGCTATAGCCTTTCCCAATGTTTTTCTTTTGAAATATGGAATCCAAATGATAATATAAGCTACTGTCAATCCAAGATTGCCAACAACATACACTAACATTTCTTCAACATTTAAAAATCCGAATTTCCAAACCAGGAGAGGTAGCCACATAAGAGTCATACACCCATATCTACCTATCTGCTCAGTAAGATTCATTATTCTACTTTTACATTTATTCACCGAATCTTTAGTCCTTAATGCATATACTATATTCGGAATCAGCATGACTGTCACAATGACCGCACCAAATAAATTTATCCATCCAAATTCCAACACAAAACCTCCTTGACTATAAGTAAAAGGTCACGTCAGCTTAAACTGTGTGACCTCAAATAACCGGTTAATCCAACCACTCAACTATCCATTTGTTGAGCTCGAAATGTTTTTCAATCTTATCTATTGTTGCAAACCAATTATCATAGCCATTACCTGTAAATTCAATAGATGGAGACTGAACCACCAAATAACCTCCTGTATTTTCAGTGTCATCCTGTATCCATATATACCAACCTGTATTTTTACCACTTACTATCTTTGCTTTTGAACCAACTTTAATCATAAAAAAACCTACCTTCTTATAAATAGAATGTTTTGAACCATCTAATGATTTTCTTACAACATTATCAACTAATTTACTCGTTCCCTCATTATAATTTACATTATGCACCAATATTCCATTGTCTCCGACATGATAAGTGTAAAAATCATTCACCTTAAAGTTGTAAACCTTAACCGGTTCATTCGTTATCTCAAACTTTTTCTATTCCACTACTAAAACGTTGCCTCCTGAATCAACCAGCTTGTCTGTTGGTTGCAGCTTCACCGCTTCAACAAAACCAACATATTTTACATAAAACAGGTGGCCAAGAGTTGTTTTGATTATTTCTCAACCGATTCTTAAATGCAAAAGCTCCGTTGTCTCTCTCACATATGTCTCAAGCACCGTCTTCTCGGCTACTTCAAAAGTCTCTGGATTCGTTGCAATTACCTTGTCTCCTGCCTTGATATTCTCTATCGCAACCAAACCTGTCGTAGTCAATATCATCGTGCCTGCAACAAAGCACTTCATTGTTGATGCCGCCCCGGCGGTAAACGCAGCCAACGCATTAACAGTAATCTGAAATCCGTTGTAAAGTGCACTGGAATGCAATTTTTAGTTAAATTCAACCAGTGCGTTGGATGGATTAAACAACGATACCCCATAGCCAGCACGTCAAATCCATCAATACTGAACCAAACCTTTGCAGTTATATAACATAAAACTTTCACTATCAATTTGTGCAGCTTCTGACATAATTTTTGTCTTGTCTCGTCTTATTTTAAGTATTTTTTAGTACTTTTTATCATTTACTTTAAATATATTTATCATCTTAAAACAAAATTTCAGCCATTTTCTTGGAAACGCCTCTGTCAATAGCAACAATATCAATTAGTTTATAGCTACTGAAATAGTTATTGAAAAAATCATCAAAAGGTACACATCCATTTTTGCCTTTAATTTTCATCCTCAGGACAACCATCGTTCCATTTGTAAATAGAAATTATCTCAATATATATTTTATCCTCAATAAATATAATGAAAGTTTTAGCACCTATAAAAAGGCCACATCAGCCTTAACTGCGTGACCTTCAAATTGCTGTCACATCTTAAGTACAGGTTCTTATGCTCTTCCAGCAAATAAAAAGCTGTAATATCAGGTAATTTGTTAATCTCCTTCTGAGTATTTCTTGTCATTTTCTTTTAGCATCTCTATCATCTCACAACAGAATTTCAACCATTTTTCAGCAACACTTTTGTCAATGGCAACAATATCAATTGGCTGATAATTATTTATGAAATTTTCAAAAGTTACATATTCTTTAGCTTCATCTTCGTCTTCAGGATAACCGTCAAGCCATTTATAATGTGGACTTATTTCAATATATATTTGGTCTTGAACATTATAAATGAAAGTTTCAATACCTATATGACTTGGAGTTCCCCAAACTATAAAATTTTCCCCGGGGTCAACAAGACTTAGGTCATATGTTGTAGACAATTCATTTGAGTAAATATTATAGTAATATCCGATTCCTTTATTTATATATTCGCTTTTAATTTGCAATTCAAGATTCAATGCTTTTTCCAGTAAATTTTTAAATGGGCGTATTGCGGCTATGATAAAATCATCATCATATAAAATATATTCACTTTGTTCTTTTAAATATTTTATTGTCACATAATCAAATGATTCCAGTTCCTCTTTTTTGCATGGAAGATATATTCTAATAGACTGCGTTTTTGAAATCTCCAACTCAATTAAATCCATCATTTTTTACCATCCTTTACTTTTTATATTATAATTAAGTGAAGCTTGTATATTTACACTTCTGAAATTATTTCGATATAGAGGCCATAAAGTATTTACTTTTTATTTTGACTCTGAAACCTTTCTTATTATATCGAGTACCATATCTGTTAACTTGGCTTTCTTACTACCTATTCTCCTTACATACCCTGCTTTTTCAAGAGATTTTTTCATAGGTTCAGTTAAAGGTTGAAAATTTGGATCAACTTGACTCCAAGTTCTAACATGACCATGATATACACCGGGAGATGTTTCATCTAGTACAACAAAATCACCGTTTATATCAATTCCAACTCTTCTGCTAGTATTACCTTCTACGATCTCTATAGAGTTATCCAATGCAAATTGACCGTCCTGAGGTCTGTGGCTTTTATGCTTACTCCCGCCCAAATGCTTAGTATGATTTTTTCCATGGTAATCCGCATCATTGTATATCCCATTTTTATAGGTATATTTTACATTATGAACCAAAACTCCGTTATTACCAACATGATAAGTATGAAAATCAGCAACCTGAAAGTTGTAAACTTTAATCGGTTTATCAGTAATTTTTATTTTTTTGTCTTCCACCACTAAAACGTTGCCTTTTGAATCAAGTAGCTTATCACCTACATGCAGTTGCTTAGCCTCAACAAAACCCACATCTTTTACATAAAACGGATGATCAAAGGTTGTCTTGATTACCTCTCCACCAATTGTCAAATGCAAAAGCTCCGTTGTTTCTCTCACATATGTCTCAAGCACCGTCTTCTCGGCTACTTCAAAAGTCTCTGGATTCGTTGCAATTACCTTGTCTCCTGCCTTGATATTCTCTATCGCAACCAAACCTGTCGTAGTCAATATCATCGTGCCTGCAACAAAGCACTTCATTGTTGATGCCGCCCCGGCGGTAAACGCAGCCAACGCATTAACAGTAATCTGAAATCCGTTGTAAAGTGCACTGGAATGCAATTTTTAGTTAAATTCAACCAGTGCGTTGGATGGATCAAATAACGATATCCCCATCGCCAATATGTCAAATCCATCCATACCTAAGGAAAGTGCTGCAGTCACTTTTGACGTAACATTTATCGCTTTCCCCAATGTGCTCATGCATTGAATGCCTTTCTCTACAGAAATTTTCAAAGCACCAAGCCCGATATATACGGTACTCCTATTAATATTAAAGATTTCTTTTTTAATCCTGATAAACCTAGACTTAAAATCAATTATAGATTTTTAACATCTTTTGCTAAATCTGACATTTGGTTAGTTTTACAGTTATACAGTATTACTATTGCCATTAAATTACTTGCTGTTTTGCGTAATTATATTGCTATTTACTATGATTTTGTTATTAACTTGCATCCGAATTCCTCACTCTTCTCGAACTTACCTACCTAATGGGATGTGCGCTAATGCTTTTTTCGTATCTGTCGGTAATTTTCGTTAATGCGGTTGGATCAGGTACTTTCCGTTCGAACGGTATCCAACTCGATACATAATGTTACGTGCAACTTCAAGGAAAGTTCTTCATAATCCAGCCCAGTATAATGCTTGAAAAACATTATCCAATATATACTCGAACCTGCACAGTCAAGTGCCCGCATTGGGTATTGAACCGTTTAATCCTTAGAATTCCCGAAAAATTCTTTCTAAGAGAGTCTATCACTTTTCTCAAGATAGGAAGTAAAATTTATATGATAGGAAGTAAAATTTATATGCAGCCTTTGGTATAAGGACCTAAGACACGAACAGTTGATTCCAATTTGGATAATCCAATATCAACATACCCATTACCTTTTTACACTTTTGACATTGGAATTACTGCTTCAAACTCATGTTATTCAAGATTTTTCAAAGTGTTTTCCGTTTCATCAATACTATAAGGTTATTCGTCTTCCTCACAATCTTTCAATTTTCTATTTATCTACCATATAATAAAAACCATAACACCCTTATTGACCTTGTATAGATTGGTAACATAAACTATATGGTGTTATGGTCGTCAATCTAAATATTAACTATTTTTTCTATTCTAACTTTTTTTTCTATTCTTATCTTCTTCAGCTATCCAAGACATAAATGCAGTATCTGAACCACCAATATCTACAACGTTATCTTTATATAACATTACACCAACTCCATGCTCTTGATCCCACTTACAGTCAAACTGTATTCCAATGTATGGGAATCCATCTTTTTCAACATCCATAATAAATATTTTAATTGGATAAATAAGCTGATTTAATTCATTCTTATTATCAATATCCGGCATAAGTATTTCTTTTTCTTTACCTTCATAACCATATTCTTCTTGCCAAACAGGATATTTATCAAATATAGCTTCTATAACTGTATGTAAAATACGTGCCTGTTCAGCAATTAAAAAATCATAACCCTTTTTATGCAATGCGGTCACTTCGTCAACAATGCTGTCTCCACCAATGTTTAGTATAATTTTTAATTCTCGTCCAAAATACTCATCCCAATCATGTAATCGTATGTTTCCTTCCCAGAAAATACTATTTTTATGAACATTAGGTATCATTAACTCCACCTCTTTATTATTTTATGGCCTTATTCCCTTCCTTATTAATGCAGCGCCACCCGTATGTTTCACTGCTCCATGTAAATCAGATGGTACAAGCATCATAGTAATTCCATCTTCGACATGATGCCAAGTATACCCTTTTGGTGTTGATTTATATCCTGCTGCTTGATTAGCTTTAATAAAATCATAGTATGTGTCACCTTGTAATCCTTCAACTTTGACTGTCTTCTTACTATAGGGACTAAAATCTGGAAAACCTTCATTCGTAAATTTAACACCATCTGGATACTTTAATGCTAAATCACCACTTAACTTATATGTTTGCCCTGCATACTTCTTATTATAATAGTAATACCGTCTAAGTCTCCTTCAACATAATTTGCATTATGCACCAATACTTCATTATCGCCAACATGATAAGTATGGAAGTCATCTACTTTAAAATTATAAACTTTAACAGGTTTATCTGCAATCTCTAGCTTTTTCTCTTCCACCACTAAAACATTGCCTCTTGAATCAAGCAGTTTATCTCCTACCTGCAGTTTTCCTGCTTCGACAAAGCCTACATCTTTTACATAAAACGGATGATCAAAGGTTGTCTTGATTACCTCTCCACCAATTGTCAAATGCAAAAGCTCCGTTGTCTCTCTCACATATGTCTCAAGCACCGTCTTCTCCGCTACTTCAAAAGTCTCCGGATTCGTCGCAATTACCTTGTCTCCTGCCTTGATATTCTCTATCGCAACCAAGCCTGCCGCTGTCAATACCATCGTACCCGCAACAAAGCATTTGAAATCTATTTTCTTGCCGTTATCATACACCTTGTACCGGTTTTCGTCGACTAATTTGTTGATTTTTGAAACAGTAATTGGTATGATACTTCAATTTAGCTTAAAGAAATTCTTGAATAATGTCTAAAAATATCTTTTAGGTATGTCACATTTACAATACTTTTGAAATTATTTCTCTTGATCATGTTATTCATTTCTTCTTTTGATAATGTTAACATAAGAAAATCTCTTCCTTGGATACTATTTGTAATTCTTGCCAAGAAAGAAACTTTTCAATCTTTTTGTAGGTAAAGTGAGACAGATATGCTTAAGGTCTACTCATGCGGATTTCCACCTGTTCTCCTCCATTATCTTGCCCAACCGCACCACAGAATTATTTATATTCCCTAAGAAGTATCATAATTTTATTATAAAGTCAACAGTTTATAGTACAAGCAGGAAGCCCAAGCCAGTCTAGCTTACAAACTCTTGCTGCACCAACAAAAATACCACTGTCTTCTTCACCGTTATAACTTAAATATATCATGCTATTACCAGTTTTCATTAATTTGGTAATGCAATTGTGTTTAACTTACTTTTCTGTTTTGTCAGTCTTAATTTTTTAGTATTATTATACTATGATTTCAAATTTCCCACGACAGATTCTTCTTTTTCAAAGTTCCATCATACGTTTATATTGCCTTTTTAATTCACTTGTAAATTCGATAAATGTATCTAATTTTACCACAAACCTAAACCCTTTGTCATAACCACTTAATTCACCGTCAGTAATTGTGCCTATATTTAACCAAATTTCCATGTATATTTCTCCATCTTCCAATGGGTCATCCACTATAATGTCAAAATAGGATTCAGAACTTGAAAATTCAAATTTCTCAAAGTTTTTTTTAGATAGTTTATTTTCTGCTATTTGCTCAAATTTTTCAATCAAACTTTTAATCTCATATACACTAAAAGTTGCTCCCATATCAGGCGTATAAACATATTTTTCCCGTGGAACATTTAAGACAAATTCAAATGGAATCCAATTCTCACTATCTTGTCTTTCCTCATCAACATCAAGAAAATCATTATTAAGCAAGTTAATTTCTAACAAAATATTACCCTCTATATTGTTTAATTTAGGCATATAACTCCCCCTTAATTATTCTTGAAATATTTTTCTTTTCTGCTTTTATAGCTCCCAATTATTTTTAAAATGAGAAATTCTAGTTTTCTTTTTTACTACTTGATTAATTTTTCTCATTACAAAGTGCGTCACGTTCCCTATTTTCTCCTTTTGAGCTTCAAACATTAAAAATCTTTTTATGTTATTATAGAAATATTGTAAATCATTAGTCGATATTTCAGAAACTGAATACCCAATCAAAGTACACTCCTCTTTTTATATCAACTCTAACAATCAGAGTTCTTTCTATGATTTACATTATCCCTTTATTCTAAGTATACTTTATACTAAATGTTCTTTCGCTTTCTCTAATCTATTCACTGTCCATGCAACTCTCGTCTTAAATTCTACAATATGGCATCCTTTTTTCAAAGTTTATTTCATTTTAGTACAAGAATACTCTTTCTTAATCTATTGGCAGTGAACTAATCTCTCCATTGTTTTTTAACATTTTTAAAACATCTTTCCAAGTTTTTAATGATTTAGTTTTTCCTCCTACTGTCGTTATTACAACACCTTCCTTATTAACTATAACTACATCATAATAATTGCCATTCTTTTTTGCAAATACAGTTCTACCCCCTGATTGATAGACTTTTTGTGAATAATTATTCTTAATATCATTTATTTTTTCATCACTAAAGCCTCGCTCTTTAGCTCTCTTCTCTCCGTGTTTAGTTTTTTTAATTTCGGGCATTCCATTACTATAGTTTGAACTTGCATTATGCACCAATACACCAATATGTGCAACATGATAAGTATGAAAATCATCCACTTTGAAGTTGTAAACCTTTACAGGCTTATCTGTTATTTCAAGCTTTTTACCTTCCAATACCAAAGCATTGCCTCTTGAATCAACCAATCTGTCTCCTACCTGCAGTTTTCCTGCTTCGACAAAGCCTACATCTTTTACATAAAACGGATGATCAAAGGTTGTCTTGATTACCTCTCCACCAATTGTCAAATGCAAAAGCTCCGTTGTTTCTCTCACATATGTCTCAAGCACCGTCTTCTCGGCTACTTCAAAAGTCTCTGGATTCGTTGCAATTACCTTGTCTCCTGCCTTGATATTCTCTATCGCAACCAAGCCTGCCGCTGTCAATATCATCGTGCCTGCAACAAAGCACTTCATTGTTGATGCCGCCCCGGCAGTGAAAACAGCCAGCGCATTAGTTATAATCTGAAATCCGTTGTAAAGTGTATTGGAATGTAGCTTCTGGTTAAATTCAACCAACACGTTGGACGGATCAAATAACGATACCCCCATCGCCAATATGTCAAATCCATCCATACCTAAGGAAAGTGCTGCAGTCACTTTTGATGTAACATTTATCGCCTTTCCCACTGTACTCAAGCATTGGATGCCTTTTCCTACCGCTGCTCCCAAAGCACCAAGCCCGGCACATGCCGATCCTATCACAGCTCCGGAAATTGCTCCGCTTAATGCCCCGTCCGCAAATCCTTCTAAAAATGAACCACCATTTATCGCCGCAGCTATTCCTCCGACCGCTCCTCCTATCAATCCACCGGCCAATGCTCCCCAGAATGCTCCTGCCAGTACAACTCCCAATATCCCGCCTGTCAATGCTGCCGCTATCCCTAACCCCGTAATAATTACCGCGGCAGCCACTATCTTGACAATTGATTTCCAATTCTCTTTACACCACTCCGCAACCGACTTTAAGCCGTCCTTGATTTTTTCCCAGCCGCTTTTTTCATTTTCCGGTTTCAAGTAATAGTACTCTTTATAAAAATTTTCTTTTCGTTCATTAATAAGCTGAGCCACTTCGCCGTCGATACTGACTACTTCCGAGATGAATTCTTCGGTTTCTTTACAAACTGTTTCAAGAGAAGTGACTTTCCTGTCCTGGGTCTGGGAAGACGCCTGTATGGAGCTTGTTACATCGTCCAGATTGCATACACTTCTATTGATATTCAGAGTTTTCTTCTTTAATGCTGATAACTCTGATTTAAAATCAATTACAGACTTTTTTACATCCCTTATCAGTTCAGGTGTTTGGTTAATTTTACCGGCATATAATTTTATAGTTGCCATTTGAACACACTTGTTCTATGGTAATCATACCATACTTTCAGTCCTGTTCATTAAATATTGCACACTATTTTCAGGCTTTTTCAATTTTGCAAACTAATCTTGCCGTTAGTATATTATATCAGTATATATTATATCCTTGAAAAAAAATCAATATATTCCATGATGCTAAAGTACTGTTATAAAGATCCATTCAGCTTTTTCAGCTGTTCTGCCAGCTGAGTGTTAAACGGCTCTATATACTTTTCCTTTTCCCTTTTCTCACTCTCTCTTTTACCTCTGCCATGTTTTACGTCGTTTTTGACGTATTTTTGTTCTTCCATATTCACTTTTTCCTTTTCATATTTTACAAGCCTCCTGACCCAGGCAAAAACGTAGGAAATTTCATCCAGATCAAGACTGCAAAAGTCCGCATTTTGAGGCTTGTATTCATTTTGTATTTTTTTGATACACAAAAATTCATCTATAAATTTTATATAAGATTCTTTAATGGATTTTCCACCGCCTATTATCTCTATATTTGAATTCTTTACATTAAATAGAATTCGCCATAGTTGCCCAGCCTTTTGTTTACTGTCCATTTTTTGTTTATTCACATAACGGATAATATCCACTATAAAACCTGTAAAGTTCCCTCCGTTGTTATTTTTTATATATTCTGCAGTATTTTTGGCACAAGCCAGTAATATTTTTTTATCCATAAACATTTTCACCCCGCATAAAATTAAAAAAGAATTATCCAACCCTATTAATCCACAGAGGTTACTGCATTTTTATAATTCAGTATGGAAATAATCAGGTTGATGTTGTTTTTTATATCATCCTTTTCGATATTTTTATATTGTTTTGCTTTTTCCACCCATTTGGCATCCGATGTTACTTCAATGCTTCCATAAAAATAGTTTTTCCCGTATCCAATCTTCGGATTTATGTCACCGCTTAATCCTAATGAAAAACACAAAAGCCGAATTTGTTCCTCAGTTAAATTTTTATAAATAATTTCACCTTCAAACAATGAATTTTCTGCAACAAATTCGCATAACATATTACCTTTCGGCTGAATACCGTTTATGCCATGTTTGTAAAATTTATACCCTTTATATTTGCCGTTTTCCAAATAATATTCCGCATCAGGGTTTGGTCTGAAACTCGTTGGAATTCCTTTTATCTCAAGCTTGTATTTGTTTGGGACTCCTTTTAAATCATTAAAAACAATTTTGCTTTTTTGCCCCGGCATCCCAAACATATCAGAAACTATACACTTTTTGCCGTTTTCATTTCTTTGCTCTTTATTCTTTTCATGGTCTTTTTCCTGAGCTTCCAATTTAAACTCAGGTATCAACTCTTTTTTTTGTTTGTCAAAAATATACAGACAGCTATAAGAAATACTTTCTGCTATGCTTCGGATACACCCTTTGAAACTCGTTCCCGGTATAACAGGCACACCATTCACCTTTACAAATTCTTTGTATATCATACTGTTATCGCCGCTTACTGTATATTCTCCCGATGAAATATGCACGGGGGTCAAAGTTTTTACTCTGATCGGAATTTTTCCGTCTCCACGTTCAGCTTTCACATCGTCATAAGGTTTATAAGGAAGAAAGGGCACAAAATCATAAGGTTTTATCATTTTGTATTTCACACCCTTCAAAAGTATGCTTGTCCTCCAACGAAATATCATTCAAAATTTCCAAAACATTGTCCCTGCCTGTTATCTTTTTCTCTATGAAAAACTCTTTCTCAGCATATCCTTCCGTTTTTCTGCCCTTATCATAATAACGAACAGTTATGCTTTCATTTTCAACTTTCATCCTGCCAAAACCTTTGGAAGAAAATCCGCCGAAAGTGGTAAAACCTTCATCTATCCTTTCAAATATCTGGTATATTAATTTGACATGCCATCGGAAGAAATTTTTCAAATATATTTTGCATCTAAACGTCGCATCCTCTATGTATTCAAAATCGAAAAGAGCACTCTTCCTGCTTGCCCCTGTTATCCTGTCAATGGCAACCGCAGTTCTCTTTCCTGTTCTCACTTCTCCAACAGGGTAGGCATCATTAAATGAAATACGGCTTTTTAACACTTGAGAACCAAAAACTTTGCATACCGGACAGCTTTTTTCATACCGTGATTTTCCCAGAGGTTTTTTTAGACCGTCATTTTTATTTTGTTTTTCCTCGTTAGTTATACGGGTACTGCAGGAATTATTTTTACTTAATATATCGCATACACCATGTTCTTTTAAAATTTGCTCTGCAGTACTTCTGAAAACTCCTTTTAAAGAACTTCCGGGAATCGCCGGAACAAGCTCACCGTTTTTGTATGTAACAAAGAATGTATGTTCAACAGAAGCCGGATTAAGCTGGTTTTCATCGCTCGACTTTATAAACAGGGGACTTTCCGTATGCATATCAAATTCAATAACTGCTTCATTATACAGTTTACTAAACATACTGCCACCTCATTTCCTCACTTAAACCATTGAATAAATAATTTTCGAGACTCTTTTCGTCTATCTTGTAAATTTTGGTGTTATAAAGTCTTATCCTTCCAAGTCCGACCGATCTTTTTCCGCCCACAACAAAATCCCCGCTTTCCAGCATCTTTACAATTATTTTCAGAATTTTTTCATTCTCTTCATCCAGGTTGTCCGCAGTCATATGGAAATCAAATTCTGTTCCCGCCGCCACCTGTTCAAAATCATACTTTTTATTCTTCGCCGAAGTACCGGTGTCCCTGTCAATTGCAACTCCGTCTCTTTTTTCAATATAGGCCCTTTCACTTTTAAGTTTGCTGTCATTTATTGTTACTTTAGACGCAAAATGCTGAGAACCAAACACTTTGCAAACCGGGCACAATTTCCTGTATATTTCTTCAGCAACCAACCTGTCCGCATCTTTATTGTTCTTATACTTCTTTTTTATCTCTTTGAGCCATTCTTTGTTTTCCGGATTATCACCAAGGCAAGGTTCATTTACACAAAGACAGGGAGCATTTCCACCTGTAATTTCATTTCCGCCGCCTCTTAAAAAAGACTCCAGCCAGCTTCTGAGAGCTCCTTTGAGAGAACTTCCAGGAATATACGGCTTTCCGTCCTTGTCCTTTATAACCGAATTGTCTGGTTCGACGGGATTCATACTTTCATTTCCCGCTCCTATATGTATGGGCGTTTCGGCCACAATAATTCCTCTGACAACATATCTGTTTTGAAATTTATCCATCAACATCTTTTTCCTCACCCCTGTAACAAGCTCTGGTTATTCTCTTTTTGAACGCTTTTTCTCACTTTCTATTGCACATACTTTCCAGTACAAATACCCGAAAAATTTGCTTATGTTTTTTAACGCTTCTCTGTCATTCTTATCACACATATTGTATATCTTATCCATATAATGTAATATTTCGTCTCCAAACACCCTGTCACCTTTAAATTTTTCGTCCCAGCCATTCCCTTTGGCTATCTTGTACTCAATGAAAAGTCTTAATTCTTCATAGCAATCCGCATTGTTGGCCAAAACAGCCAAACTTCTGATATTGCTGCTTCCAACCTTTTTTTCTTCACTACCGCCTTTTCTTCCTCTGTTTTGACTACTCCAGAAACTTTCGTTACTTCCCAGTTCCTCCACAAATTTCAGCAAAAGGTCAGTCATTTTAATGCACCTCCAGACCAAAATGAAATTTAAACCAGCCAAACCCGTTGTCCACATCCAGCCCGAATCCTCGAATCAATGCAAAATCGTCAAATATTTCATTAAATGTTTTTTCAGTTTTAAAAACTATTACACTTCCTTTTTGAACCATATGCACAGGTTCCTCTCTTACATCGTCCACCTTTGAAGTATCGTATCCTCTGAAACTGAATATCTCCGCGTACACTTTGTCAATTTTGTAAGATTTGCCACTGCTTATTTCCCGGACATTCAAGGAATGAAGCCAAATTTCTTTTAAGCTGTTATTATCCATGTATCTGCCAAAATCAGGTTTCTCTCCGTCCGGCCCTTTAAAATCCAATTTGGCATCAGCAACTAATTTGACGGCAAAATAGTTGTTATTATTCGCTATTTTATTGTTCTTTTTGTATTTTTCACTAAACAACTGCATTTTTTGTGTGATATTTTCCTTCTCTTCAACCGTCGTTTCCTCTGAAGATATTTTATCCCCACCGTCCTCATCCCCGAGACAAATGCTGCACCTTCCAAATCCCACCGAAGTATATTTTCCTACTCTTAACTCTTCAATGTTCGAAACGTCTTCCTTCGTTATTCCTTCTATTCTGCCCTCAAAAACAATATTATTCTCCTCATCGGTGCCTGTAACAGCTTCAATACTATACAGCATGCCGTCTTTTGCCGTACCGGTGTATTTATCTATGGCAGTCCTTGTAAACAAAGCCTTTTTTACACTGTAATCCTTTCGTCCCTTGATATAACCTGACACGGACTCAACCCTTGTATCAACATTCCCCGCCTTCAAGCAGTCGGGGCATTCACGTTTTCCGACAAGAATATCTGTCAGGCTGTGTTCAGGTTTCATTTTGCATCTCATAGTTGTCAGAGGAATTATATCAGTATCCTCGGGATAGAAAAAGGAAAATTTAATATTGTCAAATTTGGTACACAAGTTTTTCAACCGACAATTGACACATTCCTGTTTATTCCTGAAATAAACCCAGTTTCTGCGTTTTTCTCCGTCCACAACCACAACTTCATTTTTGTCAAAGCATGAACAGTTGTTAAGTATATGCCGGCTGAAAGCCGCCCTTAAAACATTACCCGGTATGTAATCCAAAGTTTCTATATAATTTGACACCCGTTTTATTCCTCCTACAATAAACGGTGATTTAAATTTCAGTTTTACTTTCATCAGGACATCATCCCTTTCAATTAAACTTCCTCCCATTGAACCTCAGCCCTGCCAAATCCTTTGCTGTGCCCGCCTCCTATACTGTTCACCATTTTCATTGCCATTTCTATGTTTCTTTTGTATCTAATAGTTTCATCATCAAAATAAACCGTTATATTTCCGCAAAACTTGCCTCCGGTAGCTACTTCCCGGGAATACAGACGATTATCTTTATTGGTTTTTGAATACCTGTTTATTGCAATGCCATATCTGACAGCCAAATCTTTATTTTCCGTGCTTTCACTTTCAACAGGCAGAAAATCATCCACATATATTTTTGAAGGCTTATAACCTTGCCCGCCAAATATTGTACACATAACACAATTGCAATCATTTTCAGTATGGTTCAGGTCAGTAATTTTGTAAAAATTATCCCTTATTTTCCCTTTTATTGTGCTCCCGGGAATGTAAGGTCTGTTTTTGCACAGGACCGTTCTTCTTTGTACCGAGCCTCTTCTTTCTTGTCCCGAGGAAATATTAAACGGAGTCATCAAATTAATTTTCACCATGTATTTGACAACTTTCACCTTGTTCACCTCCCTACCGCATCCATTAAAAGGATGACGTCATCCCACAAAGATACATAATCGTTTCCTTTTACAGAATCATAACCCGCATAACCCGGCTTTTTCTTTACAAGTCCGCAATAACAATAAGCATCCTTGTCAACATTTTTCATATTGCCAAGGAATTCCATGGCATAGTCATTATATTTGCAAGATAGCCTGCCTGTCTGGTAAAGATAAAATAACTGGAATTCCATTGGATTTTTTAATATGCGCCATGCATTACTGAATTTGTATAATTGGGCAGTTTTTATATTTACGTCGTTTTTAAGCCTTCTGATAATATCCAGGTAGGCTGAAAGTTCAGAATTTGCAGCAGGGAACAAACTGCTTTCGGATTCCAGCAAATCGACACCGACATTGCTGCGAATAAACTGAACATCCACTGTTCCTTCAGAACTGTTGTTTTTCCTTGAATACCTTTTTGCACTTTTAAGCATATACTGTGCAATTTCAAACAAAGTCCTTATCGGAGTGCTGGATTTGGCAATACATATTCCGGCAGACATGGTCATTTTATTTTCAAAAGCGCCGTCGAACTTTTCAATAATTTTGTTTGTGATTTCCAAACTTCTGTTGCCCGGGACAATAATAAATATATCATCACCGCCCAGAGCTATTGCCTCAAACATTGCATCATTTCCCATCACTTCATTTATAGATTGATAAACACATCTTTTTGTAATTCTGTCCAAAGCACGGCTGAAGTACATATGCTGAAAAGGAGTTTCAATATTTTTAACCACATTTCCCATGTTATTTCCATCTGCATATATAACAGCTATATGCCCGTTTTCATCTTCGAGCTCAATAATACTGTCGATCTTCTTTTTTACAGCGAAACCGGTAAATTCCTCATACTCATCGTAAAACACCGTCTTGTCTTTCCCAACCTTGTGCTTTTTTAAACATGAGAGGCAAACCATCGCTGTTTCCACATCAAGCATTTTAATTTTGTATCTTCCGTCCCGAACACCACAAAGGTAACATACTGTTCCTCTTTGTTTTATTTCCTCAACATCGTCAAAACTTATTTTCTCTTTTCCCATTTCTATCGTTTCAAGCCTGCCGTCAGGATTTATACTGTAAATCTTCAGTTTTTTCCGGGCATCAAGCTTCTGGTTTAAATCTCCCATTATGTTTTTATAATGCTTAATGAAAGTATTAAGGTTTGTACTGACGTATTCAAAGGCATTCTGTGCCGTAAGAGTAATTCTTGTATATTTTTCTTCAAGAGCCGAGCATATCTTTTCTCCGGCACCGCCGGGTGCTATTATCAGCACATTTCCTCCTCCGCAGTATACAGCGCATTCCTCCGTATAATTGTCTCTCAGATAATCAAACGTGACATCTTCATTTACATATTTAATTAATGCACTTCCTCCCCGGATATCTTTTATTCTGGAATTTTCAAGAAAATACTTCTTAATCTTGTAAACAGAACCCGAAACTATATCAATTTCTATATCAGACAACAAATTTGAATTCATATCGGGTTCATTGCATATGAAACTATAAATGAACTGCTTTTCTTCGTCCCAGTCATCGCCAAAGAATTCCATGTAATACTTTCCGGCATCAAAACTGCTGTTTGAGAAAATTTTCTCCAAATCGTCGGGATTGTTTTTCAATTTATAATATTCAAGATATTTGATTAATACATAAAAACAAGCCGCATCTCTTATCGTAGGAGTACATCTTTTATTTTCCAGATAATTTCCGTTTCTTTTAAAATAATAAGGCTTGTCCGCGTATTTGTCCAGCAACTGTCTGAATCTTCGGCTGTCAGAAAGAGATTGCAATTGACTGCGAATGTCTCTTATTATTTCTTCATATTCATTCTTTTGAATGTTTTCCGGACTTAAAACCGAAAGCACACTGTCCATGAATTTATCACCCCATCACATACCGGCCAAATCCCAGCAAAATATTTTGACCGATACATAATTTTTCACATGCAAAGAAATAATCAAGGTAAGAATTAATTCTTTCAATGTCAAAAACGATATATCCCTTAAAACGGGGAAAAGTCACGGTTTTTTGTTCATTTTGTATATAATAATCAATTTTCGTTAACTTCATATTTATACCATTTATTATTCTTTTGTCACTAAGCAACTCATTTAGTTTTTCCTCATCTTCTTTCTCCAGCACGTTTAACCTGCTCAAACGTTCTCTTATCGAATAGCTAAAAGCTTCCGCGCTGAAAAAAAACACTTTTTTATTACCGTTTTTACAATCTGAATTTAACATAACAGAAGATAACAATGTCATTCTCGAAATGTTTTTGCGATTATTTAAACAATAATCCAACCTTGATGATATATACTCACGTATATCTGATACAGGCGCATTTCCAGTAAGCAGGGTATTTTTATATATAATATTTCCTTTTCCGTCTGAAACAGACAACAATTCATACCTGGCTTTTTCAGGACCCAGACCGCTCTGTCCTATGGTTTCAAATACATATATGTACTGGATAAACAGCTCTGTCAAATTATCAAAGATTATAAGTTCAAACTCCAAGGTATCATTTTCTTTAAATATGGTACGACCGTCTCTGCAGTTAATTATAAATCTGGGAAATACATCGCTTTGCATGGCAATTGGTGCGTTTTTATCAAATTTTTCTCCCATCATCTCAAATATCATGCAAATATCCCTGATTTTGCATTCCATGCAGCAAACAGAATTGTTTCTGTTAATACAGTACAATTTCTTGAATTTACTCAGCATTGCGCCTGTCAAGGTACTCACTTTTTTACCTGGCAACTGACAGTCATGCAAGATGCCCAATGTAAACTTGAGGCACAAATAATTTATATTTTTCAATGTCTTACCCCAAATCTGTAAATAATTTTATATTTTCTTAATATTATAGCATTGTTAACTTTATATTTCTACATTATTTGAAATAAATAAGCAATACTTGAATATATTAATTTTCATATTTTCTTAAAATTACATGTTCAAATTCTCTTACACTTATAACCTTGTCTTCATTTTTTTCCTCTCGCACAATTCTGTGAGTTGTTGAATAAACAGGAATAATTCCTTTGGCCAGGCAATGGTTGACAGCAATAAATGTAGCTCCGTAATCTCCCTGTATCAGAGCATAATCTCCTTCTTGCGCATTTAAATCAATCCATTCCAAAATGTCGTTGAGATAGTCTCGTAAATCCTCCAGCTCAGGAGGTATATTTGACCATTTATTATGTAACTCATTGGGCATTGGCAAAAACTTTGATATGCCAAAGCGTTGTCTTGCTTCTTCTTCCTGTTTGGGCACAAGTTTATGGGACAATATCAAAAGCATTTTCTTTTCCTTGTCTACACTGTCATTATTAATACATTTATCTGATTCTGTGGAAAAGTTTTCTGGAGAAATAATTTTTTCCGCACGTGAAATAAAATTCTTAAGTTGTTCCCCAAAAGCACCGGCTTCAGAAGGATCTTTCCTCCAACCGGCATGATTAATGTCATTTCTGATACTGCTTATTTCATCTATTAGTATCAACAGATCAGTTATAACATCTGATTTTATATTTAATAAAGGTATCTTCTCTTTTTTATTGTCGCTTTTTCTTCCAAAATCATTACTAACAACAAAAGCATATGAACCTATCTTTCTTCTCTTATCAAGGTCTATTTTATCGCTTAAATTTTCATAACCCAACTTTTCACAGCCAAAACTAATCAGTCCTTCTTCCAAAATTGTCAGTCCTTGCTGGTACATTTTATTGTCAGCACACCATCTCGCAGTTTCAATAATATTTATGTAATCGTTATCTTTGCTAAATTTATCAAATCTTTCTTTCATCATTTCAAGAACCGGCATCAATGGTATTATATGCTGTCTTGAAGCACTTTCAGTAACTTCTCTCAGTTTTTCTTTTAATTCACATGCAACCCGTGTCAATTCCAAACCTCTACATGTAAACACTACGTCGCTAAAATTTTTCATTGATTCAGATAGTGCTCTTAACTGCCTCGAATCCATAAATAAAGTTTTTGGATCAACTCCTTGTTCTGATTTTGAAATAAATTTAAGTTTTTCCTTATTTACTCTTTTTATTTGTATATCTGTAAGTTCATGCACTACTGATACATCGCCGGTATTCAAATATCTGTCAATTCCCATCGTCCAGTCAAACAAATCCACAAAAGATGTGAGATCAAAAATGGGAGCATTTCTTTCCTCCAATGGAATTTTTGCCACTGTTTCGGGAGTGCCCAATACTTCAAACGCTCCATAATAAATACTCTTAAGCTTGCATTTTTTTACTACCCGGGCGTAATTTATCACTATAAAAACCAACATTGGCAAATATCTGAATGAATGGGTAACATCAAATATTATTTCATCATTTTCATCTATTTCATCAAATATCGTTCTAAATATTTCCCATAAATCTTCTTCTCTAATTCCATTAGGTATTCTTACACTTTTAAAATCAGCACCTGTTAACTCTTTGTATTTTTCAAGCTCACCTTTTAATCCCGGCCGTTTTTGCAGTTCATCCTCAATCTCTTGAACATCATTTTTGTCTCCTTTGTTATTCCATTTGTTATTTTCCCAATTACTTACATGTGCTTCATCAGTAGTAAAAATAATTATTTTATCAGGTATAACATTTTCCTGTCTCAAAATATCCAAAATTGCTTTCTGAACATAACAGCAATCATTAATTTTGAGTTCTTCCCTGTTTTTAATAAAATAATTACAAGGAACGTATTTCGACGTACCAAGAAGAGAAATGAATTTTAGCATTTCCTGACACACTCCCTTTGTTTTATTTATGCTATTACTTACAGCAATACAACCCTTATTTTATTCCTTTTCATTTCTTTCCTTAAAGGCATAATAAAAGTGGAAACCTCCAGTTGGAAGAACTGGCAATGAAAAAATTTCATTCCTTTTAGGTACGATAGAAAAGATATAATCGACTGGTTTTGGAATAAAAAGATTTAATTCTTTCCGGGTACAATAAAAAACTTTCTGTACAGATTAAACTCTTAGTTTATATTTTAACCCTATATAAACCAAAAATCAATAACATAAAAACAAAAAAACATTTTCTCATTTAAAATCAGCAAAATAAAAATATAATATTGCCATTTAGATATTCGTTACGATTTGCAGGCAGTTTGTTATATTAAACTGCCCCATTTTTCTCAATCTCTTTATAAGCCTCCATATAAGCCTGCATAGTTCCCTCATCAAAACAAACCATAAACACCTTTTCAATGCTGCTGTCCTCTCTTAAAAACTCGGATATTTCCTGCATGGCAATTCTTGCGGCCCGTTCTACAGGGAAACGGTAAGCACCCGTACTAATTGACGGAAACGCAATTGTCTTTATTCCGTTCTCCACGGCAAGCTTCAAAGAATTCCGATAACAAGACGCAAGCAACTGGTCTTCATTTTTATCTCCACCCTTCCAAACCGGCCCTACCGTATGTATAACATATTTTGCAGGAAGTTTATACCCCTTGGTAATCTTGGCTTCCCCGGTTTCACAGCCGTTCAATTTTCGACACTCCTCAAGAAGTTCCGGTCCGGCGGCCCGGTGAATGGCGCCATCCACTCCTCCGCCTCCAAGCAACGTCCTGTTTGCCGCATTTACTATGGCATCGGCTTCAATCTTTGTTATATCTCCTTGAATTATGTGAATACGTTCCATAATGCTTTTCCCCTTCCTATCCGTTAATAATGTTATTATACAGCATTTTCCTGAAAAATGAAATTACATTAGATATAAGCATTAAAAATTAAACAAATTTGGCTGTAAAATTAATCTAAATTTTTTGTGATAAATTAAAAGAAACAGATGAAGAAATAAAAAACGACAATATTAAAACTTACGATAATATTGATAAAATGTTTGAAGATATGAAAATCAAACCGAATGAAATATAAACAGTATTTTACAAAAATCTATAAAAAATTTTGCCACATAAACTAACCCAGTACCCATTAAGTACCCATTAAAAAATAAAAAAATCCATACAAATCCCAAAAAACACACCAACAAAAACACAAATAAAAAATCCTCCAAACACTCCACACCAAGCATTTGAAGGACTCTAAACTGGAGCCCCCAACCAGAATCGAACTGGTGACCTCATCCTTACCATGGATGCGC
>ENA-UPSB01000876-UPSB01000876.1-bioreactor-metagenome-genome-assembly--contig:-NODE-876-length-42737-cov-5.815309_pt1 | contig 42737 bp, 33 predicted proteins | sample MGYA00238182_ERZ773286 | MGnify/ENA primary metagenome ERZ773286 (study PRJEB29026, sample SAMN07631240) | bioreactor metagenome | isolation source: Switchgrass digestor | place: USA: Dartmouth...
AACTCTTGACTTTAATTAGCTGGTCTTTCAGTTGCTTTAAGCAAAAGAATCCAGTATGGCTTAACCAGGCGGCTCACATTCCTGCCTATCCTGCAAAGCACCAGTCAACCGCAGCTTTCAGCTTCTCCAGTATCTTTACCATTGCCAGCGTATCAAGCCTGCAATACTCCAACAACGCTTTTCTCACTGCCAGCCTTTCATCCGGAGGCAATTCGCATAACCTTTGGAAAGCATCCATGGCGGCACTTCCGTTTTGAATTTCGAGTCTTTTGTAGTTAAGGTCTTCATCCTCCGGAAACAATGCAGGCAATACACTTTTTATGGAGAAATTCCCTTATTCCTGCCTTATCTATGTAGCTCTGCCTACTGATTTCTGCTTCTACCTGAAGTTTTTGGATTCCATTGAGGCGTATCCCCTTATCATAAACATCTTTGATGGAGACCACCCCCTCATGGTAGAGGCTCAAAGCCTTTGCCTCACCTATTCTGTAGAGATCAAATACTGAATATTCCGGTATGTGCTGCATGCAGTAAGCTTTAAACTCACATGGATACGGATTCGAGCATTGAAGTCCTATATCGACTTTCGGCATTTCTCCTGCAAGCATTTTTTCTATCTCAGGTATTGTTTTTTCAATTTCGTCATAGTATTCATTTACAATGTCAGTGACGTCATTTATAGTAAACAGCTTGTCATACTCCAGCGCTCCATGCCTAACATATTGACTGTTGATATGCACGATACTCGCTTTGCTGACTGTAAACCCACATTTTCTCAAAACATAGCATTGAAAGGAAATGTCATCAAAGTAAGTTTCTTTCAGGCCTGTTGATGATTTTATCTCATATACCTCAAGTCCCTCTTCCGTAGACACAAGGATATCACAAACAGCTATAAGGTTTCCACAGACAAAAGCAGCTTCATATATAACCCTTGTGCCATTATCAAGCAATTTTTTCGTAGCAGCTGCCATAATTGAAATGTCTTCGTTGCAATCTACACATGTACCTCCCGGGAAAAGGCTCCATGCATGCTTTCCCACCAGATGCCCGGTCCTGAACTTCGACTCGGTGCTTTCATCATACACAGCCAACTCTTTCTTGTATTTTGAAAGCCATAATCTTTTATAGCATTGCCTGGCACAAGTATAGTTAGTTTTTGATATGTTCATGTACCTTGACCCCTTTCCGTGTTTATAAAAAATATGATTCATACAGCTTTCTTTACACAATGACTGCATCTTATCCTTTTTGTTTCCTTTGTATCAGATCCTGCTACCCCATACCCAATACCAGTTCACGCTTTGCAACGCCTAAAACTACTGGGGCAGACAATTATCAACACATTCACCGTCAATGATACAGCGGATTATCCTAATAATGATCAATCTTTTAAGGCATAATCAGAACGATTTATTTGCTGCCATCAGGGTATAAAGCTGCAGAGCTGCACCATGTACGGTATTGAAAATCTATTATCAGTAAGTTCTGCAAAATGCCTTTTCATCCTCACCAAGCTTAATGATTTCATTGTACAAAATCGTGTGTTTTCCCATAGCAGTCATATTAAGGTGAAAATGGCCACTGTACCAGTGTTTGTACTGTAGCTTATCCTGGAGCATATCAAAGTAGTCGTTAAGCACATTGCTTTCTTTAAAAAGATTCATGCTTTTCATAACCATGTTTGATGTTGTATGAGTAAAAACATAATCTACTTTCCAATCATTTAGTTCCAGGTTTTTCAAACCCTCCGACATTTCTTCATGGCTTGGTATCTCTTCCTCCCACCATGACAAGCCTTTCTTCCTGAACATTTTGTCAACGGATGTGGCTCCACCCATGGTGAATATTTTGTTGCCGTCAATACAGAACACTTGACCCCTCATGAGATGAATAACGCTGTCCCGTATTTTATGCACCTTTCCGCCGCACCAAGTGCTTACCTCAAACGAATTAAGCAGATCGAAGTTTTCATGATTCCCATCGATAAACAATGTGGTAAAATTCCTGTCATTCAGCCAATCAAGCCAGTATTTGTCACTCCTGCTGTTGTCCCATATAAAACCGAAATCTCCAAGAATCACTACATAATCCTGCTTGGATAATTCCTTCTGATAAAAGTTTTCAGAATTCAGTTTGTGAACATCAAGCGATCCATGGGTATCTCCTGTTAAATATATCATATATCATAGTACCTCCTTGAAACACTGCTTGCCCTAAGGCAATTCTTTGTCCGTTCAAAGGTCATTTGCCGGTATAATATATTCATGCCCCAGATGAAGATCAGAAGCATAAAATACATTAAATTTCACTCTCTCACGATTTTCAAGGGTTTTATCCATCGGCATTCCGGGTACAGCCTTTGTTATTAATTATATCAAATTGCATTTCCGGGATGATCAGTGCCATTTTTGTTATGAACAGTAATTAAATTTCCCTGGTACGTCACTGCCACAACATCGACTTTTATCAGCCTGTAATTAGCAACTATGTCAAGATTCATTACTCACAATTTAAGCAATCTGCATTTAATTTTTTGAATACTATGCTCCTTTACAGCTTTTTTCATAGTGAGCTGCCATTTTCCAACTAATCATCCTTTGCAGATACGTTTTGATTTAAAAATACTATTGTATCTTATATATTGCCCGCACACACCCTTTTCTTTCTTCAAACCCTGCAACAATTTACGTAACACTTCCTAACGAAAAGACTAATCTTTAGCCGTTTTCTATCCTTGTATAAATGGCGTATCCCGCCATGATTCTAATTTGTGTAAATCCTTTATTGTGGGTGTGCAAACTTCCACTCAGGCTCTGCTTTGTTCTGCGGTTTTTATCAATTTGCACGGCAGATCCATATAAGCAGCAACCCCCACAGAGTTGATTGTTCCATGGGGGTTGCTGTTTATTATTCAGGGTATTTATTCAGCCAGTTTTCACCGTCATAGTTCTCGATGCTGTCAATTAGCAGGGAGATATACGGTTGGGCTTCCGGCTCGTTGGGATACCAAACCATGGACTGACCGAAACCGTAGGACTTTGTATACTTTGCAGAAGGAACCCACCATATACGACGGTTTCGCTCGCTATCAGGAAGCAGGGTACAGTCAGATGCTTTCGCGAGAATATTATAATACCGTTCCTCTTCTTCTCCGTCAGCCCAAACCATTGTCCATTCCTGCAGGTCACGCCAAACAGTTGCGTGCTTATACCAGCCCACCACGGTAATATCACCCCGGTCACGCTTGGCACACCAAACAACCAGGACATCTTCTACATAAGGTTCTTTTTTCAAGGCTTCGCAGCCTTCGATCTTCTCAATATGCAAGGTATTGCGCCTTCCGCGGTTCGACTTTGGTTCCACAAAGCCCATACAGTACAGTTCACCGGTTTCCTCCATTTCAATAGGCATAAAGTTAAACTCTTCATGCCCGAATCCGTTTTCATCCACAAAGCTTCCGCCAAACACCGCGACATCTTTGTCACAGGCACCCTTGTAGTATTTCATGCTGGAAATCTTGCAGAACAAAATTCTCATTTTCGTCCGTCCTTTCTTTGTTATAAAATCAAAATCTTACATATATCCTGATTTACCCGCAAAAAGGAGTCTGTTCCAACAATAGCGTATCTTAAATCAAGCTTCGGATTTGACAGCGGCGCACAAAACGCTCATCACACACAGGACAAATACTGCCCTGGAATATGGAAAGAGAAATATCCTGCCGCTTATTTCAAACCGAAGTCTCAGGGTCTTTCTTGTTTTCTCACTGCAGTAGAAGCTTTCGATAAGGAAAACGCTAAACAATTCCCAAGAAAACCGTCCAGCCTGGCATAATTGTTTTGAAACCGTTCATTAAAAAGTTCGGAAATTATGACTATCCGAAAGTAAAATATTACATCTTTATGGTACTGTAAAGCACGTCGAAAATCAATCTAATTCCACGATAATGATAAAAAGATGTTAATCAATGTAATCTCCTTAATGCGAACGGCACCGGAAGCTTCCCACGCAGGTCACGGGCAGAAAACGAAAACCACAGGGAGATATTCTGAACGGGGCATGTCAAAAGGCGATAGGCAGCAAAGCTTATTCCTGCATAAAAACAAGTGGTCACAACTCAAATTCGTTATGACCACTCGATTTGGTTGCGGGGGAAGGATTTGAACCTACGACCTTCGGGTTATGAGCCCGACGAGCTACCAGCTGCTCCACCCCGCGATATTTAATTTATTGCTTTCCCCAAGCGACATATAGAAGTATAGCACAACACAAAAAAAAATGCAAGTAGATTTTTATTCCAACTTAATTTTTTAAACCGGCACCAATAAACTTACCATATTGTCATCATAAATATCATCCCGGAAGAAATCAAGCTTCGTCACGCCTGAAAGCATCCAGCACCTAGTTTTCTTCCTCGAGATGGGATGTGCAGTGAGGACATCTTACGGCCTTTATGGATATACTGCTTTGGCAGTAAGGGCAAGTTTTGGTGGTAGGTTCTGGTTCTGCTTCCCGCTCAGCTTTCTTCCTTTTAAACCTGTTGATCTGCCTTATGAACAAAAAGATGGAAAATGCAATGATCAAAAAGTTCAGGACATTGGTTAAAAACAAGCCATATTTGAGAACCGGTGCATTGGCAGCTTCTGCAGCAGCCAGGTCTTTATAGGATTTACCGTCAAGGCTTATGAATAAGTTGCTAAAATCAATATTGGCTGTCAAACGCCCTATAAGTGGCATAATAAGGTCATTTACAAAAGAATTTACTATTTGGCTGAAAGCAGACCCTATAACCACACCGACGGCCAGATCTATAACATTTCCCTTTACGGCAAATTCTTTAAACTCTTTCAGAATAGAGCTGTTTTTAAACTTTTTCCACATGATATTGCCCCTTATCACCCAAACTATATATTTTCTGACATCATCGCTATTTATCTTATAAAGTGTTTGTCATTGTTCTGCCTTTTATTAATGTCCTGTTAATCTTCTATAATTAATGTCGTGCAGTAAATCGTAAATATTTATACAGAATTCCTAATTTGGCAATAGAAGCATCCACAGTTACTCCATTTACTGCAAAAGCATATGCAGATTCAAGTATTAAAACCAAGTATTGTTTTCAGAAATACCCTGGTAATAATGCCTGGTACAATGTTTCCATATGGTTTTGCAAAAAGCCGGAGTAAGCCAGGCTTAGCATATTCATATAGCCGATTATATTTTGTTTTATTCCAATAATCTTAATTCCAAGTTTGTAGACAATTTAAGCTTTACCACACTCTTTCAACTTATGTTTTTGTTTTGCCATCCTATCGGTGCCTGGAAAAAATATTAAGCAAATGACGAATTTTTTCTTGCAGAAAGCAGACATGAACGAAAAAAGCGGGTTATGCATTTTTTTGAATGCAAGCCATTTTAGTATTGTTTTTAGGAAAAAAACCGGATATACTTCAAATGAGTTAAAAAACTTAGTATGATGTAGCACGAAGCTTCACCATGCAGGCAGGCTTTGCTGGAAATAGGTCTTCCTAATAACGAACAGCCACATAAGGAGGTAACAGATGAATCATCAATACAAAGGATCATTACATATTCACACCACCATCAGCGATGGAAGAAAGGATCCGAAAGATACGCTGGAAGCATATAAGTTAGCAGGTTACGATTTTGTCGCACTGACAGATCACTGGAGCTATGGTGAAGCCAGTGAATACAAAGGAATGCAGGTTCTCTCGGGAATAGAATATGACACCGGGCATAGCGTTGTGGACGGGATCTTTCATATAGTAGGCATCGGTATGGAGCGCAAGCCATCCCTGGAACGCTCCGATCTTAGCAGCTACAGTAATTCCGTAGAACGGGCACAGCATATCATCAATTGTATCAATGATGCAGGTGGTGCTGCCATACTTGCTCATCCCGCCTGGTCTATCAATCGAGCGTCTGACATACTGAAATTGCATGGTCTGGCAGGTGTAGAGATTTATAACGCTGTTTCCGGCTATCCTTTCGGAAATCGTGCGAACTCTGCCGTAATTCTGGATACACTTGCTGCCGATGGCTATTTTTTGCCTGTACATGCCGCAGACGACACCCACTTTTGGGAAGGAGAGGAATGCAGCTCCTTTGTGCTGACTACAGAAAGGAATTTTATTCATGCGATAAAAAGCGGCAACCTATACGCCTCACGTGGTCCCCGGATGGAGATAACACGGGATGGCAACACGATCCACATAGAATGTTCGCCTGCAAGTTCAATTATAATTCAGACCGGCTCTGTCTGGATCAATGGGCGCATTTTAACTGGTGACGGAATTACCTCACGGGATTATACCATTGAACCTAACGATCTTTTTGCACGCGCTGAGGTAATTGACAAAAACGGAAATACTGCGTGGAGCGGCTATTATAAGTATGCATGATAAGGATATCAAAGGCAATGCTTGTAATGCTGCAGTAAAGTGTATTATTCTGTAATATATGGTTCATAAGTAAAATCTCCGATTATTCACTGCCACAAAACATCAAGCTCTGTATCAGAAAGCAGTTCTTTTCCGATGCATGTTGGTAAACATAAAGTATAACTAATATTAGAAAAGCACTTCATCGGTACATGTTGGTGAGCAAACTATGTTATGTCAAAACTGTTTTTATTGCATCCCGATTGCGGCACCGGCAGAACAAACCAAAGCCTGCTGACTATTCCGTATGTCAAAGCTGCTAACCGTTTCAGGCCGAAATAAAAAAGATTTCACCTCAGTTGTGAAATCCTTGTTTGTCCTTGTTTTGGTGCCGCTGACCGGAATCGAACCGGTACGGGCTTTTAGGCCCGCAGGATTTTAAGTCCTGTGCGTCTGCCAGTTCCGCCACAGCGGCAAGCTATGTGCCATAGATCAAAGACTTTTATAATTATAATACACCCAAAAAGCACTGTCAACAATCAAAAGCTGCCAAAAAGAAGATTCCGTCTGACTGAACTAAAAAGACTTCCTGTATCCTCCGCTTCCTCTTTTGGACTCAAAATTCTTCTTGAGATCGTGCATTTTTTCATCGCTGTCTCTTAAAAACTTGGCCAGCCTATCCTCAAAAGACATATTGCTTGAATTTCCCCTGTTCCATTCTATTTCAGCAGGGCTGCCTGATCTGGATGCAGGCTTCTTTTCCATTGCTTTCTTGATAGACAGGCTTATCCTGCCATTGCTGTCAATTGATAAAACCTTTACCTTAACTATCTGGTTCCCCTTTAGATGGTCATTGATGTCCTTTACGTACTCCCCTGCCACCTCCGAGATATGCACCAAGCCTGTTTTCCCGTCCGGTAGCTGAATAAAAGCCCCAAAACTGGTAATACCGGAAACCTTGCCCTCTAATATTTGACCAACCTGAATTGGCATATAAAAAGAAATCCTCCTCAAAACTTAAATACTCTTACATCAATGACACATTCCAAAGCTATAACGAGATATGGGAATATTTCATGCCTTGCTGAATGTTGAAACAGTATATGATGATTTCTGAACAACCGGTCCTGCTGAAATGGATAATTTCAAAGATGCCTGCTGCTTCAACCAAGCCGTAACTGGAACTGCATTCATAATTCTTGTTATAACCAAGCCAATGTATTCATCGATATAACATGTACAGATTATAAACCTTGATAATACTTAGTTTACCCGCACAAACCATAAAGCAATTCGATTATATAGTAAACATTCATATTAAGTCAAGTACATAATTCGATTTACAGATTTTATTTATTTATGTCGAAGAACACCTTTTCACCCGGCTTTACCATGCCGAGCTTCTCTCTGGCCACTTTTTCATAATACTCGTCAGAATATATTGCTTCCTTTTCTTTCTTTAACTTTTCATTTTCCCGTTTTACATTCTCTATCTTTGACTGCAGGCTTTCAAGCTCTTTTTGCTTTGTATAAAGAATATCCTGCTGGATGCACATGGTATATGCAAAGTATGCAAGAAACCCCAGCAATATAAACGTACCCCATCTGGACTTTTTTCTTTTGTTCATTGTTTAAATACTCCTTTCCTGCATGCGCTTTATGTAAACACAGTCAGAAGCTTTATCATTAACTTAAACCCAACTTTTTATGTTATTATTCTATGCCTGTAAATAAAATCCTCCTGCTTTATATTTTTTTGATCATATTTTTAATCGTCCTCTTGAACATATACAACCTGGCCATCTGGCTTTTTCCTGTGCGCTTGGCTTTTCTTGCGGTTCTGCGGGCGATTTTCATGATAAACCCGCAGGGTACCCTCAATGCTTTTATTACTATTTTAAAGGGATAGGAAAGGACAAGCCATATTGCTCCAAATATTTTTTTCAGTAAAAATATAACTGCAAAAAAGAACTTCATTATGACCCGGCTCAGGAGAAGAGCATACAAAACCGCGCCGATAATCGTGCCTATAAAAATGTATCCCCTTACTTCCCCCTCATTGCTGTAATAGACAACAGAAAACATCACCAGGGCTGCCAATATCCAGAACAGAAAATCTTCAATAACAACTCCCAGGGTTTTGGTTCTGATGGTTTTTCTCTTTACTCTGAAAAGATCATAAATAAAAGCAATCAGCATGCCGCCCATGACAGAAAACAGAAAAATATTCGCCTGATGTGTAACAGATATATCCAAAACAGATCACTTACCCCTTTTTCAGGACCTTTGCAGTCCTGCCTGCTTATAAGCCTGAATTACCGTGTTTATGAAGCATTACCGGAATAGTTTGCTGAAAAAGCCCCCGCCCTTTCTGGAACTATCGGTTTCCGTATACTCACAGCTAATGATTTCCCCCTCTATATTCAGTTCTGAGCTATCCAGGTTTAGCTTACTGATTCTCAGATCTTCCCCTTTTACTATCAGTACTCCCAGTTCCGTATCAACCACTACACATTCATCATTGAAGCTGTCCACATCAATTACTCCGGATATACTGAGTTTTTCCCTGTTTTCCAGGATGAGGTTTTGTACTTTCGGTCTGGAAACCTTTTTTTCCTCTATCATGCATTAAGACCCCCCAAATCCATATTTCCACTTACACTCGTCCATAAAGCTATACTTACATACAATATTTATGCATGTACCAGTTAAAAAATGCGTACAAAAACCCCTGGCACAATGCCAGGGGTTGTATGCGGCCTTGTCAGCCTCACCTATATCTACCTGATGACATACATTTCTTTTGCTTCTGCCTTGGTAACATGCTCAGCCACGGATGTAACTTCAACTTTCGTCAGGTTGTTGCCAAACTGTATTTCTATTATATCTCCTACATTAACTTCAGTGCTGGGTTTGGCAATCTTTCCATTTACCTTTACCCGCCCCTGCTCACAGGCTTCATTGGCGAGGGTACGCCTTTTGATAAGCCTGGAGACTTTCAAATACTTGTCAATCCTCATATTATCCCCCCATAATTATAAAGAAAAAGACTTCTTTTAAGGAAGCCTTCTCTTATTATTATATTTTGCTGCCTATTTGTTAACTGCATCTTTCAGCGCTTTTCCCACTCTGAAAACAGGTGCATTGGCAGCCGGAATTATAATTTCTTCTTTTGTCTGAGGATTTTTACCTTTTCTCTCGGCTCTTCTCCTCACTTCAAAGGATCCAAACCCTACCAGTTGAACTTTTTCTCCTCTGGCAAGAGCTTCTTCCACACTTTCTAGAAACGCATTCAATGCCTTTTCAGCATCTCTTTTTGATAATTCACTTTTTTCAGCCATACTTTGAATAAGGTCTGTCTTGTTCATATCCCATCCTCCTTTTGAAAAATAGAAGCTAAAATAATCACAGTGAGTTATTTTCCGAGGAATAGCCTTTGGCAATGTTCCACAACTCATCCATTTCCGCCAGACTCATATCCTCCAGCTTCTTTCCTGCTTTAATACTTTCTTTCTCCATAAACTCAAATCTTCTGATAAATTTGTTTATCGTTCTTGTTAGAGCCAATTCAGGTTGTACTTTCAAGAACCTTGACAAATTTACCATGGAGAAGAAAATATCACCAATCTCATCTGTTATTCTTTCCATATTTTCACTTTTATATACATCTTTTAATTCAGATAATTCTTCATAAACCTTATTTATTACATCATCTACGTTATCCCAGTCAAATCCCACAAGTGCAGCTTTTTGTTGGACCTTGTAGCTTCTCATGAGAGCAGGCAGATTGGCGGGCACATCCTTCAGCACGCCCGTGTGGCTCTCTATGCCTTTTTCTTTCTTTTTTATGGCTTCCCAGTTTTCCAGCACCTGCTCGGAAGTATCAGCCTTAACCTCTCCGAACACATGGGGATGGCGGCGTATGAGCTTGCGGCAGACTTCTGTGATCACATCATCAATGCTGAATTCTCCTTTTTCTTTGCCTATCTGGGCATGAAAAACAACCTGAAGAAGAACATCTCCAAGTTCCTCGCATATTTTATCCCTGTCCTTCAAATCGATCGCTTCCAACACCTCATAAGTCTCTTCAATTAAATACCTTTTCAGACTTTCATGGGTCTGTTCCCTGTCCCACGGACATCCGTCCTCACATCTCAGCCTCTCCATTATATCCAGCAGGTCGGAAAATTCGTATTTATCTTTTAGCATAAGTTTCATCTCCTTGGCAGCTTCACCTATTTGCATATCTATTATCTTTTCCTGCGCAGCAGGTTAGTATAACCATATTTATATGGTGTAAGCCGTTCTGAATGTATCATGGCCTTGTCATATGCATATTATAAAGTCATGGATATAAAAATTCAACTAAAACCTGCCAATGAAGACACCTGCAATTTCACCACAGGATTTTATCCCCTGGTAAAAATCAAAATACTGTGGTATAAGTAATAGAGAACATATAATATTGAGAATTTTTTCTTCATCAGTGAAACTGGCGATCTGTATGTGATGTTTTTATTAGGACCTGCATTTTCGATAATTGTAAATATGTTTTGTTAAAGCTGAAACTTCTGACAAACTATGAATCAGGCAAGCCAAAGTAAAAAGGAGGTCTTCTGGTATATGCGTAGTTTGGAAAACGTTAATCCTGTATTGCTGGCTTTGATTGCCACAATCTTTACCTGGTTTATGACCGCGCTCGGTTCCGGCCTGGTTTTTTTCTTCAAGAACATAAACAAAAAAGTGCTTGATACCATGCTGGGTTTTGCTGCGGGGGTAATGATCGCTGCGAGCTTCTGGTCCCTGCTCAATCCGGCAATAGACATGGCTGAATCCCTGGGAGTGCCCGGATGGGTGCCTGCGGTTGTCGGATTCCTAGTCGGAGGTATATTTCTGAGGCTGGTTGACTTGACCTTGCCACATTTACATATCGGACAGAAGACGGAAGATGCAGAAGGCATTAAAACAACCTGGAAGAGAAGCATATTGCTGGTTCTCTCCATAACCCTTCACAATATCCCGGAAGGGTTGGCTGTCGGTGTGGCTTTTGGAGCCGTTGCCTCCGGCAATATTTCCGCCTCCCTAGCCGGAGCCATTGCTCTGGCCATAGGTATGGGAATACAGAACTTCCCCGAAGGTGCGGCAGTTTCCGTTCCGCTGCGCCGGGAAGGCTTATCCCGTTCCAAAAGCTTTTTTTACGGTCAGGCATCCGGTATCGTAGAACCTATTGCCGGGGTTATCGGAGCTGCTGCAGTAATGACAATGAGATCAGCTCTCCCATACGCTCTGTCTTTTGCTGCAGGAGCCATGATATTTGTCGTAGCCGAAGAGCTCATTCCCGAATCCCAATCTTCAGGAAACTCCCATATGGCAACTACGGGGCTAATGATAGGTTTTGCATTAATGATGCTTTTGGATGTGGCTTTGGGATAAAAATAACAGGTAACCGACCAGGTTACCTGTTATTTTATACTCTTTATTTTATTGCTCCATTTGTTTACCAAGAAATCCGGCAGCGGACTGAGCAAGTTTTGCTTCAACCTCACCCATACGGGCATCCGGATCAGTAGAGAGCAGGATGACCGCTCCTATAGGATCACCTTCCGATATAATCGGTGTTACTACCTGTGAATAATATTTCTTTTCCGAACCCTCGTCTGCAGTGATGGATATGGGCTTTTCTTCCGGTGATTTTACAACTAGGGTGGTTTTTTCTTCTATTATTTTTTCCAAATCCGGACTCAATTGCTTTTCAAGAAACTCTTTTTTGGAGGCTCCTGATACAGCTATTATTGTATCCCTGTCTGAAATACAAGTAATATGGCCACTTGTTTTATGGAGGGATTCCGCATACTGACTTGCAAAGTCGCTTAATTCACCTATAGGGGAATATTTCTTAAGTATAACTTCTCCGTCCCTGTCAGTAAATATCTCCAGAGGATCTCCTTCCCTGATTCTCAGTGTTCTTCTGATTTCTTTGGGGATGACTACCCTTCCCAAATCATCTATCCTTCTAACAATCCCGGTTGCTTTCAACTGCTATTACCTCCTTAATAAGTAGTTTAGTGATTGCACTATAAATTTAAGTAAAAATACAACATTTTAGGTGTAAAGTTCTTTATACATATTATTTATTCTTTACCGAAGTTTTATACATAATAGGTTAATTGTGTTGTATTTACTAATCCAGTATCATAATTGGATTTGCATACATTATGCAGTCCTTGAAACCTGCCAGGAAAAGCCAAGAGGAAATCTCAACTCTTGCTGTCAGATTTCGTTGGGCTTTTTCTACAACGTATAGGCCGGCATATATACGCAATGATTGACAGTTTTATGTCGGGTATATTATCCCAAAAGAGCCACGCCAGACCAATTAACCTTTCATTTCATTAATTAAAAAAGTACAGCAGGCAGAGGGTTTCCTCTGTTCGCTACACTTTTACGGTACTGAAAAGAGCCGGATAAAACCGGCTCCCTATGTTGTCGTGTATCATTTTTATATAGAAACATGCTGCATAAACTTTTTATCAAACTCAGAATTAAAATCCCGTCATATACCATTTCCAGGTATTGCAGCTAAAATATCATGCCTGGAAAACCGGAAATATCATTGTGTAAAGCTGACGGAAGCAACCTGCCAAACATTTCCCGATTTCATCACTTATGCATAGTAGTCAACAGCAAAACGGGCTATTTTACTTTAATGGAATTATATTCACTTTCATTCTTAACAATGCTGAATTCTGAATCCTGTTTCCAACTGTCCATCAATTTTGTGTACGACTCATTCTTTAAAGTTTCAATAATGTCATCCCTAACATCTTCAAGGCTTTCCATTTCCCTTTTTTCAAACTTCATAACATGATATCCGTAATCCGTCTTGATAATACCTGTATCCCCTTCCTTACGGCTGTCATCAAAGGACCATTCCTCAAACTCTTCAACCATCTGGCCTTTTGTAAAGGTATACTTTCCTCCGCTATCTTTGGAACCCGGATCTTCAGAATACTCTTTTGCCAAAGTATCAAAGTCTTCTCCGTTGTTTACTTTTTTCAGTATTTCATTGGCTTTTTCCTCAGCCGCCTTAAGTTTATCCTCCGGTAACTCATTGCCGGATTCATCCACTGTAGAAATAAGTATGTGTCTTACTGTCACCTTGTCAAAGCTCTCTTTATTTTCATCATAATAAGCCTGCACTTCTTCATCCGTAGGATTTATCTTTCCCAGTTCTGCTGTTCTGAACTTCGATGCCAGCCTTATGTCGCTTATTATGGATTTATACTTGGACCAACTTATCCCGTATTGTTCTTTTATCGCGTTTTCTGCACTTACCCGGCTGCCCTGCTGCTTAATAATGCTGTCAAAATATGCATCCAATGTTTCTTTATCGGATTTCTCCAGCTTAATGTTGCTCTTTTTTGCCTGCATAAGTTCAATCTTATGGTCCCTTGCCAAATCCAGGGCATACTCCTTTGCCAGCTCTTCTGCAGTCTGATTGCCAACCTTGCTGCTCCAGTCAGTTATGCCCAGCTGATATTCCAACTGATATTTTACTTCTCCCAGAAAAAACTTGAACTCATCATTGGTAATCTTTTCATTCCCAACCTTTGCTACATAGCTGTTGGCATTATAATAATATACAATCCCGGAAACCGCCAGGGCAATTACTATTACCGCAGCAGCTATTATGTAAATCCACTTTTTTTTCAAACCTATCTCTCCTCATCTTATATAAAAATAAAATCGAACACAAGACAAGATGCTCTTTTTAATTATAATTGATTATTGTTTGCACTTCAATTTAATAATGTCTTGTAACAAAATCTTAATATTCTCCAATACTTCCTGTTTCCTTACCCCGGCAATCCTGTATGATATATACGGTTTACTGCTGGCATTGAAAAGTATCCTTCTCTTGTATTTATCTATCAGGGCGCTCAATACCTCAAAATCCACTTGTACACCGGGCTTATACTGAAATATCACCAGATCGTTCTTTTCCTGTATGGAAACAAAGCCGCAAGCTCTCGCCAGAGTTTTAATATAGGCGATCTGTATCAGGTTGTTTACAGGTTCCGGTATATCTCCGTATCTGTCCATGAGTTCATCTTCAATGTCCGCCATATCATCTTCATCCTGTATTGATGCTATCTTTTTATACATATCTATTTTTTGATTTTCCGAACTGATATACTCATCATCAATATAGGCGCTTATATTTATATCTATGGATATTTCTTCATCGACATCCTGAAGGGGTTCTCCCTTTAATTCCCTGACCGCTTCATCAAGAAGCCTGCAGTACATGTCATAACCTACGGATTCCATATGTCCATGCTGTTCGGGACCCAGCAGATTTCCCGCTCCCCTTATTTCCAGGTCCCTCATGGCTATCCTGAAACCGGAGCCGAACTCGGTAAACTCCTTTATGGCCTGGAGCCTTTTTTCTGCAACCTCGGATAAAACCTTGTCCTTTTTATAGGTTATATAAGCATAGGCAAGCCTGTTGGACCGCCCGACCCTTCCCCTTATCTGATATAGCTGGGCCAATCCCATTTTATCCGCGTCTTCCACTATTATTGTGTTGACATTGGGCATATCCAGCCCGGATTCTATGATGGTGGTGCATACAAGAACGTCGAATTCCTTGTTTAGGAAGCTGAACATGGTATCTTCCAGTTGCTTTTCATTCATCTGCCCATGGGCTATTCCCACCCTTGCATTCGGGACAAGGGCCTGTATTTCGGATGCCTTAAGCTCTATGGATCTTACCCTGTTATAAAGATAAAACACCTGCCCTCCCCGGGCCAGTTCGCGGTTTATCGCATCCTGTATGACATCACTGTTATACTCCATTACATAAGTCTGAACAGGATGGCGTTCTTCCGGAGGGTCCTCGATAATGCTTATATCTCTTATGCCTATCAGGGACATGTGCAGGGTCCTCGGTATAGGCGTTGCCGTTAGCGTCAAAACATCCACATTGGTTTTTAGTTTTTTCAGCTTCTCCTTGTGGGTCACCCCAAAGCGCTGTTCCTCGTCCACAATCAGCAAGCCCAGGTTTTTAAACTGAATGTCTTTCTGCAGCAGCCTGTGGGTGCCTATAAGCACATCTATGCTTCCGGCTTTTAATCCTTTTACAATTTGCTTCTGCTCCGCCGGCGTACGAAAGCGGCTTATCACTTCAACGGTTATGGGGAATTCCTTCATCCTTTCCCTAAAAGTGTTATAATGCTGCTGGGCGAGAATAGTGGTAGGAACGAGGTAAGCCACCTGTTTACCGTCCATGACAGCCTTGAAAACAGCCCTGATGGCAACCTCAGTCTTTCCGTATCCCACATCACCGCAAAGCAGTCTGTCCATGGGCCTTGGTGCTTCCATATCCGCCTTTATTTCTTCTATGCACTTTAACTGATCTTCCGTCTCTTCATAGGGGAACATTTCCTCAAACTGCTTCTGCCATACCGTATCCTTGGAAAATGCGAAACCTTTTACCGCCTGTCTTTCAGCATACAGTTTCACCAATTCCCCGGCCAGTTCCTGCAGGGATTCCTTAACCCTTTTCTTCGTTTTCGCCCAGTCGGTTCCTCCCAGCTTGTTCAGCCTGGGCGTTTTTCCTTCCGTACCTATATACTTCTGAATCAGGTCCATCTGGTTTGTAGGTATATAGAGATATCCATCATCCTGGTACCTGATCTTCAAATAATCTTTTACAACGTTGTCCACCACAAGCTTCTGCATACCTACATACTGTCCTATTCCATGAGTCTGATGAACCACATAATCGCCGACTTCCAAGTCGGTAAAAGCTTTTATCCTGATTCCGCCCTTTTGGCTCTTGCTTTTCTTTGGCTTCCTGTCCTGCCCGAATACTTCCCTGTCGCTTATCACCACTATGCCTATGGATGGGTATTCAAATCCCTTGTTAAGGCTTCCGTGGGTGATAATAATCTGCCCCTCCTGCAACCGCTCGGGCAACTCTTCCACATAGGGGGCATCTATATTCTTTTCCAGAAAGGATTCCGACAGGCGCTTACCTTTCCCTCTGGGACCGGAAAGAATAATGATGATGCTTTTTTTTGATTTCCACACTTCTATGTCTTCCAAAAGCAGGTCGAAATGGCCTTGATAGGATGTTACCGACTTTGACGGTATGCTGTAGCTTTTGGAATATTTCAGCCTCTGATTGCTCACCGGTATCGTATTGAGGTTGACTATCCTTTTCCTTTCGAGCCTTTGGTTCAGGCTGTCCGTATCATAGTAAATCTCAAAGCTTTTCGGCAGGATTTGCCCCTTTTCCATCAGGCTCTTGCATGCTTCATGATGCTCCAGCAGAATATTTTCCATCCTTTGGGCAAATCTCACCGGTTCATCCATAAAAATAACCGCATCACCGGCATACTCCGAAATGTCGGAAGGGCTTTCAATAATATAAGGAATGTATCTGTCTATTCCGGGAAAATAATATTCATTTTCCAGCTTCTCCATATCCGTCCTGATTTTCATCTCAATCTGCGACAGATGCCCGATCCCGCTCTTTTCCGCTGCAGCAATGTATTCTCTCAGGCCGTTTTCAATGCATTTCAGGATAAATTCCTTTTTTTCGGGAGGATAGATGATCTCCCGGGCAGGAAGTATTCTTACCCGCTTCAATTTGTCAACAGAACGCTGTGACTGGACATCAAAGCTTCTAACAGAGTCTACCTCATCGTCGAACAATTCTATACGGACTGCTTGCTCGCTGTCTACCGAAAAAACATCAACTATTCCGCCCCGTATGCAGAACTGTCCTTTTCCTTCCACAACGGTAACCCTTTCATAGCCCATGGAAACAAGCTTTTGGCTGAACTCCTTTATATCCAGCTTCCCACCCAATTCCACATCAATGACGCTGTCTTTGAACTGTTCCACAGGCACAAGCCTCTGAGCCACTGCTTCAGCAGAAGTGACTATAACTTTCCAGTTTCCGTCAACAATTCTTCCCAGGGCTTCTATCCTCTGAAACACGGCATCATAGCTTTTGGCTTCCACATCATGCAGCATTATTTCCTTTGTCGGAAAAAAGACCACATCGTCTCCCAGGAAGAAAGAAAAATCTTCATACATTTTTCTTGCCTGCATTTCATTAAAAGTGATAAACAGTCCTCTACAGCCAAGATGACTGCATATTGAGTACACTATATGAGCTTTTTGCGAGTCCGAGGAACCTGTTATATTGATTGGAATTGTGTAATTTCTGATGCTATCCAAGACTTCATTATATTCACGAATTTGAAGAAGTGGATCTGTTAAGAACTTCATATTCACCATCCAATTTAGTTGTTGAGCTTTGCCCATGGCTGCGGTTTAACCGTTGAACTTGTTCATTGCCGTTTCGACACCGGATTTTATAATTGTGACTACAGCATCAGCAGCTCTCGATATGCTTTCAGATATAACCTTTCTGTCATCGGCATTAAATTTGCTGAGAACATAATCAGCAAGATCCCAACCCTCAGGAGCTTTACCAATTCCTATCCGCACCCGGGGAAAATCCTCCGACTGTATCTGGTAAATAACGGATCTCATCCCGTTATGGGTTCCTGAACTTCCCTTTGGACGCACACGGATCTTTCCCGGTTCCAGGTCTATATCATCATATACAACAATAAGGTTTTTAAGGGGAATCTTGTACCATTCCAGGATATCCCTTACGCTTTCCCCGCTCAGGTTCATAAAAGTCTGGGGTTTGACCAGGATTACCTTTTTCCCTTCGATCTTACCGTCGCCTATAAGCGCCTTATGCTTTAATTTTGATACCTTTATACCATATTTGCACGATAACATGTCTATAGTATCAAATCCTACATTATGCCTTGTATTATCATAACGTGGGCCTGGATTTCCCAGTCCCACGACTATAAAAACCTCCTCCAAAACAAACACCTCATATAAACTTTATCGCTGCGTAAACAACGTACTTATGGATTTATCACTATATATTCTTTCAATGGCTTCAGCCAGAATCCCCGCTACTGACAGCTGTAAGATCTTGTCGATCCTTTTCTCCTCCGGCAAAGGTATCGTGTTCAGTGTCACCAGCTTTTTCAGTTTCGATTCTTTTATTCTCTCAACAGCCTGCCCTGACAGCACCGCATGGGTACAGCAGGCATATACTTCTGTTGCCCCTATTTCCATAAGGGCGTTTGCCGCATTTGTTATTGTTCCGCCGGTATCAATAATGTCATCAATCAGGATTACCCTTTTGCCATGCACATCGCCAATGACATTCATGATTTCTGAAACATTGGCTTTAGGTCTCCTCTTATCAATGATCGCCAAAGGAACATCCAGCACTTCGGCGAATTTCCTGGCTCTTGTAACCCCACCTACGTCCGGGGCTACAACAACAACATCGTCCAACCTCTGGAAATCCTTTTTGAAATACTCGGCCAGTATCGGACCCCCATGGAGATGATCCACAGGAATGTCAAAAAAGCCCTGAAGCTGCGGAGCATGTAAATCCATCGTAAGAACCCTGTCAGCTCCGGCCACTGTTATCAGGTTTGCCACCAGCTTGGCCGAAATCGGGTCTCGGGCTCTTGCTTTTCTATCCTGCCTTGCATAACCGTAGTATGGAATAACTGCCGTTATTCTGCCTGCGGAAGCTCTTTTCATCGCATCAATCATAATAAGCAATTCAACAAGGTTATCATTTACCGGTTCACAGGTTGACTGTACAATAAATACATCCGAACCCCTGACCAGCTCCCCGATGCTAATACTGGTCTCTCCATCGCTGAATTTTCCAACTGTAGCCTTACCGACGGGCAATCCTATTTTTTCGGCAATTTCCTCTGCCAAAGCCCTGTTGGAATTTCCGGTGAAAATTTTAATATCTTTGCCATGCAAGTTCATATCTTTACCCTCTTTCGAATATTAATCCTTCTTCCTCAGCAAACCTTTTTTGACCACCCAGTCTTCTTTTATTACTTGCCTGGATCTGGCTATAGCCAAGGAATTCTTCGGGACCTCTTCCGTAATGGTCGATCCTGCCGCAATATAGGCATTCTCCCGCACGATCACCGGAGATACAAGGTTTGTATTACACCCTACAAAGGCATTGTCCTCCACCACTGTTCTGTGTTTTTTCTTCCCGTCATAATTCACAAACACAACACCGCAACCAAGATTTACGTTTTCTCCCACATCTGCATCACCAACATAGGTAAGATGTGATATCTTGGTATCATCGCCTATATTGGAATTCTTTATCTCAACAAAGTCTCCTATTTTCACGCATTTCCCCACCGAGCTTCCCGGTCTTATATACGCGAAAGGTCCGACATGAGTGCCGTCATCTATTGAACTTTCCAGAACAACTGAGTTGGTTATCTCCACATTGTTACCGATTTTGGAGCCTACTATCCTGCTGTTCGGACCTATTACGCAGTTTTCTCCGATAACCGTATCGCCTTCCAGGATCGTACCCGGATATATTATGGTGTCCATGCCAATATGTATACCACCGTCTATGTAAGTCGAAGCGGGATCAATCACTGTCACCCCGGACCTCATATGCTCTTCAAGTATGCGTCTTCTCATGATTTCAGTAACTTCTGCCAGTTGAATCCTGTCGTTTATGCCAAGTACCTCCCAGGAATTCTCCACCTTTACAGCTCCAACTTTTAATCCCTCATTAATGAGTATTTCCAAGGTATCAGTGAGGTAATACTCACCCTGGCTGTTATTGTTGTTTATTTTTTTGAGAGCGGTAAGCAGACTGCTTATTGTGAAGCAGTACATGCTTGAATTTATCTCTTTTATGTTTCTTACTCTATCATCTGCATCTTTATGTTCAACTATTCTCAGCACATTTCCGTCTTCATCCCTTACGATCCTTCCATAGCCTGAGGGATCGTCCTTTTCTGCCGTTATCACTGTGGCTGAACAGTTATTATCCCTATGGAATTTCAACGTCTCGGATATGGTTTTTGACGTGATCAGTGGTGCATCTCCGCATAAAACAAACACGTATCCTTCTCTTCCAGCAAGATATTTTTCCGCCTGCATCACTGCATGGCCGGTACCCAGCTGTTCTTCCTGGAACACATATTTCACCTTGTCCTGCATATATTCCCTGACCTGTTCGGCTTTATGCCCTACCACCATGATGCATTCGTCTATGCCTGCTTCTTTAATTGCGTTGTAGACCCATTCCACAATAGGTTTTCCTGCAACTTTATGCAGAACCTTGGATTTTTGAGATTTCATTCTTTTGCCTTCTCCTGCTGCCAGTATAACAGCCAAAACATCTTCCATTTCAGCACCCTCCGTTTTCGGTTATATTTTCTCACTTTTTCCCCTGTTTTTCAACAATCAAATTGCGCGGTGCAACATGTGTTGAATATTTATAAACTCAAGCCCGATAATGCAGGTTCAATAATCGTCACTTCCTTAACCTTTTCAGAATGACTACCATACATTGGAACCCCACGGGCTCATTTTCAGCCTGACAAAATGGTCTTACCGTGTCTGTATATTCCATGTTTTATCATATTCATCACATATCATAAAAAAAACCTCTCACTTGCAGCGAAAGGTTTATATCCATATTCATAATAATAATACTGGAAAATGTACATCATATAACAAGAATAAATTGATTATCCGGAGAATTATTTGCTTTTCTAATCATTCGACCGATGTAGTGGATTCATATTTTTCCAAGACGGCTTTTTGTATCTTTTCTCTTGCTGCTGCGTTTATCGGGTGCGCAATATCTTTGAACTCACCATCCGGAGTTTTCCTGCTAGGCATGGCTATAAACAGGCCATTTTGGCTTTCTATAACCTTTATATCATGTACAACAAACTCATTATCAAATGTTACAGAAACGACCGCTTTCATTTTGCCCTCAACATCGATCTTTCTTATGCGAATGTCTGTGATCTCCATAAGATGCTACCACCTTCCGTAATAAAATGTATATATTATTATTCTATGAAAATTTCATATTTCCTTCTTTAACCCCATTATTTTTTTATTTTTTTTGATTTCCCATACCAAATTATCTACTTTTTTATAATCCCGGAAGCAACTGGTTTCAAATACAACATACTGTTCTGCGAAAGAGGGATGTCAATAGGCCTTATTGTTGCAACATGTCAGGTGTTTGCAACCTCAACACGCCATTTCAATGCATCCGTTTTCTACATCATGTCCGGATGGGGCCTTATTTCAATGATTTTCTTTTCCTCATCAACTCTTTCCAGCAGCAACAGGGAGAAATAATCCTCAACAAGTTTTTTGGAGGGCTCTGCCGTTTCCACCAGTACTCCTATACCCGCAACTTCACACTCAAATTCCTTTGCCAGTTCAATAATCCCTTTGGCAGTACCTCCGCCTTTCATAAAATCGTCTATAAACAGTAACCTGGAATTTCTTCTAAGGGATCTCAAAGACAGCACCATTGTCTGAATCTTCTTTGATGAGCCGGATACGTAATTTATGCTGACCGACGCTCCATCGGCAGCTTCGCTGTTACGCCTTACTATAATCAAGGGAACACTGAGATACCTTGCTGTAGCAAACGCCAGCGGTATTCCCTTGGTTTCGACAGTTACCACATAATCTATGGTTTTAGGGAAAAAATGTGCTGCGAAAATATAGGCTATATCATTGATCCATTCAGGATTATAGATTATGTCCAGCATATAGATGAATCCCCCCGGAAGCAGGCGTTCCTTTTTCGCCAGTTCCCCGCAGAGGCGTCCCAGAATATCTGCTGTCCTGCCTTTGCTTACTGACGGGATAAATCTTATTCCGCCCAGGGCGCCGGGTATTGTTTCAATAAAACCCAGATCCAGCTTTGAAAAAATATTTCCGACAATATCAATATCTTCACTTATCGTTGACTTCGCAGAACCGAACATTCCGGTAAAGCTTCCAAGGATAAAAATCTTTCCCGGAGAGTCGGACAATAACTTCATCAGTGTCGCTATGCGTTCATTCCTTGGGATTTTATCCATGGCATCAACCTCAATCTAGGAAATTATTAGATTTATTATACTATATAGTCACGAATATTTTAACACTTTTTTTATCAATTATTCGGTCCAAAAAGGGTTTCCGCTCATGTTTAATAGAAAAACTAAATTTCTGTTAATATTTTTGCCAATTTATTCATATAATAATAATTGGATATTTTACTGTTTACGTTTCACATTTGTAGAAAAAAGGTGTATTATTATCTATATGCTGCATACTTTATTTCGAAGGAGTGTTTTTTTTGAAAGGATTAACCTTGCTTGACTCGCAGAAGTTTAAGCATGTACATTTTATAGGTATAGGCGGAAGCAGCATGAGTGGTTTGGCTGAAATCCTGCTAAGCATGGGATATAAGGTATCCGGTTCCGACAAAAATGCATCATATATAACAGAAAAGCTCAGGAAAATGGGGGCTGAAGTATACCCTTTCCACAGTGAAGAAAATGTTGTCGGCGCAGATCTGGTTGTTTATACTGTAGCCGTCAAGGACGACAATCCTGAACTCGTAAAAGCACGAAGCCTGGGCATACCTGTGATTGACAGGGCAGCCTTGCTGGGTGAAATAATGAAAGCTTATCCCTACAGCGTTGCAGTGTCGGGAACTCATGGCAAAACAACCACTTCGTCCATGATCACTACAATCATGATGAAATCAGGCCTGAATCCTACAGTGCAGATAGGGGGCGAACTGGATTCAATAGGTGGCAACATCAGGCTTGGAGGAGACAGATATTTTGTTGCTGAAGCCTGCGAATACTATGAAAGTTTCCTTAAGTTCCATCCTTACCTGGCGGTGGTACTAAACATTGAGCTTGATCATGTGGATTATTTCAGAGACATAGAGCACATAAAATCCGCTTTTCTGAAGTTCATGTCCAGTATCCCTGAAAACGGTTATGTCGTTGCCTGTTCGGATGATGCAAACGTACGGTCGCTGCTTGGCAGAATAAACTGCAACATAGTGACTTACGGCATTAGGTCCAGGAATGCAATGTGGAGGGCGAAAGGCATTAAATATGATGAAAGGGGTTGTGCATCCTACACACTGGTGCAGGATGGCAAAGAAATTGACAGGATAAAGCTCGGCGTGCCGGGAATACATAATGTCAGCAATTCCCTTGCAGCCATAGCATCATGTTATTCCCTGGGCTGCCGTATGGAGTCAATAAAAGAAGGCCTTGCTGCTTTCAGCGGCACCCACAGAAGGTTTGAAACAAAAGGCATTGTTAAAGGGATAAGGGTGATAGATGATTACGCCCACCATCCTTCCGAGGTAAGGGCAACTCTTCAGGCGGCAAAAAACTGCAAGGCGGCAAAGGTATGGTGTGTATTCCAGCCTCATACGTATTCACGCCTGCAACATCTCCTGGAAGACTTTTCTACGGCATTCAATGATGCCGATTCTGTAATAGTCTCCGACATATATGCTGCCCGTGAAACAAATGACGGTTCTGTCCATGCCGGCATGCTGGTGGACAAACTGAAAGAACATCATCAGGATGTCCTTTATCTGAGCAGCTTTGAAACTATCGTCGATTATTTGAGCGCCAATGCTTCTCCCGGAGACATAATAATCACCATGGGAGCCGGGGACATATACAAGGTGGGCGAAATGTTCCTCAGCAGGAATAAGGATGCAAGAGCTGTCGGAATATGAAAACAGTTTTTAGGCAGCCAAGGGGCAAGGTTATCTTGCTCTTTGGCTCTTTATATAATGCACTGTCTCTCCAACTCGGAACGCACGCTTGGAAACTGCTGGCATAACCATTGAATTATTAAAGTTCGGAGTATTCTATATCTTGACCATGGCAAATTTTATTTCCCCTTCCGCCGCAACCTGTCCGTCCACCGATGCTTTCACCTTTGCCTTTACCACGCCCATTCTGTTGCTCACTATTTCAGATTCCAGCTTCAGAGTATCCCCCGGCACCACTTGCTTTTTAAACTTCATTGAATCAATTCCTGCCAGCACACCCAGCCTGTCTCCGCCTTCTTCCAGCACTGCAACTGCTATTCCGGCTGTTTGGGCAAGGGCTTCAACAATAAGTACTCCTGGCATGATGGGGTATTCGGGAAAATGTCCCTGAAAAAAGTATTCATCGGCAGTAACATTTTTCACTGCCACCGCCCTCTTACCCGGTTCCAGTTCATCCACCCTGTCTATCATCAAAAACGGATACCTGTGGGGAAGAATTTTACGGATTTCTATATTCGAAAGCATATTGTCACTCCCTGACTCTGATATAATAATATATGACAGTCCTATCCGGTACCTTAAATGCAATGCAATACAGAAAAAACGTTTTCCTCGATAATATTCAACGATGAAGCATTTGTACTATATAACTGCGAAGTATTTGCATCAAGCTGGGAATGAATTCAGCTGATGTCGGATGATTGCTTACGTTCTCTGAACTCTTTCGCAACAACAATCATTCATTTCAATCAGCCGAGTTCAAATCTGTTGCATTACTTTATGGCAGCAGTACCGTAAGCACATTTAGCCTTTTAGTAATTACTAATGTATATTACCTGGTCATAAATGTCAATACCTAATCTTCCGTGATTACCGCTATTGCCCCGGCTATCAGCCTCTCAGGCCCGCTATATGAAACCTTGTTTACAATGTTTCCCTCAAGCACCATCTCAGTAGAAGCTCCGCCATCCAGCATCGCTGCATCTACAACTCCATAATCCAGCAAAAAGCTTCCCAGCTCTTTTCCTGTGAGCCCAATGCTGTGTCCGGGCTGGCGCCCGTCTACTGTCATCAGTACTATGGTTCCATCCTTTTTTATTCCTATGGCAGTACGGGGGTCCCTGTTTCCCAATGCTCCCACCCATCTGCTGCGTTCCCCTATTACAATCTCCCCATTCCTTACGATCCAATCGCCGCATTCATAAGCCTGGGAGCCTTTGGCAACAGCAGGGTCCGAAATAAACTCCACTTTTTCACCGATTCTCAGCGGAATGTTGTCCAAATCATATTTATATGGCTTGTAAAAGGTCAGAAGCAAACCATCCTTTGGAATTTCTGCAGGTTTTGAATATTCGGAAATACTCTCCACCGTGTTGTTGCGAATCACTACCGTAATATTTGCTTCTTCCGCTCTGTTGGTTCTTCCGAAATCAGGTGTATATACTACGGCATTTCCTTTCTTTCCCAAAGTATTCAGGCTGTCAACCGGTATTCTCCCTGTTCCGTATGAAATCCACAACTCCATGTCCATTTCTTTGAATTCCGCTTTTCCTCCGGATAAAATGAATACAGGGTATTGCCCGGTAGATGCCGTGATCAGTCTTCCATCTATAGCCACCATACCCGATGGTTGCCCATATTCATAGAAAAAGCCTGCATTCACGGCTGCATAAGCATTGCTTCTGGCTGCCATCTCGCTTAGACTTTCGAATCCGAAAATACTGTCCTGGGCAAGAACAGGTTTTACTACCACCTTTTCATGGGCAGGATTGATTTCCAGTATATTAAGCTCCTGTTTATTACCATTTATGTTTTTACTTAGATGGTAATACTTAACAGGATGGTGTTCCACCTCCTCCGGTTCCGAATCCTTTATATCCTCTGTTTTCATTTCATTTTCATTTTCTTTTTCCTTTTCCATGTCCGGCAACAAAAAATGTCCTGCATACATTGCTATGTAGGACATTATTGCTATCACCAATATTAATACCAATAGTACAGAGACCCTTTTCAATTTTTATTCTCCCTTATCCGGAAATCTCATATCTATTTTTCAACTGTTTGCTCAGCTGTTTGTACAGAGTGTCTGCAATACCCACTCCTCCGCTTTCAGCAGCCTGCTCCACAAGCTTTTCATCCAGCATGGACTCGTAAATATCTCTGCCTACACTCTTTGGAATAAGATCCGCTTGAGGTATGGCAGCTTTCATCTGTTTGTACATCATTTGCAAAAACATTGCTTCAAATTCAGTGCAAGCCTTTTTCAGGGATTCTTCGTCCCCTTTGTCCATCGCTTGCTGAAGTTTTCTTTCAAAATCGCTTTCATCAATCCTGCTGTCGGTTGTTAAAGATTTTATATCATTCATCATGTTCATATAGCTGCCTATTTTTCCTATTTCCATAAATACACCACCATTATGCCACCATCATGTCAATGCTGTAAGCCAATACTCCCATACCTTGCGCAGTTTCAGTAAGTTTCAGTATAATGAAAAACCTTGCAAACACCCGGTTATTATCTCTTCAGGTTATTCGCCTGGGACAGCATTTCATCAGCTGACTGTATGGCTTTTGAATTCAACTCATAAGCTCTCTGAGCTATGATTAGCTTGACCATTTCTTCAACCACCTGGACATTGGATGATTCCAGGAAATTCTGGTTAACCATGCTCTTATTCGTGGCATCACTGTTGTATACCGGCTCTCCGCAAGCCGAAGTCCAGGCATAAAGGTTTCCTCCGATGTTTTCCAGAGCATGCTTGTTGGGGAAAGTAACAATTCCAAGGGTCTGACCCAGAGATACAGGAGTTCCTGTCTCGTCAATATAGCTAAGTTCCCCGGTGGACGACACCAAAAGCTTGGATGCGTTGAAATCTGAACTGAAAACTATTTCATTTCCCATATCATCCAGCACAGGATATCCGTCAGAGGTAGTCAACTTCACTTCATAGTCCGATACACTCAGTTTGAAGCTTCCATCCCGTGTGTAAACCACTTCATCATTAGGCCCTAATATTGTAAAAAAGCCGTCTCCGTCTATTGCAAAGTCAAGGGGGTTGTCCGTCCTTTCAAAACTGCCGGTGCTGAAATCCTTTACTGTTGCGGAAACAGTAGCACCATGCCCCACCTGCAGGTTTGTGGGTCTTCCGTTTCCATCCAGTACATAGGCCCTTTCCATAGTTTCATATAAAAGATCCTTGAATTCTGCCCTGTCCTTTTTATATGCCGTTGTATTGACATTTGCCAGATTGTTGGATATAACATCCACATTGAACTGCTGCGCAATCATACCTGAACCTGCCGTCCACAGCGCTTTCATCATAAGCCATCCCTCCAGTTACTGTATCTCCGATATCAGTTTTTCTTCATATATCAAACATATGCCTGCCTGTCCACGATTTCTTGTAAATCAAAATCAATTCTCTTGTCTAAAGATTTCAGCTTAATTGCTGCTGTCTTCGCCTATAAAATTACTTTATCCTACTGATCCTACCTGGTTCACCGCTTTATCAAGGGTGCTGTCCAGAGCCTGTATGACTTTCTGGTTTGCTTCATATGCCCGGGTAACTGTTATCATATCAACCATTTCCCTAATAACGTTCACATTCGACTGTTCCAGATACCCCTGGACTACGCTGCCCTCAAAAGGTCTGTCTTCAGCACCTTCGACAGCCTCTACCAGATTTGATCCGACTTTTCTCAAGTTTTCCGTGTTTGCAAAATCCCGTATGCGCAGCACATCAATTACTTCTCCTGACTGAATTACGGTGCCGTCCGACCTGACTTCAAAGTCCCCGTTATCCAGCGTTATCGGTCCGTTCTCGCCCAGTACCAGATAGCCTTCACTTGTCACCAACCGGCCCTCAGCGTTTAAAGTGAAAGAACCGTCTCTGGTATAAAGTTCTCTGATATTTCCATTTCCGTCATCAACACCTATGGTAAAAAAGGCGGTCCCGCTACCTTCCAAAGCCAAATCAAATTGATTGTCTGTTTTCGCCAGAGTACCCTGTTGGTAGTATGTAAAGACTTCCCCCACGTCACTGCTCAATTCCATTGTCCCTATTACGCCCGACGGGTTTGTCTTGCCGCGGGTATCGTTTAATCTGCGGGTCAAAACCTCAGGAAAACTTTCAAAAACAACCGTATCTTTTTTAAAAGCCGTCGTATTCGAATTGGCCAGATTGTTTGCTATTACATCCATTTTCTTGCTGTTGGCCAGCATACTCCAGCCTGATGTATACAATCCACGTATCATAAAGCATCTCCCGGTAAATCTTATTATTAATTGCATCAGCTCATGCTTTCAACATAACTTTACAACATATGTCAGCAAATGCTTCTATTCAGGCAAAACATGAAATATTTTCCATGCATGCGTTTCTGCCTGGTTAAATACATTCAACAAATATATCGGCATTATGAAGATATATATTAACATTAAAAAAGCATATGTTTTTACATATGCCTCATATCTTACAGCCTATCTTTTTATTACCTTGTTTTCAGTTACCGCATTCTTTTCCAGTATTTCAATATTATCCAGGGCCTTTCCGGTTCCCAGTGCCACACATGAAATTGCGTCATCAGCTATGATAACATTGATTCCTGTCTTTTCCTGAAGAAGCTTGTCCAGCCCGTAAATGAGGCTGCCTCCTCCTGTCATGACTATTCCTCTGTCGCTTATGTCTGCAGCAAGCTCCGGGGGGGTCTTTTCGAGGACTGAATGCACTGCTTCCACCACACTGGAAATTGGTTCCTCCAGTGCTTCCATAATCTCTGTCGAAGTAACGGTGATTGTCTTGGGAAGACCTGAAATGAGATTTCTTCCGCGGATTTCCATGGAAACTTCCTGGACTCTCGGATATACCGTTCCTACATTTATCTTAAGCTCTTCAGCTGTACGCTCACCGATCATTATATTGTATTTTTTTCTCATGAAGCGCACTATTGCTTCATCAAACTTATCCCCGGCGACCTTTATGGAAGTGCTTACCACTATTCCGCCAAGGGAAATCACTGCAATATCCGTTGTGCCTCCCCCTATATCTACAACCATGCTGCCGCAAGCTTTCGATATGTCGATACCGGCACCAATTGCAGCTGCAATGGGCTCTTCAATAAGATATGTCTTCCTGGCTCCTGCCTGCATTGCTGCGTCAATAACGGCCCTTTTCTCAACTTCGGTAACACTGCTGGGCACACACACCATTATTCTGGGTCTGAACAGCTTTAACGCTCTGTTCCCGCATACTTTACCCAAGAAATACTTAAGCATTCTCTCTGTTATGTCATAATCGGAAATAACTCCGTCTCTAAGAGGCCTTATGGCAATAATATTGCCCGGAGTCCTTCCCAGCATGCGCCTGGCTTCCTCTCCCACGGCAACAAGCCGATTGGTGTTTTTGTCTATTGCAACCACCGATGGCTCTCTCAGAACTATTCCCTTTCCTTTTATGTATACTAGCACCGAGGCTGTTCCCAAGTCAATCCCAATATCCTGTCCGAAGCCCAACAAAAACATCTCCCTTTCAATTACTTTACCGAACAATCGCCCATTAACAATAACAAACACTGAGTTATGAAAACAGGGATGGTTATCGGTAAAATTAATCCTTACTTATAATAATAAACTTTCAGCTGGCTAATTATTCGATATCCCGTTTAAAAAATATAAAATTATAAGAAAGGTATCGATAATATCCATAGCCCGGCTAAGAGAAAAATTTATCCAATCATGCTCATTATAATATTACCATATAATTTTAATATTGCAATAATTTTTAGCAGACAATTAAAAAAGCCGGTTTTCCGGCTTTTTATCTGTTTAAATGTTCTCTGTCTGTACTTTACTTATATAGCATTGCTACTGTATTTTGCCTTTGTAGCCTGGCCTCCCCTGATATGTCTTTCAGCTTTGTTTTCTTCAAGCACCAGCTTAACCTCACTAGCCAAAGCAGGTTTTATCTGAGCAAGTCTTTCAGTTACATCCTTGTGCACCGTACTTTTGCTTATCCCGAATTTTTTAGCTGCTGCTCTTACTGTAGTTCTGTTTTCGATGATATAGTAAGCGAGTTCCAATACTCTCTCCTCGATATACCCCTTCAACTATATGCCCCCCTTTATTTTGTTTCCCTTAAGGATTGATCCAAGCTCGAACCCGTAATAAGCAATGCTATTATCCGGACTCACATTTATTCAAGCCTTATACACTAAGAACTGTTTTACTACTGTATATATATGCCCTGCCAAGTTTCCTTATGAATAATATGAAGATATTGTAGGGGGGATAAAACAAAGGAAATTTTTGATCCAATAAAAAAAGCAGCACATCTCATGCTGCTTTGCACGTGCCGTTTATCATTTGTTTTCGTTGTATTCCGGTAAATATGCCATTGGATCAACAGGCTTGTCATCTTTCCAGACTTCAAAATGCAGATGCGATTGCTCTGCCGATTCAAACGCAGCAGTATTACCTATGCTTCCTATTACTTCGGACTTCTTTACTTTCTGGTTGGGAGTTACCATCTCATCGCTGGCCAGGTTGGCATAAACAGTCTTAATACCGTTCTGGTGATCAATGACTATTGTTATTCCCAACTTGGGATCATTCCTGATCTCACTGACAACACCATCAGCCACGGCTTTTACCGGTGTTCCCCTGTCTGCTGCGATATCCACCCCGTCATGCTTTCTCCAGTCATCCATCGTTATTGAATACGCCAGTTTATCCCGGGCAAATTCAGCAGATATCTGTCCAAATACAGGCATAGCAAAAGTCTCCGTTATTTCATCCTTTTCCGAATTTGAGGAGGTATTGCTGTCTGATGGCTTCTTTGCCGGTTCTGTGCTTTTTTTATCTTCCCTTTTATCCTCCGTATCCTTATTCTCATCATTCTTTTCCTCTGTATCCTTTGCCGCTACTTCCTCAATCTCATCAGGAACTGTATTTGCGGCCAAATCAGCTTCCTGCTCTGTTATGTCGGTATCAATAGCTGATTGTATCAGTGTCGACTCATGCGCATTCAGAATTGAATCACCATCATCCTCCGGTATCACTTTCTCCGATTCATAATTATCCTCCGGAAGCGCTCGGTTCTGCATTGTCAGAAACACCGCAGTAACTCCTACTACTGCTATACATAGTATTAATACAATGTAGAATCCCTTTTTGTCCAGGAACTCCATCAAGCTTCTTTTTGTAAACTTCTTTTCTGGAAACAACTTTTTATCGTTCACAATTTCCACCTCCATAATATATTGTTTCCGCCCTTGGCAGCAATATACATGGAGGTGAAAAATAATTGCGGAAATAACGCTGTTTTGCCTTTATTTAGCGTCCAATATCACTCTTTTATTATTTCCAGTTCTATTCCCTTATAGTAATATTTCAGTATTTCCTCATAAGTGCTCCCGTTTTTAGCGAGATAGTTGGCTCCCCACTGGCTCATCCCTACCCCGTGGCCATTGCCTATGGTTGTTATCCTCAGAGTCTCTGAGTCCTCCCTTTCAATCTTGAAATTTGCCGATTTCAGGGAAAATAATCTTCTGATATCAGTGCCTTTCATTATCGTATTGCCTATCATTATGTTCTTAACCCGTCCGCCTTCGGTATAATCTATTACTTTTATATCTTCCATAATATCGTTTCCTGTTTTTATATCAGGATATTCCTTTTTCAGAGTGCTGAGGAATTCGTCAATTCTGATCAGGACGGTGGTTTCAAAACCCGGATATGCTTCCTCCCCCATGCTAACCACACTCCTGAGATACGGTTCTGCAGCACCTTCCCATACATCTTCAGAATTTTCCGTCCTGCCTCCGCTGTTGGAGTGGAATACCGGGTTTATTATCTTGCCCTCATATGTCGCGATAATATTACGGGTTTCGTTAACCGCCCTTTCGATTTTATTCCAGTACCTGAAAGCCGAAAATATTCCCCACTTTTTCATCGCTTCCTCTTTGCTCACCCATACCTGGCAATGAACATCAGTGCATATATCCGCTCCATTATGTACATCTTCCTTTGAGCCGTATATCTTTTTCAGCCTGCCATAAGCGTATGTCCTGGCTGCCACAGCCTGAGCCTTTAAAGCTTCTATACTGAACTCGGCCGGCATCTCTGCCGCGACAACACCCTTAATGTACTCTTCCATCTTCATTTCTTTCACTTCATCTTCTGATTTTACATAAACTTTTATATAAATATCTCTCATGACATCTTCCATCCTAGGGGTGTCCCTGGCTTCATCTCCGCTTTGCTCCGGAACAGGCGCCTCTTCAGACAAATCACACCCCCTCACGATGAGCATGGGGAATACAATAACAACCACAATCATCAAAACCGTATATCCTATAAGCTTCTTCATCCACTTCAACCTGCCATAAGCTTTTAGATTACATGAGTTTGAATCTGAGACAGCGTCGTGGTAAGTTTAAAGATAGTCAGCCATCCCATCTCTTTAGCCTGAAACCTCTTTATCGAAAATTTCGGCATGATAAATAAAAATCAGTAGATAATTCATCAGCCGAAGAATATCTGCCACCCATACAGATAAATATATTCACGGATATTTTGTTTATGATTTGAAAAAGGAAATGAAATATAAATGAAAAAATGAGTCTTCGGAATCATTTTTGACAGCACGTAAATCAATAGTTACAGAACTTTTTGGCTAAAACCAGCAGACGCATAAATAAAGACTGCACTAAAGATTTAATCTTTGGTGCAGTCTTTGCCTGAAAAAGTCATCCCAGACCTTCTGCTTTCGAAAACTTCGGTTTAAATTCTCTGTTTTAATACCAGTCTTGTTTTTTAAATCCCATAACTTCCTACTTGTTCATTCATCCTCGGTCTTTATGATATTGGCTCCCAAGGACCTCAACTTTCCGTCTATATTCACATAACCTCTCTCAATATGTTCAATATCGGTTATTTCCGTAACACCTTCTGCAGCCAGGCCTGCCAGTATCAATGCCGCCCCTGCTCTCAAATCCGTTGCCTTAACCCTGGCTCCCGTAAGCTTTGGCTTTCCCTCAACCACTGCACTTCTGCCTTCTATTTTTATGTTGGCTCCCATTCTCTTTAACTCACTCACGTACATGAATCTGTTCTCAAATATTGTTTCAATGATGATGCTCGTGCCTTCTGCCGTACACATCAATGAAGTCATCTGGGATTGCATATCGGTCGGAAAGCCCGGATACGGATGGGTTTTTATATCTACTGCTTTCAAGCGGTCCGTGCCAATCACGCGTATACTCGCCGGTTCTTCTATAACCGTAACTCCAGCTTCCCTGAGTTTGGCTGTTACCGGCTTGAGATGGTCCGGAACTACGTTTTCAATGACGACATCCCCACCGGTAATTGCTGCTGCTACCATATATGTACCTGCTTCTATCCTGTCCGGAATAATAGCGTGGCTTACTCCCTTAAGGGTTTTCACACCGTTGATTTTGATTGTGTCTGTGCCCGCCCCTTTTATTTCAGCTCCCATAGCTGTAAGATAAGTAGCCAGATCAACTATTTCAGGTTCGATAGCCGCATTCTCTATGATTGTCTGCCCTTCAGCCAGAGTTGCAGCCATCATTATGTTTTCAGTAGCACCTACACTTGGAAAATCCAGATATACCTTATTACCTGTCAGCCTGCCTTTGGTTCTCGCTTCAATAAATCCATGTCCCTGGGTTATTTCGGCTCCCATGGCCGAAAAGCCTTTTAAATGCAAATCCACCGGCCTTGATCCGATGGCACATCCCCCGGGCAGGGGTATCTTTGCCCTCCCCAGCTTTGCCAGCAGGGGGCCCATTATAAGAAAAGACGCTCGCATTTTATTCACAAGCTCGTAGGGTGCTGTTTCATTATCTAATCGGTTGGGACTTATCATCAATTTTTCATTATTGTCAGCATATCTGATTTCTGCCCCCAAAGACCCCAGTAAATCGCACATCACTTTCACATCATTCAGGTACGGAACATCTTCAATGACACTCTGCTGATCCGCCAGCAATGAAGCTGCAATGATCGGCAACACGGAATTTTTTGCTCCGCTTACCTTTATTCTCCCTTTTAAAGGGGCTCTTTCAGTTATCACATATTTGGGCACGTCAATTCTCCTTTTCTTTCGTTATCTGATTCTTCTTTTGTTTTCCCAAATTCAGTTAAATATATATATCTAAAATATATCATTAAACTTCCGGCTTGCATTTACATTCCATGGTAATTGTCGGTGACGTAAGCCATATGTATTTTTCCTGTAATATTAACCAAATCTTATAATGATATTCCGACTTTCCTTTTTCATTATCTTCACAGTCTCATCAAAAAATATAAATAAGTTTTTCATGGAATTTCCGGAAAGTTGCTTCTATCGGATTTTTCCACCCTGTCCGTTATATCTCTTGACATATGATTTATTTGTTACCTTACTGTTCTCAATCCTCCCTCAGGCTTCACTACCGGCAAACTCGGCTCCTGAATTGCAATAACTATTTATCAGAATAATTGGAGTAGAGTTGATCTGAATATGTATTTTTTCATAGCATATTGCAAATATTAAGATAAAAAGCACTGTTAAAAGGCCGCCGTTTCAGGTTTCTTCCCCTGAATCTTATCTTGTTGAAACCCTAGTAAAATTATTGCCCCTTTGACTATGGTATATACATGCAATAATTTTACCCCCATTACTGCACCTGGCTTTTTATCTAAGCAATACCTCAATCACAATAAAAACAAAAATTATGAAAAATACTGTAATCCGTCTTTCATTTGCCCCATTATTCCATAATTTCCCAAATGAAATCCCAGCTACCGCAACCCAATCCAAACTTGCCAGCCCAGTGAATTGCTTTGTTTATTCGTTACTAACTGATTATAGCATCAAATATAAAGTTCTCACAAGTATTTTTGAATGACAGCAAAAATCAATTGCCGCGGAGTTAAGTCAAATTTCACCAGAAAGCATCATAATCCTTTCCAGCAGCCCCATGACTTCACCTCTGGTAATTACACTTGTCGGGTAAAGATAGTTGTCCTGCTTTCCTACAGCAATTCCGTTTTCTGCGGCAAAGCTCACCCTTTCAATCAATGCCGGATCCACCTTGTCCATATCCTTGAAAATGGAATAGCCTTTATATTGGGTTTTGGCCTTTGTCCCTGACTTGATTTCATACAACCTTACCGCCATTGCTATGGCTTTTTGCCGCGTGCATTTCTCTTTGCCGTTTCCCGCATCGGACCTGTCTATGAGTCCGGCTTTAACTGCGACAATCATATAATCGTTTCCATAGTTATAGTCCATGACATCCAGCATGAGCTTCACTGCATCACCTATGGTGCATTCCTTGTCCGGTTCAAACTTTTTACCGCTTATGCTTTTAATCTCGTGTACACTGGAAACATTGTTTATAGCATCCTCAAAAATATGTCCTGAAATATCCGTATAATAACTTACAAAAGCGTCTGCAACGGCATACTTTCCGGTTTTGAGCGTTTCAAAAGTTACATATCCTGCATCTTCATCCCCATCATAGAAATTTTCCGTCTCCCGTTTTTCCCAGAGATTGTTATCCTGGCTTTGCATATATGCTGATGTAGTTCCTTCGATATACCAGTCGCTTCCCGTATACGGTATTTCCACTTTCAAAGGCTTTCTGAAAGAGGTAACGGGCACGGCATTGCCTCCGTTATACGCATTGACTTCAAGTCCCACAACCTTGGTCTTAAAGTTTAGATTGGCAGCATAGCTGCTCAACCTGTCAGTTGAAAAAGATACAAGTATCTGATAGTTAAAGGTTGACAGCATGTCAAGCTGAGGTCCCGCCAATGCCTTGTCAAGGGTGCCCGGCCTTATGATAAAACGGAAGCTTTCCGACTCAATAATAAGGTTTTCCTTTAAATCCGTCAGGCCGTCAAATACTTTGCTGGAAATCATAATGCTTATTTTTGAAGCCTTTGCAGGCATATCGCTCAAGTCAAGCTTAAAGTCCAACTTTCTGTCCGTCATTATATATTCGATAAGCTTATCCGCATTGGACCCTATTATTTTAACATTCCAAACGCCATTTACCGTGGAAGTATCCTTAACGATGATTTTATCCAGATCTATATCCTCGATATCCTGATCCTTATCGGAATCATAATCATCGGTGCTCCTGCTGGTTCTTACAATTATAGTCTGGGTTGGCTGTGATCTCATATCCTTTGCAGGGTCATAGGCATACAATCTTACATAATACCTGTGATAGGAAAGAAGATTTTCGATTTTATATTCAGAAACACTTCCCGCATTATATTCCACGGAATTTTTATAATTTATGTTATCCGCAACTTCCAGTATGTAATCCAGCCCGTCTACTTTTATCCATTCGAAAGTTATGCTGTTTTTTGTCACTGAACCTTCTTCCCGTTTAACACCAAATCCCCGCGGAGTTTCCGGCGGAATAAAGGGCTTGGTTTTTATTGTCAGAGCGTCACTCCAGCCGGACTCCGCCGTCTGTCCTCTGGCATCAGTATACACTGCCTTTATCCAGAAATGATACAGGGTATTCTGCGAAAGACCTCCGATTCTGAAATAACCATTCCCATAGGTATCTTTGGTTACAGGCTCGTCAATCTCCTTCGCCTGGGTTATATCTTCGGAAGTACCATACATTATGCGATAGCTGTAGCCCTCGGTGAAGTTAAAATTCCAGCCGAGATCCACATAATTATCCCCTGCATAGGAGTAATTGAATACCGGTACAACGGGAGTTTCAATTCCGGGTTCTATTATCGGATCTGTTGTCAATACTATAGGAGTGGAGGGATCGGATACAAGATCGTCCCCATATTTCGCCCTTGCCCATATAACATATGCGGTATTGCTGTCCAGTCCGTCAATTGTGGCTTTAACTCCGGAATTGACTTTTACAAAATTCTCCCCGGGAACTTTATTTACGCTCTTCTCTATCTCAGCCAATTGGGCATAATCGGCATCTCCGTAGTTATTTTTCACCCATTCGCTATATTCGACATAATACAGGTCAAACTCCACATTGGGCAGGTAGTTTACTTTACGGAAATAAACACCGTCCGGAGGATTGATGACAGGATCATAGTCTTCTCCAACCAGCTTCCAATATCCCTTTCCTTCTCCCGCATCCACATATTCTTCATACCAGACGGTATAAAGCTGGATCTTGATAGTGCTGGTATCATCAAACATATCTTCGTCGGTTGGGTACAACGGTTCGATTTTCCCCGGAGAAACCGGTCTTTCACCAATATTCCCATAAGACGGCGTGACTATGGTCCACTCTGAAGTCCTGGAATATACCGGATTGCCTGCAGCATCCTTATCAGGACTCTTTGCCGCCATCCTCACATAGTACATGGTATTGGGCTCAAGATTCTCAATTTTATATTTATAACCCACGACTTTGCCGTCCGTATCTATCACATAGTTTTCCTGCCTGATAACTATGCTCACCGGCAAAACCGAACTGTCATCATCAGCATCAGTATATTTTACAAGCCACATGTCATAGGACAGGCCCTCATATAAACTGCCATCAGCTTTCCTGGGTGCACGCCAGAGTATGGTGGCATTATCAGGATTGAGCAGCTCAGGATATGTGACCCTTGCTTCCCCGGAACCCAGTTCATAAACAAATTCGGGAGCCGGAACCGGCTCAGCGGGGGTAAGGGTTTCTTCGCTGATAACTATCTCTTTCGATTCTATCGGTACAGGTGTTGTGGTACCCACATTTGCCCTTATGATAAAAATGCTTTTTTCTTCGTCCGCCGGGATAACCAGGTCACAGCTTGTTGTTGTAACCTCATGTATATAGGGTTTGGCCACACCGTCAATTATCTTGTCTATCCTGTAGGTTACAGTGTTTCCTATGGAATCCCATTCCAGTCTCCATATGCTTCCCTCTTCGGTAGTCGCGATCTTTGTGACCCTGGCATTGATATACGTACTCACAGGCATTACATCGCTGGCTGCCTGCTGAAACACCTCATTGTCCGTATCCGGCACAATTCTTACATAGTAAACCCTGCCTGCCACGTTCTTTACATCACCGTTGAATTTGTGTATATACTCAAGGTCACCATCCGCATTGACCTTTATGGCTTTATCTTCACCTATCTGGTCTCTCTTGATATATATGGGGGATACATCCATTATTTTGCTTTTATCCTGGGAGATATACAGCTTATAGTTTATGCGTTCTGTTTTCCCGGATTCGTTCTCATCCCATACATCATCCCATATGATTTTAATTTCATTTGAGCTTACCGGCTCCACTTTCAGTTGTATTTTTGTAAGGAACTTAAAGCGCAGAGATGGTTCCGATTCACGGCTGGAATAAATATTGTCATCATCATCCTTATGAGTATGGTACGTAGTCATATCAACGTAGTAAACCGTACCGGACTTGAGTTTTTTAAGCCGGTAGGAAGTTGTGTTATTTATATTTGGTATGTTCCTCTCATAATATTGGTATCTGGCTGAAAGCTTCTCCCCTATCTCCTGAAGATAGAAGTTAAAGTATTCCCCTACAACAGGGTCACCTTTATTGGGGTCCTGGGACAAGTTATCCTGATTTTCCCACATTATATCCGCATAATACCCGTCTTCCTGGGTATATCCTATAGCATTGTCACCACTTAACCTAATATTTTTAGGCGGGAGAGGCACTTCATCATACTGCTTTGCAAACACAGCCGTCTCCATACCCGTTGATAAAAGAAGCGTTATTGCCAGCAAAATACTTGTCACTCTTCGAATCTTTCTCATAGCAATACCCCTATCTAGTATTTTAAAGAATACAGACGGCGACAAAGACCCAAGGATTAAAACGCGAATTTTCTGCTTAAAAAAGCTTTCGACATCATTACTTGCAACCGTCTGCCATAATCCCAAGTCAATCTTTGCCGCCCACATGTCTCACAGTCCTGATTACCCGGTAATGTCCCCGGTAAGTTTCAGAAGCTTTACAAGGGCAGTGATCATTTCAGCCCTGGTAATGCTCTTTTCCGGGTAAAAATAACCGTCCTCATCCAGTTCCAGTATGCCAAGATCTACGCTTATGGCAACTGAAGCGTATTTTGAATTCGAAATATTGGCATCATCAGCTATATATACTGCTTTATTTGTCTTCAGGCTTCCCATGTCAACTCCGGTTTTGGTGCAGTACAGCTTGACAAGCACTGCGGCAGTCTCCTCCCTGGTGACATTTTTGGCAGTGTTTGCCGCATTTAGCAGCTTGTCCAGTCCCAGGTTCTGTGCCTGTTTCTTGATGCTTGTACCGGTGCTTCCTGATGTACCGCCGCTTACCTTTCCGTAAAGGAGTATCAGTTCTTTTACGGAAACAGTCGCACCTGGGCTGAAAGACTTGTCCAAACCGGCAAAGACGTCTGTCAGATCATATACGGACAAAAACTTTTCTATGCTGTCTTTGGCCCAATAATCATCCGGTACATCGTTCAGGGCGCTGTTTGGAGTGAATACCGCAAACTTGCCTGTACCTCCGGCATTAAACACCACCGTACTGTATGATGCAGTTACATCTTCGGAAATCTTTTTCCATGACTTGGCATTGGTGTAGTATGCATAGGGTTGTTTCAATCCCTTTACGTTGTCATGGCTTAGCCTTATCATCATAGGCACGTCAAATTCCGTGACGGATTCCGCCTTCAGTACCATGCCCGACTTTCCGCTGCTTTCAACAACTCCTGCAATGAATTCGGACAATTCAACCTCAATATCATCAACAAGCTTGTCAATGAATTGATCCAGCTGTTTATCCGTCATCCGGGCACTTCCCGTGTAAGGGTTCATAAGTATATCCAGCTTTGCTTTTACCAATCCGCTGCTCTCGTTATAGAGCCTGTCATGTATCAAGTCTTTCAGATTCTCATCAGTCAGTGAAGTACCCAATACCTGCATTTCCAGCTCGTTAACATCGGATATGCGGGTGTTTCCGCGAGGCAGGCTGGATTCGGGCAGTTCACCTCTGCTAACAGTTACCTTGATGAACAATGCTTTCACTCCGGAAGAAGAATCCACCGACTTAATCGTTTTGTTGCGCCCGGTGTCCAATGTTCCGGGTCTGAATATGAAATCCCCGCTGTCAGTCCTGACAATAAAATTAATGTTTTCTTCATTTACAGCATCAAAAACTTCAATTGGAATGTAAAGCACATCTATATCTATGTTTTCATCGATTTCTGAAATATCAAGGGTAAAGGTCTGATTTTCATAATTACTTACTGCGTTAACCATCCTTTCTCCCTTTACGAGTATCTTGGTTACGCTACTGTTGGACATGTTCATTCTCCAATACAGCTTGTCTTCAAGCCGGGAAACCTTGTCAAGGAGTTTTGTCTCCTTTTCCTTTTCCTGTTCATTTTCATCATAATCCTTCTGGGAAAATTCAGTCCTTATTTCCACCGGGCCTGCATACTTGGATACATGAACGGTATCGTCCCCATCGGCGCTGACCTTAACCGCCCTGACCCTGATATAATACTTCATGTTGGATTTGAGAGGCTGATGCACGACTAATCCATTGGACAGGGTCACTTCCACCGACTTTATCAATGCATAGCAGTAAGCATATTCATTGCCTGCCGTATCATCATGCTCTTCAATGTAATACGGATAGCTCTTCCCGTCACTGTTGGTGTAAAGTTGAAGATCATCATCCGTAAGGGTCGTATATTCCGATTCATCGGCAGCCCTTATCGACAGTTCATATTTATACCCGTATGGAAGCCCCTTCCAGCTGACCTGCAGCTGATGATAGCTATCCCTTGTGGTCATAGCGCCGGTTTCGGGATATATTGCCATCAGTTTGCTCCCCCTATATACCCTCACATCATAAGATGTGTTGGGATCCAGGTTACTTACCCTTGCGTAAAATTTGCTGCCGTCCTTTGTTATACTCATCCGGGATCGGGGCACTTCTTCAAAAGTCGAACCGGTAGTCTTCTTTATTTTTATCACATAATCCTCGGGCATCACATATGCTGTTGTGTCTTCCCAGTAAAAGCCCAACTGATAATCCTTCATCGCTTCCAGATTCGTAGGCTCGGGTATGAGCGGTGTCGTAACCGGTATACAAACCCAGTCACTGTACCTTACATTATTGACTGCCCGTATGCTGAAGAAATAAAGTCTGTTGGGATCCAGCCAGTTTTTTATTGTAAGCCTGTACTTGTTGCTTTTTTGATCATATTCAAATTTAATATCATCATCCTCTATCGGAGCTTTCTCCGGATCCAGCAATTCCAGCTTGCTTCCTATGGTTTTCATAAAAGCATCATAAACATAATCCTCCGTAGGAAGTTCATCATTTCCGGACAATCTTGCTGAAGTGATCACAATGGTGTATTTCACATCATCCTTGCCTGCTTCATCATCATTTTGCCTTGTCCAGCTTAATGTAACGCCTGGCCCGAAAACCGTTGATACGCCACTGTCATCCTTGTCAGTAAAATCCAGGGGGGCCAGGGGCTTTTGGTTGCTTGTATCGGGAGCATCAATTGTCAAGGCCTTTAAAGTGGTTATTGAACGGATGACTGATGATTCCGATCTATAAACTTTCTCGGTGCTTTTCCCCTCATCCAGAACAAGCTTTGTAACAACCTTGAAGTAATATATGGTATTGGGCTTGAGCACAGGCGCCCCCGTCCTGCCCACCGAAACATGCAGCGTGGGCGCGCTTTTTTTGCCGGAACCCGATAAGGTATCAATCAGCTCAAAATTCAACTTATCGGTTGCATGGGTTGAACCCTGGGGCTTTGCCATATAAAGTTCATAGTATACATTTACCACAGGATTGCTGGAAGTTCCCCGGTTAGCCACAAACGATTCGATGTCCACGTCATTTTCCGCTATGACAAACTCAACGTAATTCCGGTTTGTCGTCCTGTCTATATCATTAATGGTATAGTTGAAATTATATGGTACGGATACTATCTGACTGGCCCCGATTTTTGTGGTAAAAGACTTTACATCCGAGAGGCCGGACTTGTGGTTGTCATCAGGGTTTTCAGCATGCTCTCCGGTTGTTGTAAACATCTGAAGATAGTATACCGTATTGGGAAGTAAAAATTCAGGATATCCTTCGGGGTTGTCAATATCACCGTATTCGATTATGGGATTCCCTTCTGCATCATAGGTACCGGTAAACTTGGCATACCTGAATAATTCATCACCCTTGATTGTATACATAAGGCGATCCGGATCGTCAGGATCCTGTACCGCGGCTTTGGAACTGAAATAGGCCACCCGACGGTACTTCACATCAAAATCGCCGTAGTACACCCCGTTGGCTTCCAGGCTTTTCTTTTCAGCAAGATCGTTTAGGTTCGTGCTTAAAAGCACATGATAGTATAAATCCTTATCCGGATCGGTATTGGGTTCTACCTCGATGTCCCAATTGGCGGGTTTTCTCCATGAAATCGTGATATCTGTAGTTTTCTCTATAAAAGTTTTGCCCGTCTGAGGATTCACCACCTCTATGGAAACCTCGTCCTCTATGGGCTCTATCCTTACGCTGTTGGGTACGGACGGGCCGCTTATATAATCTGCCAGCCTGAACGGCATGTTCCATGA
>ENA-UPSB01000878-UPSB01000878.1-bioreactor-metagenome-genome-assembly--contig:-NODE-878-length-42613-cov-5.781780_pt1 | contig 42613 bp, 39 predicted proteins | sample MGYA00238182_ERZ773286 | MGnify/ENA primary metagenome ERZ773286 (study PRJEB29026, sample SAMN07631240) | bioreactor metagenome | isolation source: Switchgrass digestor | place: USA: Dartmouth...
ACTGGATTGTGCTCCAGTCGATGCACCTCATTGCCCCGCGCGCGACCACCGAGCCGCGCGATCGGATGGGCGGGCTGCGCAGCGGCCTGCCTGACATCAGAGAGCGTGAACGCGCAATCGCCTTTGTTTCGGAATCAGATGCCTGCGCGGAGCCCGGCCTGTGGCCAGGCTGTCCGACGTGAGTGCGCTGGTTGCGAAGCAAAGGCGATTTTTGACACCCGCCCTGCCCCCCTGCACCGCTGTCCGGCGCCCGGCGGGAGCAGACGGCAGGGACGATGCGGTGGGTGAGCGGGCGCCAGAACGATGATGCGCCAGGGAGGAATGCCAGATGAGTCTGAGGATGTACGAAGGCATGTCGCTCCGCGAAATCTCCGAGTACCTGTTCGTCGAGGATGAGCCCACACCCGGCGATCTGATCCTGGTCTTCGGCGGCAAGCGGCTCGAGCGGGCGGAACGCGCGGCAGAGCTCTACAAGCTCGGGCTGGCTCCCAGGATCTTCGTTGCCGGCGGCGACAAGCGCGGCATCGGCGTTTGCGAGGCAGAACGGCTGCGTGACCACATGATTCAGCTCGGCGTGCCGGCAGAGGCCATCGATGTGGAGTGCGAATCCCTCAACACCATCGAGCAGGTCCAGTACTCGGTTAAGCGCATAGAGGAAACCATCGGCTGGAAGAACATCAAGAACGTCCTCCTGGTGAGCGCGCCGCACCACATGCGCCGGGTGAAGCGCACGATCGCCAACTATATCCCGCGGGAGACCGTCATCACATGCTGCCCCGACCGGCGCACCGACATCACCCGCGACAACTGGTGGCACACCGACGAGGGCAAGAACATGATCATGCGGGAGCTGGAGAAGGTCCGGACCTACGCCCTCCACGGAAACCTGTGAGCGGGAGCATCCCCTGACACGGCAACGCCCCCCTGGTCGCCAGGGGGGCTGTTCCAATCCTGACTGCCGGGCGCTGTGCCGGCGCCCGGGCGCTCACGGATCCTCACGGCCGGGATTGCTGTGCGGGGGCCCGAGCGCTCACGGCCAGGTGCGCTGCGGGAACCGGCGCAGCTCGCCCGGGCTCAGGACGCGCGTGCGGGCCAGCCGCGGGTACCGCTCCCGGATGGCGTGGAGCACCTCCCAGTGCCAGAAGGAGCGCCACCGCCTGCGGATGCGGCCCCAGAGCGCCGCGAACCAGCCGGTCTGCCGCCGGCCGCGGGTGCGCATCCGCCGCCGGCGGTGCAGCCCCGCCGGCCCCGTCCCCGGCCGTCTCTCCCGGCCCCTGCCCGAGCCGCGCGATCCCACGTCGCCCTCACTCCCCCCGTGCAGCCTGCTCTAACAGTCTTCCCGAACAGGCCCGGCACGATACGGGGGGAGGCGGCTTGGGGCTACCGGATGAACGCCATCACCTCATCCATCGGCCTGCGGGGGGCCCCTTCCTTCTCCTCGGCGGGGAAGCCCACGGGGATCAGCGCCACGAACTCCCAGCCCTCGGGGATGTTCAGCAGCTCCTCGATCTCCCGCTTGGCCTGCTGGGGTCCCGCCATCCAGCAGGCGCCCAGCCCCTGCTGGTGCAGCGCCAGGAGGAGCAGCATGATGGCCCCGCCGATCGTCTGGATGCGCGACGATCCGAACCTGCGCCACTCGATCATCTCCGCGGCCGCCGGGTCCTGCGCGCCCCTGGCGGCCAACAGCTTGTCGGCCAGCGACTCGTAGCCGCCCACCTGGACGGCGATGCACACCGGCGCGTGCCGGAAGAAGGCGCTCTTGGCAATCCACCGCTCCGTCTGCTCACGGTAGCGGTCAGCCTCGGGCCACGACGCCATGAGCCGGCTGCGAGCCTCGACGGCGTCCGCCATCCGGTTGATCAGGTCCCGGTTCTTCACCACGGTGAACCGCCACGACTGGTAGTTGCCGCCGCTCGGCGCCCAGGTGGCCAGCTCGATGGCCTTTCGGATCATCTCATCGGGCACGTCGTCCGGCTTGTAGCGGCGAATCGACCGGCGGGTGCGGACCAGTTCGAACAGCTCCTGATAGTCCATCTCGCACAGCTCCCTTCCAATAAGTACACGCCGTGTGCGCCACGGCGTGCCCGATCCCGTGTTCCGTTTAGGATGCGCCGTCCAGGACACGCTCGATGTCTTGGGCGGTGAGGCGACGGCGGTGCCCCACCAGCTTGCCCGAAAGGTCAAAGAGCACCCAGTCGCCCAGCCCGGCCTTCAGCTCTTCCAGCATCGCCGGGGCGTCGGGGTGACCAACATCGACGTAGATGAACTCGCACTTCCCCCGGTACTGGCGTTCCACCGGGGCCACCAGCGGGCGGCTCAGGAGGCAGCCCAGGGAGAAGTCGCTGTAGAAGTGCAGCACCGTCGGGCGGGCGCCACCCCGCGACCGCTTCAGCTTTTTCCGGGGGTCGGCGGGGGTGAGGGCCCCCCGGCGCGCTGCAACCCAGTAGATGGCGAAGGCCGCGACCAGCACCAGGATGATGACGAATCCCGCAAGAGACCACTGCATCCGCCAGCTCAGCAGACCGAAAGCCACCACCAAGAGCAGGCTTGACAGCAGATATGAGAACCGTTGGACGACGAACATCGGGCAGGTCTACCTCCTCCGGCCGTACTGCTTCTGAATTCCGCATCGTCCGTCGCAAACCCTCCCGTGTCCGTGCCGTCACGCCAGCTATTTCCACTGGTCAACCCCGTCCTTCCCACTCAGCCGTACCGGCCGGGCGCTCAGCACGAACCGGGGGCACCGCCCCGAGAGTCCGCACTTCTGGCACCGATTTGGGCAGAATACCCGTCAGGTGCCGGGGCTCCCTCCCCCCGGCTGACCTTCGTCCGGAGGTGTCGTTGTGAATACCCATGCCCTGCTGCCGCGGCCGCGACACATCTCGTGCCCCGACTGGACCATCTGTCTCCCGGAACAGCTCTGGGTGGTGGTGCTGAACCGCCACGACCAGCTTCTGCCCGCGCTCCGGCGCTTTCAGGCCGCCGCCCGGGCCGCGGGTATCGATGCCCGGCTCACCGCCAGCCCCGCGGGGCTCACCGGGGAGCGTCACGTCGTCGTCGACCCGCAGAGCAGCGCCGTCCCCCACCCCCAGGGGTATGAACTGACCGTCGACCCGAGCCGCATCACCATCGCCGCCGCCGACCCGGCCGGCGCCGCCTACGGCCTCACCACGCTCGCCCAGCTCCTGGCCGGGGGCCGGGAGGTCCCGTGCTGCGAGATCCGCGACTGGCCGGACTTCCCCCGTCGCGGCGTAATGCTGGACGTGAGCCGCGGCAAGGTGCCCACCATGGAGAGCCTGTACCGCCTCATCGACCGGCTGGCCGACCTGAAGATCAACGAGTTCCAGCTCTACACGGAGCACACCTTCGCCTACCGGGAGCACCGGGAGGTCTGGCAGGCCTACTCACCCCTCACAGGCGAGGAGATCATGGCCCTGGACCACTACTGTCGCGAGCGGTTCATCGACCTCGTGCCCAACCAGAACTCCTTCGGCCACATGACCCAGTGGCTGATCCACCCCCGCTACCGGCACATGGCCGAGGCCCCCGAGGGCTTCGACCTGCCCTGGGGCGGCCGCAGGAGCGAGCCCTTCTCCCTCTCGCCGGCGGAGCCCTCGGTCATCCCCTTCCTGGCCGGGCTGTACGACGAGTTGCTGCCGCACTTCACCAGCCGCTATTTCAATGTAGGCTGTGACGAGACGTTCGACCTGGGCCAGGGCCGGTCGCGGCAGGCGGTGGCCGAACGGGGCGAGCACGCCGTCTACCTGGAGCAGCTTCTGAAAATCCACCGGCTGGTCACCGAGCGGGGCCGGACGATGCAGTTCTGGGGCGACATCATCATCAAGTACCCCGAGGCCGTGGCGCAGCTTCCGAAGGACGTCATTGCGCTGGAGTGGGGCTACGAGGCCGACCACCCCTTCGCCGAGCACTGTGCCGAGTACGCCCGGGCGGGGATCGCCTTCTACGTCTGCCCGGGCACCTCCACCTGGATGTCGCTGGTCGGCCGCACCGAGAACGCCCTGGGCAACATGCGCAGCGCCGCCGAGCACGGCCTCCGTTACGGGGCGGCGGGCTTCCTGAACACCATCTGGGGCGACTACGGCCACCAGGATTACGAGCCCGTCACCTACCTCCCGCTGGCCTACGGAGCGGCGGTGAGCTGGGCCTATGACGCCAACCGGGACGTCGACGTGCGGCCCTTCCTCAACCGGGTGGTGTTCCGGGACCGCGCGGAGCGGATCGCCGCGGTGCTCTACGACCTGGGCAACACCTACCTGGCCGCCGGCCCCCGCCTGCACAACTCCAGCGCGCTGGGCCGCCTCTTCCACAGCGCCGCGACTTGGCGGGAGTGGCCGGTCCTGCCCGACTGCGACTTCGACGCGCAGGAAGAGGCTGTGCGGCGGGCCGCCGCCGGCCTCGACGAGGCGGTCCTGGGCTGTGACCGGGGCCAGCTCATCCTGCAGGAGCTGCGCAACGCGGTGCGGCTGCTGCTCCTGCTCTGCGACCTGGGGCGCACCCTGCAGGGCGTGCGGAAGGGAAGTCCGCCGGAGCCCGGCGTGACGGAGCGGCTGATCCGGGAGCTGGAGGCCGTGGCCTGTACGCACCGGGAGCTGTGGCTTCAGCGCAACCGCCCCGGCGGGCTGGAGGAGATGAGCATGAAGCCCTTCCGGGCCTGGCAGGCGGAACTGCGGCGATTGTAGGCGCTAGTTGTACAGATGGTAAGCCGCCGCCTCCAGCGCGAACCCCCGGGCCTCCTCCTCCCACCCGGCCAGCACGTCTGCCAGCGGCAGCTCGCCCTCGGCCGCCCGGTAAAGCCGGTCGGAGCCGCTCAGCCGGTCCACGGAGCGGACGCTGCCCCACGAGACCCACTCGAAATGGGCCGGGTGGAGCCTCCGGACCACGGTGATCACGTGGGCGCCCAGGGCCACCGGCCGCACCGCCCCCCGGTCGAGGACGTGCACCTGGACCCCCCGGCAGAACTGGCCCTGGTGCTTGGACGCCCACGGGGTGAAGTAGGTCGGCCGGAACATGACCCCGGGCAGGCCCAGCGACTGCAGCTCCGCCGCGGTGCGCCGCTCGTCGAGCCAGGGCGCCCCGAAGACCTGGAACGGCAGGGCGGTGCCCCGCCCCTCGGAGAGGTTCGTCCCCTCAAGGAAGCAGAGGCCGGGATAGAGCGTGAGCATGTCCAGGCCGTTGGCGGCCGGGCTCGGCGGAACGAAGGGCAGACCGGTCTCGTCCCACCACATGGAGCGCCGCCAGCCGGCCATGGGCACGACGACCAGGTCGCAGCCGAGCCGGAAGCGGTCGTTCAGCCACCGGGCGATCTCGCCGTGGGTCAGCCCGTGGCGGGTGGCCACCGGATAGAGGCCGACGAAGGACTCCAGGCCCGGCTGCACGATCCCGCCCTCCACCGCGAGGCCGCCGATGGGGTTGGGGCGGTCCAGTACGATCAGCCGCTTGCCCTGCTCGGCAGCGGCCTCCATGCACTTCGCCATGGTCCACGTGTAGGTGTAGAAACGGACGCCGGCGTCCTGCAGGTCGAACAGCAGCACATCGACATCCTGCAGCATCTCGGGGGTCGGCTTCCGGGTCTCACCGTAGAGGCTGTGAACGGGCAGCCCCGTCACCGGGTCCGTCATGCTGCCCACCTTCTCGCCCGCCGGCACGTCGCCCCGGATGCCGTGCTCCGGCGAAAACAGCGCCGTCACCCGCACGTCGGGGTCGGCCGCCAGGAGATCGATGATGGACTCCAGGCGGCTGTTCACGCCGCTGTGGTTGGTGACGATGCCGACCCGGGCCCCCCGCAGCAACTCCCGGCGGGAATCCAGGAGCACCTCGTTGCCCAGCCTGACTCTTGCCATTTCGATCACTCACCTTCGTACATCGCTGAGGAGTCTGATGCACCCATGATCCCAGTACCCACGACCGACGGCCTGCACGAGATCGAGTGGCCCCCGGGGCTCCACCCGGCGGGACCTGTCGCGGCCGGATTCGACTCGGAGCGGCTGGAGAGGGCCATCCGCATCCTGGAGGAGGAGATCGCAGCCGAGCGTCTGCCCGGGGCCGTGGTGGTCATCGCCCGGAACGGAGCGGTGGCGGCCTTCCGGGCCATGGGCTGGGCGGCCGTCCGCCCCCGGCGCCGGCCGATGACGCCCTCGACCCTCTTCGACCTGGCGTCGCTCACCAAGGTGATGGCCACCCTGCCGGCCGTCCTGCGCCTGGTGGAGATGGGGGAGATCCGCCTGGACGACCCCCTGCACCTATTCTTCCCCGAGTACCGGGGGGAGGGGCGTGAGGAGATCCGCATCCGCCACCTGCTCACCCACACCGCCGGCCTGCCGCCGGGGAGCCCGTCGCTGCGGGAGCCCGCGGCGAGCCGGGAGGAGCGCGTCGCCCGCATCGCCCAGGCCCCGCTGCAGGCAACCCCCGGGACCCGCATCATCTACAGCGACCTGGGGTTCATCCTGCTGGGCGAGATCGTCGCCCGGGTAAGCGGCCTGCCGCTGGAGCGGTTCGTGCGGGAGCAGGTCCACGGCCCGCTGGGGCTCGCCGAAACGGGCTACCTGCCGCAGGGCCGGCGAGCCGAGGAGGCCGCGGCCACCGAGTTCCGGGAGGACCAGGGCCGCTTCCAGTGCGGCGACGTGCACGACCAGACCGCCGCCGCCCTGGGCGGCGTCGCCGGCCACGCCGGGCTGTTCGGCACCGCCCCGGAAGTGGCGGCGTACGGGCAGATGTGGCTGGACGGCGGCCGGGGCGTTCTCTCCCCGGCCTCGGTTGCGGCCGCGACCCGGGACCAGACCCCACACATCCAGGGGCCCGAGCACCGGGGCCTGGGCTGGATCGTCGCTCACGACGGGGCCGCGTTCCTCAGCTGCGGCGACCTGTTCAGCCTCGGCTCGTTCGGGCACACGGGGTTTACGGGGACGAGCCTCTGGGTCGATCCGCACCGGCGACTGGTCGTGGCACTCCTGACCAACCGGGTGCACTTCGGCCGCACGGATCATATCATCCGCCTGCGGCCCCGGTTCCACAACGCGGTGGCCGCGGCGTTGCGCTAGACTCCCCATCCCCTGTCCCGCGGCCCTGCAGGCCGGTCCCTCGTGATAGCGGGTGAAGACCAGGATTCGGCACACGTCCCGATCGGCGGATCCGGTCAGCACACGGGGCCAACTGGGCGGCGGGCGCAAAGAGGCCCCCGCAGCGGGGGCGCACGCGCAATCCAGGACTCAGTGCGCCGCTCCCCGCCGCCGGGGCCACCCCTCCCGAACACGTCCTACAGCTCCAGCGGAAGCCGCTCGCCGGCGAAGCGCTGCACCATGCCCCCCTTGGGCACCATCAGCGCCGCGGCGTACTTCCAGTTCAGCCCCCCGCCGAGGCAGCCCCGCAGGCGGGCGAGCGACTTGTAATAGTCGGCGTACGGCCAGCCGGTCCCGCCCTCCCACAGGGCGAAGCTGGAGAGGGCGTCGCAGTACTGCTCGAAAATCGGCTCCGGGATCTGCACGTAGATGTCCGGCTCGTACCCCTCCATGTCTTCCCAGTTCTCCGAGAAGAAAACCCGGCGCGTCCAGTGGGCCGGCTTCGCCCGCTCGATGCGCTTCAGGGCGGCGAAGAAGGTGGCGTCCATCGCGATCTTGTGGGCGTGCCGGTGGTCCCGGTGCATCGAGTTCTGCCAGTGCGTGATGATGACGTCGGGCTTGATGTCGCGGATGATGTCGCAGACCTCGTAGCTCACCTCGTCGTTGTACGGCAGTTCGGCGTCCTTGTAGTTGAGGATGATCGCCTCGGCGCCCAGCTTCCGGCAGCACTCGGCCGCCTCGCGCCGCTTCTGCTCGGCGTACTCCGCCGCCGAGAGGGTCGCATGCCCCTTCTCGCCGGGGGTCAGGCTGAGCATGAACGCCTTGTGGCCCGCGGCCGTGTACTTGGCGACGATCATCCCGGCGGCCAGCTCCTGGTCGGCCGCGTGGGCGCCGATGGTCAGAATCCGCATCTCCTTCTTGTCCGTCAACACAGGCCCCTCCTCAGTGGTGAGGCCCCGCAGCGGGGCCCCGAAATGGCAGCACATCTGCAGGCAGCGTTCCCGGCAGCGGGGCGCTGCCTGCCGCCGTGTTCAGAGACAGATCTTCCCCAGGACCGCCCGCTCCCGGCAGCCGGTGGCGCCGGGGACGTTGGTGGGCAGGCCCAGGATGCAGTCGTTGGCCAGCAGGGCGAAGGCGATGGCCTCTTTCGCATCCGAGTTGATGCCCACCGCCTCGTGGTCCACGACCCGCACGCCGGGCAGGGCGGCCGCCAGCATGCGCATGAGCGTCGGGTTGCGGGCCCCGCCGCCGCCCACGACCACCTCGTCCACCGGCCCCAGGAACCGGCGGTAGGCGTCGGCGATGGCGTGCGCCGTGAAGGCCGTGGCGGTGGCCACCAGGTCGGCCGGATCACCCCGGCCGTGCAGGCCCGCGGCGAACTGCACCCCGAACAGCTCCCGCCCGGTGGACTTGGGCGGTTCCAGCGCCAGGTAGGGATGGGCCATCAGCTCGGCCAGCAGGTCGGACAGCACCTGACCCCCGGCGGCGATGGCGCCGCCCTCGTCGTAGGGCCTGCCGAAGAAGTGGCTGGTGAGCGCGTCGATGAGCATGTTGCCCGGTCCGGTGTCGAAGGCCCGCACGTCTTCCAGGTCGCAGCAGGCGGGCAGGTAGGTCACGTTGCCGATGCCGCCGATGTTCTGTACGGCCCGGTTCAGGCGGTCGCCGCGCAGCAGGCAGAAGTCCAGGTAGGGCACCAGCGGGGCGCCCTGGCCGCCGCCGGCCACGTCCCGCACCCGGAAGTCGCCCACCGTCACCACGCCCGTGCGGGCGGCGATCACCGCCGGGTCGCCGATCTGCAGCGTGCTGGCCGACTCCACCCCCGCACGGCGCACCGGAACCGGCTCGTGCCAGGCGGTCTGGCCGTGGCTGCCGATCAGGTCCACCTCGGCGGGCTCCACCCCGGCGTCCTGCATCAGCCGGAGGGCTGCGTCGGCGAACACCTCGCCCAGCACGAAGTTCATCTGGCAGACCGACACCACGTCCGAGCTCTCGGGCCGGAAGAGGCGGAAGATCTCGTCCCGCACCGCCGGCTCGAACGGGTAGGTGGCGAAGTGGACGAGGTGGATCTGCACGCCCGGGCCTCCGCCCCGGATGCGCACGAGCGCGGCGTCGACGCCGTCGACGGACGTGCCGGACATCAGTCCGACGACCAGCCGCTCCGGCTTGGCCGCGATGGCCTTCAGCCGCTCCAGTGTGGCTCCCTCCTCCGCTGCGGAGCACGCATGGGCTCCGCCTCAGTCCGCATGGCACGCCGCGGCGACGGCGTTGTGGAAGGCCGGCCGCAGCGCGAAGAGATCGGGCCCCGTCCGGTGCGGCACCGGGTGGAGCCGGTTGGTCAGCAGGATGATGAACAGGTCCTTCTCCGGGTCGATCCAGAGCGAGGTGCCCGTGAACCCGGTGTGGCCGAAGGCCGCCCCGGAGAGCAGCTCGCCGCAGGAGTGGGGCCGGGACGGGAGCGTCTCCTGCGGCGGTTTCTGCCACCCCAGCCCCCGCGCCTCGCCCAGGCCCGGGGTCAGGTTCCGGGTGGCCAGCTGCACCGTGGGAGGCGACAGGATCGGCTCCCCCCGGCACAGCCAGGCCAGAGCGCAGGAGATGAGGTCGGCCGCCGTCCCGAAGAGGCCCGCATGGCCGGCGACGCCGCCCAGGCCGTAGTGGGCGTTGCCGTCGTTGACCTCACCCCATAGTATCTCCTGCCGCCAGCGGCCAAACTCCGACGCCCGGTCGCCGACCATGCCCATCTCCGTGCGGTTGCCTGCCTCGGTGGCGGCGATGCGCTCGCGGGGAGCCCGCGGCAGCCAGCCGGCGTCCGCCATGCCCAGCGGCTCGAACACGGCCGTGCGGCAGTAGTCGGGCAGGGACCGGCCGGTCACCCGCTCCACGATGGCGCCCAGCAGAATGAAGCCCAGATCGCTGTAGACCACCCGCTCTCCGGGCGCCCGCTCCAGGGGCAGCTCGCCGATGGCCCGCAGGTACTCGGGCAGTCCCCGGCACTCCAGGTAGAGCGGCTTCCAGGCGGGCAGGCCCGAGGTGTGGGTGAGCAGGTGGCGCACGGTCACCCGGCGGTCGGCGAACTCCGGCAGCAGGTCGGCCACCGGCGCATCCAGCGAAAAGGCGCCCTCCTCCACCAGCCGCAGCACGGCAGGGGTGGTCGCGACCACCTTGGTTAAGGAGGCCAGGTCAAACAGCGTGTCCGGACGCATCGGCACCCGCTCCGGCTGCAGGGCCGCGTGGCCGAAGGCGCGCACGACCAGCGCGTCGCCGCAGCCCACGGCGGCCACCGCACCGGCGAAGGCGCCCCCCTCCACCCCGCGCTCGATCACGGCGAAGGCACGCTCCAGGCGGTCTTCATCGATCACAGGCATCGGCTCTTACCCCCCTCGTTGGTGAAGCCCCCGCAGTTCACGACCAGGCACATACACCGGAAGACGTCGTCACCACCCGGGCAGATCGACTGGGAGCTTCCCCCGGGCGGGCGCCTGGCCCAGCAGGACGCGTAGGGCGGCGCCGGCCGCGGGCCGCCGGTCCTCGTACATGATCACGGCACCCCGCACGCCCGGTGCGGCCAGCAGGTCGTACGGCCCCCGCTGCGGGATGAGGACGACGATGCGGCCCGCCGCCTGCAGCGCCCGCACCAGGGCGGCCTGGCCGGGGAAGCGGTCGGCGAGGTAGGTGGCCACCAGCACCACGTCCGCGCCGGCGGCTTCGGCCACCAGCCGGCTGATCTCCTGGGCGCCGGGATCCCGGGACACGCCGATCGCCCGCAGGGAAAGCGCCTGCTCGGCCGCGGCGGCCAGCACCGGCGAGGCGGCGTCCCGGCGGTCCTCCACCACGACGACCGGCGCGGCCTCGACGGCGAGCAGCAGGGTGCGGGCCGGGTCCGGGGGCAGGACGTCCCGGAGGTCGCCCACGGCCGTGACGGCCGCCGCGGCGGCCTCCGCCGCGAGCGCCTGATGCTCGACGCAGCCGACTACCGCGACGTCCGGCGAGGGATGGTCCCCCGCCATGCGGGCGACGCGCTCGCGCGCGGCCCGCACTCGCCGCAGGGCCTGCTCGACCCGCTCGGCCGGGATGCGCCCCTCGGCGATCGCCTCGCGGACGGCCCGGATCGCCGCCCGCTGCAGGTCGGCGGTGTGGGAGATGAGCACCAGATCGGCGCCGGCGGCGATGGCCCGCACGGCGCCCTCCACCGTGCCGACGCCGTTCGCGATCGCCTTCATTTCCATGCAGTCGGTGATGACCAGGCCGTCGTAGCCCAGCTTCTGGCGCAGGAGACCGGTCAGCACGGCCGGCGAGATGGTCGCCGGCGTGTCGGGTTCGGCTTCCACCGCCGGAAAAAACACGTGGGCGGTCATGATCGCGTCCACGCCGGCTGCGATCGCGCGCCGGAAAGGAACCAGTTCAACCGCCTCCAGCCGCTCGGTTTCGTGGGGGACGACGGCCAGCGCATGGTGCGAGTCCACGGCGGTGTCGCCGTGCCCTGGAAAATGTTTAGCGGTTGTCAGAACGCCCGCTTCGTGGTGTCCTGTAAGGTACGCCGCACCATGCGCAGCCACCAGACGCGGATCGGAACCGAACGCACGTACGCCGATCACCGGGTTGGCCGGGTTCACGTTCACATCCAGCACCGGCGCCAGGTTCATGTTGATGCCCATCGCGCGCAGTTCCCGGGCGATGCCGGCGGACACGCGCCGCGTCAGGTCCGGATCCGCCGCCGCTCCCAGCGCCATCGCCCCCGGCCACGGCGTCGCGGTGAACCGCAGGACGATGCCTCCCTCCTGATCGGTGGCGATGAGCAGGGGCAGCCCGGCGACCGGGCCGTCCGGATGCGCAAGGCGCGGCGACGGGGCAGCGCCAAGCGACTGGATATGCGCGATCAGGCGGCGGACCTGATCGGGACTGCGGAGGTTGCGGGCGAAGAGGATTACCCCGCCCACGCCCTCCTCGCGGATCAGGGACTCGGGCACGTCTTCGGGTTCGGTGCCCGGGAAGCCGATCATGAACAGCTCCCCGGCACGCTCGGCCAGTGACATCGACGTCAACTCCTCAACCACATCTGGTGCTGCGGCGGATACGGCTGGTGCACGGCCCAGGGAACGGCAGGCCCGGCGAAACCGCCCGCGCGGCACTGGAAGTATCCGACAGGCCTCCTCCGCCGGGAGGAGGGCATCGTCATGCCAACGAAACAGATAGTACTTCAGAGGCTACTTAGTTGCAAACACAATTTGATAGGGTGTGACTAACCGTGCGCAAACTCATTATGCCTCTTGTAACTATTCTCTTCGCGATCGTCGCGATGTTCATCGTGATCCAGAACATGCCCGGCGATCCCGTCGAGACGCTGGCCGCCGAGATCTCCCGCACCGAGAATCTCGAAATGGAGCTGGCCTACGCCAAGGCCAAGAGCGTGCTGAACTACGACCCCGATGTGCCCGTGGTCCAGCGGTTGATCGGGTACCTCGGCGGGATTCTCCGCGGCAACCTCGGCGACTCGCTGGCGTACCGCAAGCCGGTGCTCTCGCTGGTCCTCGGGGCGCTGCCCTGGACCCTCCTGGTCCTCTCGGTCTCCCTCACCCTTTCGTTCACGGTAGGGGTGGTGGCCGGCCTGTTCATCGCCTGGAAGCGGAAGCGCTGGATGAACGCGCTCCTGAACCTGTGGCAGTCGATCTTCGGCTCGGTTCCTGACTACATCATTGCCTATCTCCTGATCTTCCTCTTCGCCGTCACCCTCGGGTGGCTGCCGGCCCGGGGGCCGTACAGCGCGACGGTGACGCCGGGCTTCAACCTGGCCTTCATCGGCAGCGTGATGCGCCACGCCATCCTGCCGGTGCTGGCCTATTTCCTGACCACGGTGGCCAACTGGACCATCGGCATGCGTGCCAACGCCCTGGGTTCGCTGGGCGAGGACTACGTGGCCTACGCCAGGGCCCGGGGGCTCTCGCAGCGGCGCATCCTCATCCACTACGTCGGCCGGAACTCGATCCTGCCGATGATCACCTCGCTGGCCATCTCCTTCGGGTTCATGTTCGGCGGTTCGCCGCTGATCGAGAACCTGTTCCTGTACCCGGGCGTGGGCTACTACCTGAACCAGGCCATCGCCCGGCGCGACTACCCGCTCATGCAGGGCATGTACTTCATCATGATCGTCGTCGTCGTGCTCTCCGGAGTGCTGGCCGAGAAGCTCTACACCGTGCTCAACCCGCGTCTGAGAGAGAGGTAGTCAGCCATGAAGAACGCGCGCAACGGCCGGTTCGCCGGCGTCAAGGCCTTTTTCAGCGTGATCTGGAGAAACCCCATGTCGCGCATGGGTTTTCTCATTTTGCTGGCGTTCCTGCTCATGGCCGTCCTCGGCCCCGTGGTGATCCCTGACCTGAAGTCCGACTACGCCCACCGGCTGCAGCCACCCTCGGCGCAACACTGGCTAGGCACCGACCTCGCAGGCAAGGACACCCTGCTGCAGCTGATCCTGGGCTCCCGTGACGTGCTGCTGGTAGCCGCCTACGCCGGCCTCTTCGCGGTGCTCATCGCCGCGGCGATCGGCATCGTGGCCGGCCTGCAGGGCGGCATCGTCGACCGGGTGCTCATGCTCTTCACCGACGTCGTGCTGACCATGCCCAGCTTCCCGGTGACGATGATCCTCTCGATGGTCATCCGCATCACCGACCCGCTGGTCTTCGGCCTCGTGCTCGGCCTGTGGTCGTGGGCCGGCCTGGCCAAGGCGATCCGCTCGCAGGTGCTCACGCTGAAACACCGCGAGTTCATCGAGGCCAGCCGCATCATGGGCATCAGCAAGATCAACATCATCCTGTACGATGTCCTGCCCAACCTAGTCTCCTACATCGCCGTGAACTTCATCTCCATCATGAAGGGCGCCATCACGTCCAGCGTCGGCCTCATGATCCTGGGCCTCGTGCCGTTCCAGGGCAACCACTGGGGCGTGATGATCCAGGTGGCCATCTCCCAGACCGGCGCCCTCATGGGATCGGCCTCCATGGTCTACTTCCTGGCCCCGGTGGCGTGCCTCATGCTCTTCCAGCTCGGCTGCTACTTCTTCGCCAGCGGTCTGGATGAGGCGCTGAACCCCCGGCTGCGGTCCTAGAGGAGGGTGAACATGACTGAACCCATTCTGGAGGTCAAGAACCTCACCGTGGAGTTTAAGCTGCACAACCGCACGATCCGGGCCGTGGACGACGTGAGCCTCACGGTGAACCGCGGCGAGATCGTCGGCATCATCGGCGAGAGCGGCAGCGGCAAGACGACGCTCGTCTCCGGCATCCTGAACCTGGTGCAGTCGCCCGGCCGGGTCACCTCGGGCCAGGTGATCTACCACCCGAAGGGCGGAAAGCCCGTCGACCTCCGGACGCTCAGCCCGGAGGAGTTCAGCCGCTACCGCTGGACCAACCTGACCAGCGTCTTCCAGGCGGCGCAGAACGTGCTGAACCCGACCCTGCGGGTGAAGGAGCACTTCCTGGAGACCGCCTGGGCGCACGATCCGAAGGCCAAGGAAGAGGATGTGCTGGCCAAGGCCCGCGAGCTCTTGAGCCAGGTGAGGCTGGAGGAGCGGGTGCTGGACTGCTACCCGCACCAGCTGTCGGGCGGCATGAAGCAGCGCACCATCATCGCCCTGAGCCTGATCCTGAACCCCGACATCATCTTCCTGGATGAGCCCACCACGGCGCTGGACGTCATCACGCAGTGGTACATCCTGGAGATTCTGAAGCGCATCCAGAAGGACCATGGCCTCACGATGGTCTTCTGCACCCACGACGTATCCATCATCGGGTCCGTCGTCGATCGCCTGGGCGTCATGTACGCCGGCGAGCTGATCGAGTACGGCCCGGTGTTTTCCATGTTCCAGAAGCCCACGCATCCTTACACCGCCGGCCTGATGACGGCCATCCCGTCGCTTCGGGACGACGTGACCAAGCGGAAGGCCATCCCCGGCAATCCGCCGGATCTGGCCAACCTACCGGACGCGTGCCGGTTCGCCCCGCGCTGCTTCGCCCACGCGCAGGGGCTGTGCGAAGGCGACCGGGCGCGCACGCGGCAGCTGTACCCCAGCCATCCGGAACAGTACACGCGCTGCTACAGCTGGGAGAAGGTGTTGAAGAAGTGAGCCTGATCAAGCTCGAGAACGTCAGTGTCTATTTCCAGAGCGAGAAGAACCCGCGCGAGCGGGTGGGCGCCCTGGTCGGCATGAACCTCGAAATCGCCCCGGGCGAGATCATCGCGGTGGTTGGCGAGAGCGGCTGTGGGAAAACTACGCTCGGGAAGGTCATCACCGACATCTATCAGCCCACCGAGGGCAGGCTGCTCTTCAAGGGCAAGGACGTCCGAAGCCTGGACAAGCGGGAGTACCGGGAGTACCGGCTCGCCGTGCAGATGATCCACCAGGATTCCTACGCGGCGCTCAACCCCAACCGGACGATCTTCCAGTCGCTCTCGCTGCCGCTTCTGCAGCACCGGCTGGTGAAGAACCGGCAGGAGGCGTGGGATCAGCTGGTCGAGCTCTTCACCGAGATCGGCCTGACGCCGCCCGAGCAGTTCCTGGAGAAGTACCCGCACCAGCTTTCGGGCGGCCAGCGCCAGCGCATCCTGCTCGCACGGGCGCTGTCGGTGCGGCCGAGCCTCATCGTGGCCGATGAACCGGTCTCGATGGTCGACGTGTCGCTGCGCATCTCGCTGCTCGACCTGATGGCGCGCGCCAACAAGAAGTACGGCATCTCCTTCGTCTACATCACCCACGACCTGGGCACGGCGCGCTACATCGCCCACCACGGCCGCATCGCCGTGATGTACCTGGGGCGCATGGTCGAACAGAACCAGATCCAGGCGGCGCTCGACCGGCCGGCCCATCCCTACTTCCACGCGCTGATCTCGGCCGTGCCCGAGGCCGACCCGACCCTGCGCGACGGACGTATGGAGCGGCTTCCCCTGAAGTCGTTCGACATGCCCAGCGTCACCAACGCGCCCTCGGGTTGCAAGTTCCACCCCCGCTGCCCGTACGCCGAGGCGGTGTGCGAGCGCGAGGAGCCCGGGCTGCGCGAGTTCCGGGGAGGTCTGGTGGCGTGCCACCTGGTGGAGAAGATCAAGGCCAGCAACGGGAACAGGAGCTAGGCGCACCCCTGCATTTCCTGCGGGTGGTCGCCTCGGCGGCGGTCGCCATCCTGGTGATCGCCGTGCTGGGCCTTGCCCTGGGACCCAAAGACCCGGGCACGATCACGCTCTACGGCCTGGTGATCGCCCTCAACCTCCTGATCGCCCTGGCCTACTGGCCGGCGGTGCGGTTCCTGCAGCGGATGAAGCGATGACGGAAGGAGCCCTTGGACACATGATCAGACCCATGGATTCGCAGGATGTGGAAGCGGCCGCGGCGCTCTGGAACCGGGCGGCGGAAAGCCGGGACATCCTGCACAAGCCGCTCGCACTGGACAAGTTTCGCCAGAAGTTCGTGGAGGCCGGCCCCGGCGAGGTGAAGCACAACCTGGTCGCCGAGACGGACGGCCGGGTGATCGGCTTCGGCAGCGCCTACCACAGGCCGGGCGCCGACCTCGGCTACGTGACCTTCGTGCTGGTCGACCCCGCCCACCGGCGGCAGGGCATCGGCGGCCGCATCCTCTCGGCCCTCGAGGCCCGGCTCCGGGAGTCCCCCACCCTCACGAAGATCCACCTGAACTTCTTCAACCCCGTCAACCTGGAGTGGTTCATCCCCGGCACGCCCGGCCACGACCACCCCAACGCCCCGGGGGTCGACGCCCGTTCGCCGGCCCTCCCCTTCTTCCTGGCCAACGGCTACACGGAGACCGCCCGGCAGTACTCCTACTACCGGTTGCTGGAGGGCTTCGAGTTCTCGCCCAAGATCGCCGAGCGCGCCCGGGCGCTGGCCGAGCGCGGCACGACCGTCACCTACTACGACCCGGCCGTGCACTACGGCCTGAACGAGCTGTTCGACGACCTGGGCAACGAGGACTGGCGGGAGAAGGTCATGTCCGACGTAAACAGTTCCAACCCTCACCCGCTGCTCATCGTGCAGCGGGAAGGGCGCGTGGGCGGCTTTGCCGGCCCCCTGTACGTGCAGGAGAGCGGCCGGGGCTACTTCGCCGGCATCGGCATCCACAGCGAGTTCCGCGGGGGCGGTGCGGGCTCCGTCCTCTTCTCGGCCCTCTGCCAGGGCCTGAAGGAGATGGGGGCCACGTTCATGTCGCTCTTCACCGGCAAAAACAACGTGGCCCGGACCATCTACGAATCCGCCGGGTTTGAGGTCGTGCACGAATGGGCGTGCATGCGCAAGGAACTGGGCGCCTGATTGCCCGGGACTCGAAATGCGGTAATGAGAGTGCGGCCTCCGGCCGCCCTCATTCGAAATAACCCACATTCAGGGAGGCATCCGAATGAAGAAGCTGGCAGCAGCGCTGCTCATGGTAGCAATGCTCCTGGCAACCGCGTGCGCCCGGAATCAGCAGACCCCGCCGAAGGACGGCGACGGGGGCACGCAGACTCCTTCAACCCAGGCCCCAGCCAGCCTGAAGCTCACCGGAGACGTGGACACCACCAAGACCCTGACCACCTTCGTCAACACCCAGCCGCCGCCTGCCTTCCACGGGAACCCCTTCGATGACGTTGCGGGTCTGAACTGGTCGGTTCAGCCCTTCCTTTACGAGCCGCTGACGGACTACTCCGCCCTGCCGGAGAAGGAGTACCGCCCGGCCGCCCTCGAGAGCTTCAAGATGGAGGGCAAGACCCTCACCATGGTGCTGCGTGACGACCTGAAGTGGAGCGACGGCAGCAAGCTCACGGTCGACGACGTGATGACCTCGCTCTACCTCGCCGCGGCCAAGGGCACCCTGTGGGAGGTGGCCGAGTCCGTCGAGAAGGTCGACGATCGCACCATCCGCATCGAGTTCGTCAACGAGAGCCCGCTCAACCTGAACCTGGTCCTGCCCAGCTACATCATGACGCCCACCGTTCACTACGGCGGGTTCGCGGACGAGCTGAAGGACTACATCGAGCAGTACCGCGTGTGGGATGAGGCCACCGGCCGGTACAAGTTCGACGCGGCCGGCCAGGATGTTATCAACGACATCAACACGCGCCTGGGCAACTACAAGCCCGACCCGCTGAAGGAAGTGCTCTTCTCCGGCCCGTACGTGCTCACCGGCGTCACCAGCGCCGAGATGATCTTCGAGGCCAATCCCCACTACTACATGGAAGTGAAGATCCCGAAGATCCGCGCCCTGCGCTCGGCCGGCGGCGAGTCGTTCGCGACCGCGGTGCTGGAAGAGGCCTTCACGGTGGAGAACGGCGGCCTGAGCCCCGAGATGACGCAGCAGGTGGAGAACAAGTTCAAGAACAAGCTGCGCACCATCTTCATCCCCGAGTTCTCGCAGATCGGCTACCTGTTCAACTACCAGAAGTACCCCTTCGACATCCCCGAGGTCCGCAAGGCCTTCGCCTACATGATGGACCGGGACACCCTGATCAAGCTGGCCGAGCCGGGCAGCTTTGTCAGCGACACGCACGCCACCGGCATGCTGCCCTCGCTGATTCCGGCCTACTCCAGCCAGGAGTTCCTCAACACCCTGACCGACTACAGCTACAACCCGGCCAAGGCCGAGGAGCTCCTGACGTCCATCGGCTGGAAGAAGGTCAACGGCAAGTGGGCCAACGAGAAGGGTGAGGTCGTCAAGATCGAGATGGTCACCATCGGCTCCTGGCCCTCGCTCATGTACCCCGCGGAGGCGTACTCCACCATGCTGAAGGAGTCCGGCTTCGACATCGAGTTCAAGCCGATGGAGTTCGCCGCCATGATCGACTACATGAACAAGGGCGAGCACCAGATCGCCTCGTACTTCGTGCCCAGCATGTCCACCTACGCCCACCCGTGGGAGGTCTACAACCAGACCTACCTGGGCGCGTACGCGGGCCGCATGAACCTGCCGAAGCTGGAGGCCGGCGCGGACCGGATCATGAAGGCTCCGACCTCCGGGAAGGAGTACAACGTGAGCCAGATCCTGGCCCGGCTGTACGAGGCCACCGACCCGGCGGAGGTCCGGTCGCTCACCGAGGACCTGATGACGCTGACCAACGACCTGGTGCCCTTCATCCCGCTTATCGAGAAGACCGCGCCGCTGCGCATCTACGATCCCAAGCTGAGCGCGGCTGACGGCGAGCTCGGGGTGCCGCAGAGCGACTTCTTCTGGTACGGCAACCTCAACAACATGCTGACCAAGCAGCTCCGGGCCGGTGAGCTCTACTTCGTGAAGTAGGCCCCGCCGGACTCGACGGGAGGGGGGCCGCGCCCCCCCTCCCGCTTCTTTCGGCACCGGGGTCCTCGGGAGGTGGATACGATGACTGCGTCCCAGATCGTTCTCGGCATCGACGGCGGCGGCACCCGGACCCGCTGCCTGGCCGCCGACCTCTCCGGCCGGGTCCTGGGCGAGGGACACGGCGGCCCGGCCAATGCCCTGGTCGTGGGGCGCGGGCGGGCGGTGGAGAGCATCGTGCAGGCCGCCCGGCAGGCGCTGAACACGGCGGGCCGCACGGCGGAGGACGTCGTCGCCGTGTGCGCCGGGCTCGCCGGCGCCGGCCAGTCCCGGACCCAGGCTGAGCTGTCCGCGGCCATTGCCGCCGCGCTGGGGCTGCCGGCCGCGGCGCCCGTGCAGGTGGTGAGCGACGGCCGCGTGGCCCTCGCCGGCGCCCTGCAGGGCGGCCCCGGTGTCATCCTGATCGCCGGCACGGGGTCGATCGCTTACGGGCTCGACGACGCCGGGCAGCTTTCGCGGGCGGGCGGCTGGGGCTGGGTCCTCGGCGACGAGGGCAGCGGGTTCACCATCGGGCGGCAGGCCCTGGCGGCCGCCCTCGCCGCGCTGGACGGCACGGGTGCGCCCACCGTGCTCGGGGAGCGCATCTGCGCGGCGTGGAGGCTGGCGCAGCTCACCGACGCGATCCCGCGGGTGTACGCCGACCCGTCCGCCGCCCGCACGGAGATCGCCGCCCTGGTGCCGCACGTGGCGCAGGCCGCCGCCGAGGGGGACGCCGTCGCCGACGGAATCCTCCGGCAGGCGGGCCGCGACCTTGCGAACCTGGCCGCGGCGCTCCTGCGCCGCATGAGCCTGAAGCAGCCCCTGGTGGCCACCACCGGCGGCGTGCTGGAGGGCGTTACGGCGGTACGGGACGAGCTGGTGCGCCACCTGGCGGGGCTGATGCCCGCCGCCCGGGTGGTGGAGAGCGCCGGGACCCCGGCGTCCGGCGCCGTGCTGATGGCGCGGCGGATGCTGGGTGGCGCCCGGGGGTGACTGCCCGGCGGCGGCTCGGGCACGAAGGGCGGTCTCGCCAAGTACGGCGGGACCGCCCTCTTGCTGACGACAGGTGTCCATCGTGCGGCTGTCGGAGGAGTTGCGCGCAGAATCTTGTCCGAGCCGCCTCGGTGACGTTCTGATTCTGCGCGCAAACCGGGCCCGGATCCCACCGGCAACCCATGACCACAACGTGGTCACCAAAACTTCAGGCGGCCCCGCCGGACAGGCACGGCCGCCATTTCTCGTACAGGGTCGCCTCGCACGCCGGCTGCCCGGCTCCCCCGTGCCCTGGAAACGGCACGGGCTGGGCCGAAGAACGTCAGCGCCGACGAACTCCTCTGCGAGGACGCTATTCGGCCGCGCCGCTGACCTTCCGCTCCAGCGTCAGCACCAGCGTCGTGAACCCGCGGAAGTCGCCCGGGTGGTGAAGAGCGCCGGGAGTCCGGGCCCAATAGTGCGGGGGATGCCGGGGGCTGTCGCCGGGGCCGGCATCGGTCGCTGACGGCGAACTGGCAGCGCTCTGGTCCCGCGGGTTGCGGAAGGTAAGGTTGCCGCACCGACGAATAGGTACCATGGGCAAAGCAACCTGACAACAGCCCGCCTCAGGGGGATGGTGGCAATGGAGGTTTCCCGGATCGTGCTCGGCATCGACGGCGGCGGCACCCGGACCCGGTGCCTGGCGGCGACCCCCGACGGCAGCGTGCTGGGACAAGGGCACGCAGGGCCCTCCAACCCCATGGTCGCGGGCCTGGACGGAGCGGTGAACAGCGTGGTGGAGGCCGTGCGGCAGGCCCTGGCGGCGGCCGGCCGCACGCCGGCGGAGGTGGCGGCCGTCTGCGCTGGCCTCGCGGGCGCCGGGCAGCCCGAAACCCAGGCCCGGGTGGCCGCGGCTCTGGAGAAGGCCCTGGGGCTGCCCGCGGCTGCGCGCGTTCAGGTGGTCACCGACGCGCGGGTGGCGCTGGCCGGGGCCCTGGGGGGACGCCCCGGTGCCGTACTCATCGCCGGAACGGGTTCGGTGGCCTACGGGCTGGACGACTCGGGCCGGCTGCTGCGGGCCGGCGGCTGGGGCTGGATCCTTGGCGACGAGGGCAGCGGCTTCGCCATCGGCCGCCGAGCGCTGGCTGCGGGCCTGGCCGCCCTAGATGGCACCGGTCCGACCACCGTGCTGGGTGACCTCATCTGCCAGGCCTGGAACCTCGGCCGCCTGCCCGAAGCGGTTCCCCGGGTCTACGCCGACCCGGCGGCCGCCCGCACCGAGATAGCCGCATTGGTGCCGCAAGTGGCACAGGCCGCCGCCGAAGGGGACGCCGTCGCCTGCGACATCCTCCGGCAGGCAGGCCGCGACCTGGCGCACCTGGTTGCGGCGCTCCTGCGCCGAATGCGCCTGCAGGAGCCCCTCGTGGCCACCGCTGGCGGTGTGCTGGAAGGCGTGGCCGCCGTGAGGGAAGCGCTGATCCTGGACCTAGCAGAACTGGTGCCAGACGCCCGGGTCGTTCCGGGCGCAGACACGCCGGCGGCCGGCGCCGTGCTGCTCGCCCGGATGATGCTGTCCGGCGGCTGCGGCGCATCGGACCACCCTGAGTGATGCACAGGCCCCGCCCTGAACTGGGCGGGGCCGTTCGCTTTGCCGTTGCTTCGTGCGCGTGTGGCATGCGACCCAGTGGTCGTGGCACACGTCCACCAGCGGGGCTCCTGCGCCGTCCTCCGTGAAGTAGTGGTCTGAAGGTTACGGAGCACGACCAGCTTCTCGCTCACGGCCTCGCCTGCTCCTCCATCTCCTCCAGGTCCAGGATCACCATGTTGTGGGCGATCGGCCGGGTCCGGAGGAACGCCTCGTTGGTGCGGGTCGGATGAATGCGGTTGGCCAGTAACACGAAGATCACGGACCGAATCGGATCGATGTACATCGAGGTGCCGGTGAAACCGGTATGGCCAAACGTTCCCGGCGAGAACAGGTCGCCTGCGGGGGAGCCCTCCCGGTCTTTGAGCTGCCACGCCAGGCCCCGGGCCAGGTTCAGGTGGGCCGTATGGTTCATGGTCATGAGTTCGACGGTCGCGCGCCGCAGGTAGCGCCTGCCTCGGTACACGCCGCCACCGAGCATCAGTTCGCCGATGGCGGCCACCGCTGCCGCCGTGCCGAACAGCCCGGCGTTCATGCTGATCTCGCCCAGCACCACGCAGTTCTCGTCGTGCACCTGCCCCCGAACGACGTGCCCGCGCCACGGGCAGTTCTCTGTCGGCGCGCACCGGGGGACGAGATCCGGCGAAGGCCTGAACAGCAGGTCCTTGATGCCCATGGGCTCAAAGAAGTGTCGCTGCATGTACCGGTCCATCCGCTCCTCCGCCAGGGTTTCGAAAACCTCCCCGACCACCATCATCCCTTGACAGGTGTACTCCACAAAGGTTCCCGGCGCGTGGCGGAGGGGCAGGTCATAGACCGCCTCCATCATCTCCTGGCGCGTGTGGCAGCTTCGGTACAACTGCACCGGCCCGGGGATCCCCGAGGAGTGGGTGAGCAGTTGCCGGATCGTGATGGCCTCCTTGTCCGGCCGGCGCATGCCGGGCACGTAGAGGGACGCCGGGTCGTCCAGGCGGTAGCGCCCCTCCTCGAAGAGCTTCATCATGCCCAGCGCCATGATTGGCTTGGTCAGGGAGGCCAGGTCGTATAGGGTGTCCATGCCGGCCGGCGTGTCTCCCAGGGCTCCCTGGGCCACGACCCGGCCCCTCTGCATCACCAGGTAGGTGCAACCGGGCATATCGCCCCGGTCGATGGCCTCGCGCAGAAGGCGCTCCAGTCGCTTCACGGAAGGTTCCTCCCAAGTGCACCGGCCTCTTGCGGGTCAGCGCTACATGTTTCTCAGCTTCGGATCCAGCAGGTCGCGTAGCAGGTCCCCGACCAGGTTGATGCACAGCACGGTGATCAGGATGGCGAGGCCGGGAAACGTGGCGAGCCACCAGGCAGAGGCCATGAACAGCTGGCCGTCGTTCAGCATGCCGCCCCAGGTCGGAGTGGTCAGGGGCACACCGAGGCCCAGGAAGCTGAGCGCGGACTCCTGGACGATGAAGCTTGCCACCTGCATCGTGAGGACGACGATCACCGAGTTCCACAGATTGGGCAGGAGGTAGAAGATCAGGATGCGCGGGACGGTGGCGCCGATCGCCATGCCCGATTGCACGAACTCCATCTCCCGCAGGGTCAGGACCTGGGCACGCGCGACCCGCGCGTAGGTCACCCAGCCAGTAATGCCCAGGACGATGACCAGGTTCCGGAAGCTCGGTCCGAGCACGGCCACCAGCACCAGCGCCAGCAGGATGCCGGGGATAGCCAGCTGGATGTCGGCCAGCCGCATGATCACGTTGTCGACCCAGCCACCGTAGTAGCCAGCCAGGAGCCCCAGCCCGACGCCGAGCAAAGCCGAGAAGAGCGCAGCCAGCAGCCCGACCGCCAGCGAGACCCTGCTGCCGAAGATCAGGCGCGCCAGCATGTCTCGGCCCAGGTGATCCGTGCCGAGGACGTGCTCCCGGGTGCCGCCGGCCATCCAGGCCGGGGGCAGGAGCCGGCTCGGCAGGTCCTGCGCGTTGGGGTCCACGTCCACCGGCACCGGCGCCAGCAGGGCCATCAGCACAATCAGGAGGAGCAGGATCCCGGCGGCCAGATGGAACTTCCGTTTCAGGATTCGATTCCGCAACCGCTTCATGGCCATTCCCCTAACTGTACCGGACCCGTGGGTCAAGCAGACCGTAGGTCAGGTCCACCACCAGGTTGATGACGACGAAGACCAGGCTGATGCCGATGGTGATGGCCTGCACGACGGGGTAGTCGCGCCCGAGGATGGACTGCACCAGCAGACGACCGACGCCCGGCCACGCGAACACGGTCTCGGTCACCACAGATCCGCCGAGCAGTCCGCCGAACTGCAGGCCCAGAACCGTGATGACCGGGATCATGGCGTTCTTCAGGGCGTGCTTGAAGATGACGACCCGGTTGGACAGGCCCTTGGCCCGCGCCGTGCGCACGTAGTCCTGCGATAGGACTTCGAGCATGGCGCTGCGTGTCATGCGCATGATCATCGCCGCCGAGAACATCCCCAGCGTGATCGCGGGCATGAGCAACTGCTGCCACGTGCCCCGTCCCTGGGAAGGCAGCCAGCGCAGCTTGACGGAGAACAGCAGGATGCCCATCAGGCCCAGCCAGAAGACGGGGGTGGCCTGCCCGATGAGGGCGAACACGGACGCGAAGGTGTCGATCCACGAGCCGCGCCGCACGGCCGCGATCACACCCAGCGGGATGGAGATGACCACGGCGAAGGCCATGGCGGCGCCGGCCAGCTCCAACGTGGCGGGAAGCCGCTCCAGCATCAGCGGGAGCGCCGGCTGGCGGTAGCGGAGGGACTCGCCCATGTTGCCTTGCAGCATGTCGCGCAGGAACACCACGAACTGCACCGCCAGCGGCCGGTCCAGCCCCATCAGATGCCGCATCCGTTCGATGTCCTCGTTGGTGGCCTCCGGCGGCATGAGCAGCAGCACGGGATCGCCGGAGAGGCGCACCAGCAGGAAGACCACCGCTCCCACCCCGATCAGGACCAGGAGCGAGTACAGTAACCGTTTGCTGATGTATCGAAGCATGGCACTCCTCCCTCGGAGGGTTGCTCCGCCAGTACGGGTAAAGCCACAGGACTGCCTCCGTCCCGAACCTCAGGAGGAGGCAGTCCTGCGCCGGGTAGGTCCTACTGCTGCTTGCTCGCAGTGTTGAAGTGGAATACCTCCAGGCTAGGGCCGTTCCACGTGACCTTATCGGACATGGCGTAGATCTGGTTGCCAACCCACAGATACAGGAACGGAGCCTCCTCCTTCAGGATCTCCTGCAGCCGCTGGAAGGCCTCGAGCCGTACCTGCGGATCGGTGGACTGCTCCTCGATGTCAATCAGCTCGTCGGCCTCGGCATTCGAGAAGCGGGAGTACACCCGGTCAGTCTTCACGAACGCCTGGAGGTTGTTGAACCCGTCCATGGTCCAGGCCAGGTTCCCGATGAAGTACATGTCGTTCAGAGTTTGAGCCCGGAGCCCGGCGACGAACGAGGCGTTCTCCATGACGTTCACGTTGACCTTGATGCCAATCTTCTCCAGCATACCGGCGATGGCAATCGCGGTGTCCTTATCCTTCAGGTAGCTGCCGCTGGTGACGTCCATGGTCACCTCGAAGCCGTCGGGATAGCCGGCCTCCGCCATCAACTGCTTGGCCTTCTCCAGGTTGTACTCATAAGGCTTCACGGTATCGGTGTAGCCAAACATCGCCGGCGGGATCAGCGTGGCGATCTGCTGGCCGTGGCCGCCCAGCACCGTATCGATGAGGGTCGGCACGTCCAGGGCATAGTTCATCGCCTGGCGGACCTCTTTCTTGGCCAGCGGGCTGTCGGGATTCTTCGTGTTCAGGACCACGTAGAACGCCCGGGTGCCCGGCACCGACAACACCTTGAGCCCGGGGGTGGACTCGATAACGGGGATGGAGTCAGGCGGCACGTTGGTGATGAGGTCCACGTCGCCGGCCTGGAGCGCCGCCACCCGGCTGGCGTCGTTGGGCATGGCCTTGAAGACGAGCCGGTCGACCTTGGCTTTTTCGCCCCAGTAGTCGGGGTTCCGCTCCAAGGTCACATGGTCGTCCTTGACCCATTCCACGAACTTGAAGGGACCGGTGCCCACCGGATGGGCGGCGAACCCCTCGTCGCCGACCTCTTTGATGTACTGGGGCGGCACCACGCAGCCCGGGAACAGCGTGAGCTTCGCCGGGATGATGGGATCCGGCAGGGAGGTCTTGATCTGGACGGTGTACTCGTCGATCACATCGACGCTGGTGACGTATTGAAGCTCCATGATGGGCGACTTCGTCGCCGGATCCAGCAGCCGGTCAATGCTGAACTTGACCGCCTCAGCGTTGAAGGGCTCGCCGTTATGGAACTTCACGTCCTGCCGGAGCTTGAACTCCCAGGTCAGCGGGTCGACATTCCGCCATTCGGTGGCCAGGTTCGGCGCGATCTGGCCGTTCTCATCCATGGTGAGCAGCGTGTCGAAGATCTGAAGCAGAACGTTCATGTCGATCATCTTGCCCTGCTTCTGGACATCCAGCGTGGTGATGTCTGGGCCGATCGACACGGTGAGAGTGACAGGCCCCTTGGACTCCTGTGGGGTAGTGGACGGCGTCTGTGTCTGTGTCTGAGTCTGGTCCGAACCGGTTTGTCCGGTGTTCGAAGTGCTCGGCGCGCTGGAACACCCGGCCAGAAGCAACAGGATCAGGGACAGGACCACGGCAACAAAGCGTTTCATCGTTACTAGCCCTCCTCATGCGCTAGTGATGTGCTGGCGTGATTCTGCTTCTGCTGTTCACCTGCTTGCACTTGCTTCTTCGACAAAGGGTGTATGGCCGGGAGACGCCATGCGCAACTCCGAAGCACTCATCACGATAGCCTGACGATGCCCCCGCTCTCGGCAGCCTCGCAGATAGCCTGCTGGACTTCGACCACGTGGACGGTCCGGGCGGCCGAGGCGGGGGCCTCCAGATCCCGGGCACGGCAGGCCGCCAGGAACGACCGGAGCGACTCCACGAACGAACCCGTCAGCCGCCCCTGCACCTCTGTAGCCACCACCGGTCCGCCGTAGACGACGGACTCGGCCCGGTCGGGGGTGTACAGCTTGAGCTCGCGGCGATTTCCGTACAGCCAGATGGCACCCTTGGACCCTAGCAGCTCCATGTACGTGTCGGCCGCCGCCCCGAAGGTCTCGGGCAGAATCCAGGAGGAGTGCAGGTTCACGACCGTCCCGCCCTTCATGCGGAGGAGCGCGACCAAGCCGTCCACCACCTTCTGGCCTCCCAGGGTGGGGGACAGGACGCCATAATGGGCCATCGCTGAGACTGACTCGACACGATCGTTCAGCCAGTATGTAATGAGGTCGATGTCGTGGCTGCTCATGAAATAGATGGGCGACGTCTGCGGCGCCCAGGAGATCATCCGCTGGGGCACCCAGGCCGCATCCCAGCGGTGGCTTTCAATAAACGTGGGCTTGCCGAGCTCGCCGGACTGCAGCAGTTCCTGAACCCGCCTGTGCTCGGGAAGCCAGCGCAAGCTGTAGTTCACGTGCAGCACCCGCTGCCGTTCCCGGGCGAGAGCCACCAGCTTTCTCGCCTCGGCAACATCCGTGGTCAGCGGCTTCTCAACGAGCACATCCACCCCGGCCTCCAGGCAGGCCCGGGTGGGCCCGAAGTGTGCGAAGTCCGGCGTCGCCACGCTGACGACGTGCAGCTCGCTTCCCAAGGCCGCGAGCATCTCCTCATAGTCAGTGAACCAGGGCACACCGTGCTTCTCTGCGACCGCTTTCGCCCGGTCCGGGTTGATGTCCACCACCGCCAACAGTCGAGTCCCGTCGAGTTCCGTGTAGACGCGGGCGTGACGTGATCCCAGTATCCCTGCACCGATAACAGCAGCACCCAGAACGGACGTCACAGTAATCACCTCATATGCAACGTACTTAACTGAGACGGATGTGACATTGCGAGATAACTCAGCCTCAAGAACACTGCAAATCCAAGTTTGTCGAATCCAGTCCATCAGTCTTTTCCCGATCCTCGACCTTTTCCCTTCCAGATCAGTCTTTTCCCGATCCTCGACCTTTTCCCTTCCAGTCTAGTCACAAAGATCTCGGGAATCGCCCCCATGTACTACCCCCATGGACACAACATGACTCTATGCGATATTGCTCGAATGTACCTTTTCGCCATTATTTCCTGTTTATTTGAGGCCGAATGTGCTTATGGTTGAAACTTATGTGGATCCTTATGTTGAGTTCCTACTAATTAATGAAGCCTTGGGCTGCGACATCAGCCCAAGGCTCAGATCGGCGTGTACTCTCTCTGTCAGTCTTCGCCACTACCTACCTTCCGCTCCAGCGTCAGTACCAGCGTCGTGAACCCGCCGAAGCCCTCGACCACGTACTGGAACTTGCAGCGCCAGCCTTCATGGGCGTATTCGTTCAGCACATCCTCCAGCACCTCGGCGGAGGAAAGCTTGAGAACCTTGTACTCGTACACACACCCTCACTCCTTACTGAGCTCTGCTACATAAATGCGACGAATGCGCACAGTAGATGACGGTGTAGAAGGAGAACGCGTGGAAAGACTGCATCGTCATTATCAAAAAGCTCGCATGAGGAGTGGCACACATGGAGATCCGGGAGTTTGTCGATCTGCAGAACGAGGTGTTCCGCCTGCACGCGGTGGGCGCCTACCGGGAGGCCCTGGCCGTGATCGACCGGGAAGCCGGCCGGTTCCAGGAGCGCGCCGGCGACCTCTACTTCTGGCGGGCATGCCTCACATGCCTGGCGGACGGCGCCGACGCCGGGCTCCGCTGGCTGCAGGCGGCCGCGGATGAGGGGCACTGGTACCACGAGCGGATGCTGAACGACCCGGACCTGGCCGCGCTGCGGGGGGACCCCAGGCTCGAACCGCTCGTGAAGCTGTTCCGGGAGCGCAGGGAGGCGGCGCAGGCGCTGGCCCGGCCGGTGCTGCGCACGCACGAAACGGAAGGAGCGCCGCGCGGCCTGCTGCTGGCGCTGCACGGCGCGGGGAGCGGCTTCGAGCAGGACCTGGAAAGCCCGTACTGGACGCCCGCGACGGAGACCGGCTGGCGGGTGGCCCTGGCCCAGTCATCCCAGGTGATGTGCCCGGGCCGGTACTTCTGGGGAGACCGCCAACGGGCGCTGGAGGAGGTCCGGGCCCATCTGGACCGCCTCGGCCCGCACGATCCCACCGTGCTGGCGGGGTTCTCGATGGGCGCTGGGGTCGCGATGTACGGCGTGCTGAGCGGGGCCCTGCCGCCCACGCGCTTCCTTGCCGTCGCCCCCGCCTTCCGGCCCGACGACCTGCTGCCGCTGCTCGCCGCGGCTCGCCGGGACATCAAGGGGTGCATCGTCATCGGCGACCGGGACTGGCAGTACGCCAACGCCCGGGCGCTCGCGGCGGCCATGAACGAAGCCGGCCTGCCGTGCGAGCTGGAGGTGCATCCGGGCCTCGGCCACGAGTACCCGCCCGGCTTCGCCGCACGCCTTCCGGAGCGGCTGACCGCCCTTACTGCCGCCCGGCCTGCTTGATCGGCGCCCGGACCAATCCCTGCCAGGCCCAGCCGCGGGCCCGGACTGACATGGCTGTGAAAGCCCGAACCCGTCCGAGTCTATTTCCGAGCCAGCAACGTGGACGTCGCTGCCCAGTTGTTGAGGATCCGGACTTCGGAAAACCCCGCAGCAGAAAGCGCCTCGATCTCGTGTGCGACTGTCAGCGGAGTGTCGAAGTGGTAGAGGGCATCGTCGGTGATCTGCTGTTCACGCTTCAGCCGCGCCAGTTCATCGAAAAAGGCCTTCTCCTGCTCAGGGGACTCTGCGAAGTAGTCTGTCAGGACGAAACGGCCGCCCTCTTTCAGGGCCGCGTGCAGCTTGCGATAGAGCGCCACCTTCATCTCGAACGGAAAATGGTGAAGTGACTCGACGGAAACGGCGGCGTCGTACTCGCCGGTGCCGAACTCCACATCGAAGTAGGAGCCGCGCACCAGGGTGAGCTCCTTATCAGGGAACTTTGCCGCCAGCGCAGACAGCATGGGTGCTGAGATGTCGATCCCCGTCACCCGGGCCTTCGGATTCAACGCGAAATAGTATTCCAGTTCAAGGCCCGTGCCGCAGCCGAGGTCGAGTACCCTGCACCCGGGGTGAAGCGGCAACTGCCCGGCCGTGAACGGGTAGAACTCGGAAGCCCCGAAGATGTTCCGCCTCATGTGCTCGTCGTACCCGTCCAGCCGGCGCGCAAAAAACAGGTCCATTCGCTCTAACATGGCACCCTCCTCCATCGCCCTCAGAGGTCGCCCGCTGGAGGTGTATTCCGGCCCGGGGTGTCTCTTCGCCTGAACCTCAGCTCGCCTCGATGAACTTGAACTGCGCCTGGATCAGGTTGTAGTACACGCCGCGCCGGGCCATCAGCGACTCGTGGGTGCCCATCTCGACGATCTGCCCGTGGTCCAGCACGACGATCTTGTCGGCATTGCGGATCGTTGACAGCCGGTGGGCGATGACGAACGACGTCCGCCCCTTCAGGAGCCGCGCCAGCGCCTCCTGGATCAGCAGCTCGGTCTGCGTGTCGATCGAGGCCGTGGCCTCGTCCAGCACCAGGATCCGGGGATCCGCCAGCAGCGCCCGGGCGAAGGAGAGGAGCTGCCGCTGGCCCATCGAGAGCCGCGAGCCCCGCTCCCGCACCTCCGTCTGGTAGCCGTGCGGCAGCCGCTCGATGAAGTCGTGGGCCCGCACGGCCTTCGCCGCTGCGATGACCTCCTCATCGGTCGCGTCCAGCCGGCCGTAGCGGATGTTGTCCATAATCGTCCCGGAGAAGATAAACGTGTCCTGCAAGACTACGCCGATCTGCCGGCGGAGCGAGTCCAGCGTGACGTCCCGCACGTCCACGCCGTCGATGCGCACGGCGCCCTCGTCCACGTCGTAGAAGCGGGAGAGCAGGTTGATCACCGACGTCTTGCCGGCGCCGGTGTGGCCGACCAGGGCCACCGTCTCGCCGGGGTTCACCTTCAGGGAGACCCCGCGCAGGGCGGTGCGCCCTTCTTCGTAGGCGAAGGTCACGTTGTCCAGCTCCACCTCGCCCCGGATCGGCGGCAGCGGCTTTGCGTCAGGCTTCTCCGGCACGGTGGGCTTCGTGTCCAGGTACTCGAAGATGCGCTCGCTGGAGGCCATGGCCACCAGCACGTTGCCGTAGAGCTGGGTGAGCCGCAGGATGGGTTCCCAGAACTGGCCGACGTACGTCACGAAGGCGACCAGCACGCCGACGGTGATGCCGCCGCCCTGCAGGATGCGGGTGCCGTACCAGTAGACGACCGCCGTGCCCAGGGCGCCCATGATCTCCACGATCGGGTTGAACAGGGCGTTGAGCCGCACGGTGTCCAGCCACGTGCGGCGCACCTCGACGTTCATGTCGGCGAAGAAGTCCTTGTTGGGCTCCTGCTGGTTGAAGGCCTGCGTCACCCGCACGCCCTGGATCGCCTCAGCCAGATGGGCCGTGAGCCGGGACCGCTGCAGACGCACCCGCTGCCAGCCGTGCCGCACGCGGGTCCGCAGGCGCACGGTCGTGATCATCATCAGGGGCAGGAAGGCGAAGATGACCAGCGAGAGCTTCAGGTGCATCGACAGCATGATGAGGATGATGCCCACCAGCGTCAGCACATCCTGCAGCAGGCTGATGATGCCGTTGGTCAGCAGGTCCTGCAGCGCGTTCACGTCGTTGGTGACCCGCACGAGGATCGACCCGGCCGGCCGGGTATCGAAGAAGCGGAGCGACAGCGACTGGATGTGGGCGAAGGTCTTCTGCCGCAGGTCGTAGAGCGCCCGCTGCCCCACCCAGGCGGTCAGCCGGATCCGCCAGTGGTTGGCGATCCAGTTGATGATGTGGATGGCGGCCATTATGCCCACCAGGATGGCCAGCCGCTCGGCGCGCTCGTAGGGCTCCAGCCACTGCGTCCAGCGGGTGAAGCGGACCTCAGGCTCCAGCACCGCGTCGATGGCCTGGGCGATCAGCCATGGCACGGCGAGGCGCGTGACGGTCGCCGCCAGCATGGCGACGCCGGCGAGCACGACCTGCCGGGTGTAGGGGGCCACGAAGGCCCCGAGCCGCTTGATCTGGTTCCAGTCAAAGGGCTTCTCGAAGACCTGCTCTTCCCGGTAGTAGAAGCGGTCGGCGTTCTCGCTCCGCTCCACCGGCCCGCGGCGGTGAAGCTCAGCCGCCGTGCGGTACTTCCCCATGCCCATCAGCGGCTCCCCCCTTCGCGGCGGCCCGCGCGGCCCGCTGCTCCTCGTAGTCGCGGAACTGGATGTCGTAGATGGCCCGGTACACGCCGCCCAGGGCAAGAAGCTGCTCGTGGGTGCCCCGCTCCACGATGCGCCCCTGGTCCAGCACCAGGATCTCGTCGGCGTGCTTCACCGAGGAGAGCCGGTGGGCGATGATGAACGTCGTCCGTCCCTGCATGGCGCTCTGCAGGGCGAGCTGGATCTCGTGCTCCGTCTCCATGTCCACCGAAGCGGTGGCGTCGTCGAGAATCAGGATGCGGGGGTTATTGAGGATCGCCCTGGCGATGGCGATGCGCTGCCGCTGCCCGCCCGAGAGGCCCAGGCCCCGCTCACCGATGATGGTGTCGTAACCGTCGGGCGTCTCCATGATGAAGTCGTGGGCCCGGGCGAGCTTCGCCGCGGCGACGATCTCCTCCATCGTGGCCGAGCGGCGGCCGTAGGCGATGTTCTCCCGGATTGTCGCCGACCAGAGGAAGGTCTCCTGCTGCACGATGCCGATCTGCCGGCGCAGGTCGTCCAGGTCGAGGTCCCGCACATCGATGCCGTCGACCGTCACCCGGCCCCGGGTGACGTCGTAGAACCGGGGGATGAGCGAGACCAGCGTCGTCTTGCCCGAGCCGGTCGCGCCGATCAGCCCGATGACGCTGCCGGGCGGGGCGTCCAGGTTGATGTCCACCAGGGCCGGGTGCGGGCTGATCTCGCCGGTGCCCGGCCGGGGCGAGTCGTACTGGAACCACACCCCCTCAAACCGCACATGGCCCGCCATCTCCGGCATCCGCACCGCATCGGGCCGGCTGTGCACCGCCACCGGGTGCTCCAGCACCTCCAGGAGCCGCTGGCCGGAGGCCACGGCCTGCGTCAGCTCGTTGATGCGGTAGCCGATCTCCCGCATCGGCCAGATCCAGTACCAGATCAGGCTGTTGAAGGCGACCAGTTCGCCGAGCGACAGGTCGTTCCGGAGCACCAGCCAGCCGCCGTAGGCGAGCATCAGGGTGAGGGCCAGGTTGGAGAGCAGCTCGATCACCGGGAAGTACCGGGCCCACAGCCCCGTCGTGGCCAGGTTGGCGTCCAGGTACTCCTGGTTGTGGGCGGCGAACTTCTCCACCTCGAAGGGCTCCCGGGCAAAGGACTTGACGGTGCGCATGCCGCTCAGGTTCTCCTGGGCGGCGGTGGAGAGGCTGGCCAGGGCCTCGCGCACCCGGCGGAAGGCGGGGTGCACCTGCCGCTCGAACCGCAGCACCACCACCAGCAGAAAGGGCATCGCCAGCAGGGTGACCAGCGTCAGGCGGACGGACATGGAGAGCATGACGACCAGCGAGAAGAGCGTCATGAAGAAGATGTCCATCAGGTGCACGAAGCCGAAGGAGAGGAACATCCGGAAGGCCTCCACGTCGGCCGTGACGCGCGACATCAGGTCGCCGGTGTGGGCGTTGTCGTAGTACTTGAAGTGCAGGTACTGGAGCTTGTCGTAGAGGGCGTTGCGCAGGTCCAGGGTCGCGTTCTGCCCGAAGACGTGGCCCAGGTACTGCCGTGCGAAGTTGAACACGCCGCGCACCAGGGCGACCAGCAGCACCGCCCCGGCCCAGTACGGCAGCTCGGCAAAGCGCTGCTCGCGGATGACCCGGTCGATGAGCTGCTCCAGCAGCCACGGCCGCACCAGGCCCACCGCGGTCAGACAGGCCATCGCGAGCACCGAGCCCAGTCCCCATCCGACGTAAGGCATATAGAACCGCCGGAGGCCAGCGAACACCCGCATGGACGAAACCCACTCCCTGTTGCGTGCGATGTTTATCCGTAGAGAATTCGCCCCCGGCTTCGACAGTCCTTCACCTAGTCAATTGTCAACTCTGTTTACCATTATCTTGTTGACATTTACTCCGACTCTTTCTACCCTTGAAAATCAGTACCCCTAAGGTAAAGAGGAGAATTGAATGCGTATTCGGCTTGTCGCCAGACTAATCGGTCTGTCTCTGATCGGCACTGTCACCGTAGGCATTGCCGCCGGCTCCATCTTCCTCTCCCTGAACCGCGTGGAAGCGGTGTACAGCGAGGTGGCGCTGAAACTGCAGCCCGCCCACCAGGCGGCCACGGCGCTGAACGCGGATCTCCACCGCATGAGCGCGGCCGCCCGCGGGTATGTGCTCGACCCGTCGGTCGCCGTGCGCGAGGGCTTCACCGATGCGACCGGCGACCTGCAGGCCCGACTGGAGCAACTGCGCGCCTACACCGATGACCCCGTGGTCCTTCAGCACGTGAGCGACTCCGAGACGCTGGCCGCGGCGTACACCGAGGCCCTCGAGGAGATGATGTCGCTGCGCGACCAGGGCCTCGTGTCGCAGGCCACGCACGTCCTGAAGGACAAGGTCGTCCCGGTGGGCCTTGAGATCGTCGGCGCCGCGACCCGGGCGGCCAACCAGCTTCAGACGCTGGCCGAGGAGGCGACCCGGGAGGCGCAGCGGCAGGCCGATGCCGCCCGGCTGATCGGCGCCGCAGTCACGACCCTGGGCGCGGTCCTGGCCGTGGCGATCGGCATTCCCATGGCCCGCTCGCTGGCCAACCCGATTCAGCAGCTTTCGCGCCTCGCGCTGCAGGTGGCGGAAGGCAATCTGGCCGTGGAGGAACTTGCCGTGCGCGGCAACGACGAGGTGGCCGCCCTGACCCGGGCGGTCAACACCATGCTGGCCTCGCTCCGCACCCTGATCAGGGAGCTGGAGGAGTCGGCCGCCACGCTGGGCGATGCCGCCACCGTCCTGGGCGAGGTGGCCGCGCAGGCCACCCACGCGGCGGACGAGGTGGCCGTCAGCATGGACCAGGTCGCCGAGGGCGGCAACAGCCAGGCGGCGGCCGCAGTCGAGGTCCAGAAGACCATGCAGATGCTGCAGGATGCCGTCCGCCAGGTCGCGACCGGGGCGGAGCAGACCACCGGCGAGATCCATCAGGCGGTCGCGGTGCTCCACGCCGTGACCCGCGAGACCGCCGAGATGGCGCGGTCGGCCTCCGCCGAGGCCGCCGCGGTGCTGGAGGGCGCCCGCAGCGCGGCCGAAGGGGCGCGCGCGGTGCAGGCCACCACCGCCGGCATGAGCCGGGTGAAGGAGGAGATCGGGAACATCACCACCGCTATCTCCGACATCGCCGGGCAGACCAACCTCCTGGCCCTGAATGCCGCCATCGAGGCCGCCCGGGCCGGCGAGCACGGGCGGGGCTTCGCGGTCGTGGCCGGCGAAGTGCGCCGCCTCGCCGAGGGCGCGTCGCGGTCCGCCGGGGAGATCGCGGAACTGGTCACGACGATTCAGTCCCTCACCGCCGAGGTCGCCGCCGCCATGGAGGCCGGACTGGCCGAGGTCGAAGCCGGCGTGCAGCAAGCCGCCGAGGCCGGCCAGGCGCTGCAGCGGCTGCAGCAGGCTTCGGAGCAGACGACCCTGAGCGTGGAGCGGATCGCCCGGGTGGCGGAGAGCGCCCGGCAGCGGCTCGAGTCGATGGGCCAGGTCTTCACCAACATCGTCACCGTCGCCGAGGAGAACTCGGCCGCAGCCGAGGAGATGGCCGCCCAGACCGGCCAGGTGTGCGCCTCGCTGGACGAGGTGAGCGAGATCGCGCGGAAGAACGCCGAGGCGGCCGCCGCCGCGTCCGAGGCCGCATCCAGCGTCGCCTTCGCCAGCACCGAGGTCACCGCGGCCGCCCGGCGGGTGCAGAAGGTCGCACAGCAGATGCGGGAGCAGGTCGCCCGGTTCCGGACGCTGGAGTAGATCCCGGTGCCGGTCGCCGGTGTGCGGTCCGCACGCCATGCCGGACGCGATGCCGGGTGCGGCGCTGAACCCGGCGCCCGGGCCCCGTGCCGGCGCGGTGCTGAACCCGGGCGCCCGGGCCTCGTGCCGGCGCGGTGCTGAACCCGGGCGCACGGGCGCCTCCCGTCGCACGCTTGCCCGCGTCCCCGCGGGGTAGTATCATGTGCACATAGGGCCCGAGTGATGGGAGCGGTAAGCCATGCAGCACTTGCGAAGGCACCTCTCCGCCGGCGGCCTCGTCGTGCACAAGGGGAACATCCTCCTGGTCCGGAACCGGCGCGGGCACTGGGGGTTGCCCAAGGGCCACTGGGAACCCGGCGAACTGCTGGCAGAGACCGCCGCACGGGAGGTGCTGGAAGAGACGGGGCTCGAGGTGGAGATCGGCGACCTCGCGTTCATCACCGAGTTCCGGAACGCGGAGGCCCGGGAACACCTCGTCCAGTTCTTCTTCGGGGCCAGACTGCTCGGCGGTTCCATCGCCCCCGCCCCGGGAGAGATCTCCGGGGTGAAGTGGGTGCCCACCACCGAGGTGGAACAGTACATCCGCTGGCGCCCCTGGCTGGAGCCCCTGCGCCACTGGCTGAACGGTGGAACGATCAAGTACCATTCCTTTCCTGATCCCTCCCGGAACCGCATCCGCTGACGACACGGGAGGAACGGCCTGCGCCCCTGCAGGTCGCAATGCATCGGAGGCCGGGGGTTCCCTGCGAACCCCCGGCCTCGTGCGCTTCTTCAGCGGTCAGGTCCCCGCCGGAAGGACCGCCCGGCGCCGCCGGAAATCCACCTGCGGGTAGTACATCTCGGCGACCAGCAGGTCGGGCCCGGTGCAGCCCACTTCGGGGCAGTGGCAGTTCAGCGGCTGGAAGCGCGGGTGCGCATGCCAGCGGCGGAAGGCATCCTCCAGCCGGTCCGTTCGGACGTCGCCCAGCGGAGGGATATCGCCGAAGTCCGTCAGCCGGATCGCCCCGGTGAACAGGTCCACGTTCACCCGGTTCCTGCCGTCGGGGCAGTTGCGCACCGACACGTTGGGCGCCGCGGCAACCTCCCGCAGCAGTTCCTGGTCCTCCGGCAGCGGGCTGCACGGCAGGAACGGGAAGGTGCCGAAGAGCACCCACAGGCCGGGGTCGCGCTCCGCGAGGAAGCGCCGCACGGCCTCCCGGAAGGCGGGCAGCGGCAGCACGGGCAGGTCCGAGGCCCAGTCCACCGCGTACATGGGATGGACCTCGTGCCTGCGGCAGCCGATCTCCGCCAGGAACCGGTTCATCGCGCCCAGCTGGTCGGCGGTCTCGGCGTTGACCATCGTCTCGGCGGAGACGAAGCACCCCTGCGCGGCCAGGGCCCGGGCGTTCTCGATGATGCGCCGGTAAAGCTGCCGGGAGGACTCCGGCCGGACGGACTCCCGCCCGTGCCCCCACACGGTGCGGTGGAACTGCTCCTCGTCCCGGTAGTTCCAGGTGATGTGGAACACGTCCACCCACGGGGCGATCTCCTCGTAGCGTCCCAGGTCGAAGCTCAGGTTCGTGTTCACCTGCGTCTGCAGCCCCCGCCGCTTCGCGTACTGAAGCAGCGGCGTCACCCAGCTGCGGAGCACCTCGTTCGAGCCGCTCAGCTCGCCGCCGGTGAGGCTGAGCGTCGTGAGATCCTCCGCCTCGTCGAGGCGCCGCAGGATCAGGTCCAGCGGCAGCCGCTCCGAATCCCGGGCCACCAGCGCCTCCCCGACGGCGCAGTGGCGGCAGCGCAGGTTGCACCAGTTGGTCACGGTAAGCTCAACGCTGGTCAGCCGGAAGCGGCCACCCTCCAGGCCGCGCCGCGGCTCCCAGGGATCGGTGAGAAGCCCCCACTCCCCCACGAATGCATTCCTCCCACTTCCACACGAAACGGCTTCTACAACAGGCGGCGGACCCGCACGGGCCCGCCTTACGCGTATGTCTGTCTTCTCCGCTTCAGGCCTCGGCAAGCGGTCATGGCTCCTGCTGCGCCGCAGCCAGAAAGGCGTCGGGATCGGTGTTCCACAGCTCGGCGCTGCTGGTCGAGATCCCGGAGGCGCCGGCCTGCAGCGCCCGGCCCACCTCCCTGGGCGTGCGCACCAGCCCGCCGGCGATGATCAGGGTGTTGGGCAACTGGCTGCGGATGGCCTGCACCGCCCGGGGGATGATGCCCGGCAGCACCTCCACCACCTCGGCCCGGCTTGATCGGGCCGCCTCGATGCCCGTGGTCAGCGACTGGGAGTCCAGTAGGAACAGCCGCTGCAGCGGCGTGAGCCCCAGCCGCCGGACCGTCTGGATCAGTCCGGTGCGGGTCGTGATCAGGCCCGCGGGCCGGGCGACCTGGGCCAGGTACTCCACCGCCTCGTCGTCCCGGCCGAGCCCGCCGACGAAATCCAGGTGGATGAACAGCAGCTTGCCCGCCGCGGCCACCGCTTCGCTGACCTCGCGCAGCCTGCCGAGACTGGTGGAGAGAAGAAACACGGTTCGGCTGTGCGACCGCAGGGCTTCATCCAGCCGCTGCTCGTCCCGCACCGCCGCGATCACCGGATGTGCCCTCAGCGCCTCGGCGAGGCGTAACGCGCCCTCGCTGCGCCGCCGCTCCGCCACGGCCATCATCTCGCTTTCGTCGTCATTCGGCTTCGTCCAGAAGCTCCTCCAGGCTGGCGGCGTCGTACCCGACCACCACCTGGTCGCCTCGCACCACCACCGGCCGGCGCCACAGCCCCGGCTCGGCCGCCAGCAGGTCGACCAGCTCCTCGTCGGTGAGATTGCGTTCTGCGAGCCCCAGTTCCTTGTAGCGCCGGCTGCGGGTGGAGAGCAGGTCCCGCGCGCCGCCGGGCAGGCGGGCCGCCAGCCACCGCACTTCCTCAGGCGTGGGCTTGTCCTTGAAGAACCGGCGCTCGTTCACCGATACCGGCTTCGCATCAAGCAACTGCTTGGCCTTCTTGCACGACGTTCAGGTCGGGTAGGTGAAGAAGGTGACCTCAGACTTCATGGCACTCACCTCTGAGATATTCTTTCCACCCGGGCCGGACCGGCTCCTGCCCGCCGCCTCCACCGGCGGGCGACCACCGGCGGTATCGCCAGGCCGGCGGCGAGGATGCCCGCGATCAGCAGCGCACGCGCCAGTTGCCACGCACCCTCCGCAAGCCGGCTCTCCGAGAGCAGCAGCATGCCCCGGTAGGCGATGATCCCGGGGACCAGCGGGAACAGGCCGGGGATGACGAACAGGATGGCCGGCTGGTGCAGCCGCCGGGCCAGGACCTCGGAGGCCATGCCCAGGGCCAGCGCGCCGGCGAAGACCGCCGCCGCCTCGGGGGCCCCGGCCCGCCGGACAAGGTCGAACCCGGCCCACGCGACGAGGCCGCAGAGGCCCGTCCAGAGGATGGCCCGCCGGGGCGAGCGGAAAGAGACGGCGATGGCCGCCGATGTGAGGAAAGCGAAGGGGTACGTGATCACCACACCGCACCTCCCCCGACCAGGTAAAGCGCGGCGCCGACCCCCGCGGCCAGGGCCGTGACCTTGACGAAGGCCTCCAGCCCCCGGGCCGTGGCGCTGACCAGATCACCTGCGATGGCGTCGCGCAGGGCGTTGGTGAAGGCAAGCCCCGGCACCAGGATCATGATGCCCCCGGCCACCACGGGGCCCACGGGCACGTCCAGCCAGCGGTTAAGCAGGGTGGCGCAGAAGACGGCGTTGGCCCCGGCGATCAGGTCGGCCACCGCATCCGGCAGCCCCACCCACCGGCAGACGCGCTCGCCGGCCTGCACGACCAGGTTGGCGAGCAAGGCCGGCAGCACCCCCTGGAGGGAGCCGCCCACCAGAATCGTACACGCCGCCGCGGCGAGGCCGCTGGCGGGAACGTCCAGCCAGCCGGGCAGGGGCGTCGGCTGCTCGGCGATGGCCCGGATGAGGCGCAGCGCCTCGGCTGGGTCCTTCGGATCGGTCGCCAGCGAGCGGGACAGCGCGTTCACGGCGCTGATGCGGTCGAGCGCGATCGTCCGGCGCCGCACCCGGCGCACCACGGTGGCCTCCTGATCGGCCAGGCTGATGAAGATGCCCGTCGGCGTCGCGAAGATCTCCGGCTCACCGACCCCGTAGGCCTGCACAATGCGGGAGACGGTGTCCTCCACCCGCGCCACGTCCGCCCCGGACTGGAGCAGCACGACCCCCGCCGCCGCGGCCACCTGGAGGACGGCAGTCCTGGATCCTGAATCCACGGCCTCTCACCTCAATCGCGACGGATCCCGCAACCCTGCTTCGCGTATCCCCGCCTGCAGCATCTGCCTCACCATTGGCGTCCGCCGGGCTCAGATCGCAGCCCGGTAGCAGCTGAACCCCGCCGTCCGCGAGTAGCAGGCCCGCCCCTGCACCACGAGCAGGTCCAGATGGGCCAGGACCTCGGACAGCGCGAGGAAGTGATCGAACCCCCGCACCTGCGGGTAGTACTCCCGCGTGAGCTCCCAGGGGCTGCGCCCGTTGCCCAGGCGCGCGAGCAGGCCATCCAGCCGCCGGGCGTGCTTCATCCGGTAGCTTTCCACCAAGGCGCGATGGTCCCTGATCACGGCGCCGTGCCCCGGCAGGACCTCCGCCACGTCCAGCGCGGCGGCGCGGTCCAGCGACCGCAGGAACTGGCCCAGGGTCAGCGCCCGGACCGGATCGTGCGGCACGGCATCCGGGTGGCCCGGCCGGACGGGCTCCAGGATGGGATTGGGGGTGATGCCGTCCAGCAGGTGGTCCCCGCCGACCAGCCGCCGGGACGCCCGGTCGAGGAAGCCCGTGTGCCCCAGCGCATGCCCGGGCAGGTGCACGGCCTCCAGCGCGCCGCCGTCGAACTCGAACAGCTGGCCGTCGGCGATCGGCGTCCACTCCTGCAGGGGCGTCATCATCCGGCGGTTGAGCTGCCAGAAGTTCTCGATCAGGGCGAAGCCGTCCGCGTCGACCCCCGCCTCCGCGAGGATGCGGTCGCGCGCCTCCTGCCACCAGGGCGCGATCTCGGCCTTGCCGGCCTCGTCGGGATGAAGATGAACCTCGGCGCCGGACTGGTCCTGCACCCAGCCCGCCAGGCCGACGTGGTCGACGTGTGCGTGGGTGAGCAGCACCCGCCGGATGTCCCGCAGCCCGAGCCCCAGCCCCTTCAGGCCATCCACGAGCGCGGCGCGGCTCTCCGGGGTGGCGAGCCCCGTGTCGATCAGTGTAACCGGATCACGGCGGACCAGGTAGACGTAAACCGGCCCCAGGCTCTCCCAGGGCGTCGGCAGCGGTATCTGGTGGATCGGCAGCATGTCCGCGGAGCCCTCCCCTAAGGGTGAGGCGCCGTGCCCCCCACGGCGCCTCCCTCACTGTGACTTTACCCGTTTTCTCCCGGCTGCGCAACGGCCGCCTCGGGTTCGGCCCCCCCGCCGGTCTTCACGGCCTGCAGCAGCAGCTCGGCCACGTCCAGCACCCGCAGCTCCTCGCTGCGGTTCTCTGCGGCCACGCCGTCCGAGAGCATGGTCATGCAGAACGGGCAGTTGGTGGCGATGGTCGTCGCCCCGGTCGCGATGGCCTGCCGGGTGCGCTCCACGTTGATGCGGGTCCCGTGGTGCTCCTCCATCCACATCTGTGCGCCGCCGGCCCCGCAGCACATGGCGGTGCACCCGTGCCGCTCCATTTCCCTGAGCTCCACCCCCGGCAGAGCGGCCAGCAGCTCCCGCGGCGCCCGGTACTCCCCGCCGTACCGGCCCAGGTAGCACGAGTCGTGGTAGGTGACGGCCCCGGCCACCGCGTTCACCGGCTGCAGCCGCCCTTCCTCCACCAGGCGGGCGAGAAGCTGGGTGTGGTGGATGACCTCCACGTCCAGCCCCATCTCCCGGTAGTCCTTGTCGAAGGTGTGGAAGCAGTGCGGGCAGTGGGTGATGATCTTCTTCACGCCGTAGCCCTGCAGCGTGGCGATGTTCTCCATGGCCAGCTGCTGGAAGAGCAGCTCGTTGCCGGCCCGGCGGGCGGAGTCGCCGGTGCACTTCTCCTCGGGGCCGAGGATGGCGTAGGAGACGCCGGCCTGGTCGAGGAGCTGCACGATTGCCCGCACGATCTTCTGCCCCCGCTGGTCAAACGCGCCGGCGCACCCGGGCCAGAAGAGGTACTCGGCGTCGGGCTTGTCGGCCAGCAGTGGCACGTTCAGCCCCTCCGTCCAGGCTGTGCGGGTGTGCGCGCCCATGCCCCACGGATTCCCCTGGCGCTCCAGGTTCTTGAAGGTCTGGTTCAGCTCGGCCGGGAACTCGCCCTGCAGCATCACCTGGTGGCGGCGCATCTCGACGATCTTGGGCACGTGCTCGATGAAGACCGGGCAGACCTCCATGCAGGCGCGGCAGGTGGTGCACGCCCAGAGGGCCTCGGGGTCGACCACGGGCCCCACCAACTCGGACTCGAAGGGCTGCTCCGCGGGCCGCTCGTCCCTCATCGCCGCCAGCGCCAGCAGCGGCCCCTTCTCGTGCAGGTGGTGCTGCAGGTCGAGGATCAGCTTCTTAGGGTTGAGCGGCTTGCCGGTGAGGAAGGCCGGGCAGTTCTCCTGGCAGCGGCCGCACTCCGTGCAGGCGTCCAGGTCGGCCA
>ENA-UPSB01000886-UPSB01000886.1-bioreactor-metagenome-genome-assembly--contig:-NODE-886-length-42405-cov-11.931759_pt1 | contig 42405 bp, 59 predicted proteins | sample MGYA00238182_ERZ773286 | MGnify/ENA primary metagenome ERZ773286 (study PRJEB29026, sample SAMN07631240) | bioreactor metagenome | isolation source: Switchgrass digestor | place: USA: Dartmouth...
CGGTTGCGTATTTCGTGGCGCTGGCCTTGATCTTCACTTCGCTTCCAACCTTGACCGGTTTAGCCGCCTGCTTTGGTTCATGACCTGGTGCGACTTGTGTTCCGCTCGTTGTGGTGATGTAGGTATCAAAACCGGCAGCTTTGAGTTTAGCGGCCAGGTTTTCAGCATTCTGCTTCACACTGAAAGCGCCGACCTGGACTCTGTAAAGGCCGCCCGACTGCTTGATGATCGCGTCGAACCCTGCAGCCTTAACCTTGTAATACTGGGCGTCTGCATTGGCCTTGTTTGAATATGCGCCGGTCTGGACATAATACATGACGCCAGGTGACGGAGCGGGTGCTGGTTCCTTTGTGGCCTTTAATTTGTTCATCATGGCCACGATGTCGGTCCCGTATGAAGTAGAAGGCGCCCATTTGCCGCCAAGCTGTTCGACTGTCGGTGCAGTGCCTTTCAAATACGGGAAATGACGCGGATCTGGTGTTCCTGCTTTCGGATATCCTGCAGCACCGGCATATAATGCCAGGTGATCAATCTGGGCCTGGATCCCTTCTTCCCAGGAAGTGAAGCGCTGGTGTGCATTCGGATCACTGTTCGATCCTCCGGATTTCGTCTTCAATCCGCATGGGTTCTTGAAGGTTTCATTCAGGACGCCGCCGAATTTACCGTATCCGGTTTCTTTAGCTGACTGGCAGTATGCCACGACGGGATCCACGCCTGCAGACGGTGCCAGCTTCCAGAAGATATCGGCCAGGCTTATGAATAGTGAAGTGGCCCCGCTGTTTTTGGCCCATTCTTTAGCCTGCCCCACTGTTGCAGTGGGTTTCCCGATGATCGGATGGCCAGTCTGTGCCGGTGTGTCTGTCTTTGCCATTTCAGCCTTTACTGCAGCCCTGAACATGTCCATGTTTTTCCCATGGCGTGGGAACCAGTGCATGACATCGCTGTGATTTGAAGCGATCCCGCGCTTGTGACCCTCACTGTGGCAGATTAGGACACCGTCGGCCAGCGGATCCAGGTTGAACTTCTTGCACAGGTAAGCGCAGAGTTCCACGGCTTCGGTGTAAACCTTGTTGAAGTATGCAGCGTCCGTCAAGTCGTCTTCGCAGATCTCAAAACCGATGTATCCGTTATTATTTGCATTTTTAGCAGATCCCAGGGACCCGCTTCCGGAATGCCATCCCACCATGTCCCACGGCAAGGTCTGATATGTTGCTATGCTGCCGTCCTGCAGCTTCCCGATGAAGGCGTGAACACAGACGCTTCGGCCGCCAGGTTGTGGTGTGTTCCAGTGGTTATTATACGGGTTAGGACCCAGCAGACCATCATCCGGGCCGACATATCTTTTCAGCCATGGGTTATTCACGCCGGTGCTGTGGACCATGATCCCTTTTACCGTATGCCTTTTCCCCGATTTGTAACAATCGTTATTTGTCAGAAATAAAGTTTTCAGGTTCATTTATGGATTACCTCCTATTCCGGGAAAGTCCCGTTATTTACTTGTTCAGCCATCGCTGCGTCATACACGATCCCGCCCTTCGTGTTTTCCTTCTCCGCTTTGCGATAATAAAACCCGGTTGCAGTGGCAAGTTCAGCGAAGATGGAAGGAATAAGATACGCAAGCGGTGAAAGATCGCCGGTAATGTAGATCATCCGGCATGAAAAAATGACCACAGAAATGGTCATTGCGGATATTCCTATGAATATGATCTTTGAAAACGCCCACTTTTTTCTTTTTCGCTTACTCATCGTTGCCACCGAACCCCCTTTCGATTCTGTCAATTCTCTTGTGTGCCTGTTTTGCGGATTCTTCGACTTTGGACACCCTTTCGGCCAGGGCATTGACGGATTTGTTCGTGTCCTTCTGTTCCAGCAGAACGTCATCAATCCTGCGTTTTATGTACTCCATGTCAGCCTTCAACGCACCGGCTTCACGGCCGCTGTCGGATGATTCCTTTTGAAGTCCTCTTTTGTATCCGACGTATCCGAAGAAAATTCCGCACACTGTACCTGTCACGCCGATCAAGGCGTATAATGTCGCGCTGTCCATTTTTATTGATCACCCCTTCTTGAACATTTGGTTCAGTCTTTGCCTGAACCCGTAACTGTTGAAATGTTCCAGTATGCCCTTATATGAAGCAATGCTGCGCTGCAGCATTCCAGGATCTTCTTTCCCTTCGGCCACAGCTTTGATCAAGTATTTCAGGCGGGTTTTGATCTTCTTTGCCGTGGTCTTTTTCAGCTTCCTGTGTGTTGGCCATATCCGGAAGCCGACGAATTCAACGCCGTCCTTTATGGGCCTGATACACGTCTTCGCATTAAGATCCAGGCGCAGTTTTTCATTCAGGAATATTTCGATCTGGTCCTTTACTTCATGAAGGAAAGCCTTGTCGTCATGAAGGATGATCACATCGTCCATATACCTGATGTAATAATGAAGCCGCAGTTCGTTCTTTGCGTACTGGTCCAATTCATTCAGATAGATATTAGCGAACAGTTGACTGGTCAGATTTCCGATCGGCATTCCCTTATCGAACAGCCTTTCTTCTTTCGGGCAGTCATCAGGACTGACACCGGCCGGAAGTCCGAATGCTGTGTCTTCACTGTTGATGATAGTGGATAGCAGCCATATAAGGTCCGGATCCTGGATCTTCTTTTTCAGGATCTGGATCAGGATTTCATGGTCTATCCGGTAGAAATATTTGCTGATGTCCAGCTTCAAGAAATAATATTTCCTGTCGCGCCGGTTGACCTGCCGCAGCCAATATTCAAGACGGTTCGCCGCGTTGTGCGTCCCCTTCCCGATCCTGCAACCATAGCTGTCATATATGAACTGTCTATCATAGAAAGGGTTTAGGTGCCTGTATATGGCCCACTGGACGATCCTGTCTTTGAACTGCAGGGCCATGATCAGCCTTTTCTTTGGTTCAGTAACATAAAATTCGCGATATCGTCCGACTTTGTAAGTCTTGTATATCAGTTCATTCTGGATCTGGATCAGGTTTTCTTCCAGGTTCATGGTGAACTGCAGAACATCCTGGCGGTATCTTTTGGCTTTTCTGGCTTCCAGGTATGCTTGATATAAGTTGTCAAAGTCGTAGATCGTTGGATAAATGTTTCGTAGTGTCTTCATCCTTTACCCCCAACGCCGTGCGTGACAGCCTTCATCAATTTTACAAGCAGCCTTCACGGCAATTCATTCTTTTGCTTCCCGGTGTCGCCGGGAGCAGGGATACATGTCCCTTTGTACCTTACGCGCGGATCTTTACCCATTAGGTAAAAGATTTCTGGCATTTAAGGTCAGAGCGGAGCGGAACCCGATGTTGTTGCCCGAGTTCGACCGCGCGTTGTTGCCGTTCAGATAGAACACCCCAGCGTTCGACGTGTTGTTCCAGTTGCCGCCGCGATAGCCAAGCCGCTTTTATTCGACATGTACCCCGCGGTGTCCTTACTGGGTTGTTTTCATCCATCCTCCAAGCATTTTGCCGATCTCATTAAGCAATTTTCCCCAGTTTTCATATTTGCGCAGGGGAAGATACTTCATGTCTTTATCGGCTGCCAGGCGAATGAAGGTCCGAAGGACATCAAGTTCAACGTCGATTTCATAAAGTATAGGCTTTTTATTTCGGCTTTTGTTTGCCACGACTATAAGCCGCAGAATTTTATACATTGATTGCTTTATTTCGGATCCCAGGGCATATCGTTCAGCTTTTGGAAATTGAATTATGCACTGGTTTCCATACTTGATCATGTCATATGTCTTTTGCCAGATTTTCAGATTGTCCAATATTTTAACCCCCAAAAATGTCAGGGCGGCTTGACGCCGCCCAGATCAGATTTCCAGATTACCAGATATCAGATTCCCGGAATAAAAGCGGAGCGGAACCCGATGCTGCCGCCCGAGGCCGACCGCGCGTCGCGGCCGTACAGAGAGAACACCCCAGCGTTCGACGCGCTGCCCCAGTTGCCGCCGCGATAGCCAAGCCGCTCACCGCGATTTCTCATGTAGATCCTGTCATTGCCGTGGTCACCACTATCTGCGGGCATAAGCGCCAACGCTTTTAATATTTCCGGTACCGTTAAGCCTTCAATGGCAGCCAGTGCAGCGAAGCTGGTTCCTCCATATGGGCTGTCATCATCAGGACGGTTTACTATGTTCTTTACAAGCCTGAAAGTGTTTTCTGTGGAGCCGGAAGGTTTGGTCAGGAAGTCCCATTTTAATGTGTCTGCAGTACCAGGATCGACAAGAGATCCGTTTTCCAGGATGGCTTTCCATAGTGTACTGTTAAGGCCCTGATCGACCTGCGCTGCTGCGTTATTGTCCGGGATAATCTGTATTTCACCGTCCAGGGTTCTGTATCCGCCAACCCATTCATAAACATTTCCGTTCAAGTCCCATATACCTGCAGGTGTTCCGTCGTGGGACCAGGAAACAGGACCGGATCCTGTGGCCACACGGCCATCACGCAAGGTTCCATTGTCGTCGTATCTGTATGTCACGATACCTTTTTCCCATGGCGCGCTGGTATCTTTGCCATAACTATTATTGCCGCGCGGCATACAGTTGTTTTTGCGGCACCACAAGGCAATGGCCGCCCATTCAGCATTTGTCGTCAGGTGATGGCCAGCGCCCTTTGCTTCGCAATATTGCTTAGCCTGGTCAAAGTTCACGCTGGTTGCAGAATCCTTGAAGGGAAGACTGTATGCTTTCCCGTTCATAACGAAGTTCTGATATTTGCTGATATAGATCGCCGGAACTTCAACGCCGTTCACAATGAACGCCGGGTGTGTGCTGGCGCTTCCGTCTGTGATCAGGTCCGCGATCTGCTTTTTGTCGAACTTGACAACGATGGAAGGGTACCCGTCAACGTCGAATATGACGGAATTGGTTCCGCCAGTCAAGGCTTCGACTGCAATTTTCAGATCATCATAATTTGCCATTATTCCACCTCCACAAGCGCCCACAGAACCAGCGTCACATTATCCATGCTGAAAGGAACGGGAACCGTCTTTTCAGGATCCTGGTACTGTCTGGCCGGAATTATGATATTTGCAACGTAATACTTCGACAGGCCAGCGATCAAGATCTGATCATCGTCCTGGCAGATGTCAATTTCCACGTCATAGTCCCTTTCATACTTCGAAAGGTCCAACATCAATTCATCACGGAAGAATATCTTTGTGCCTTCAACATTAAAAGCGATTTTCTGACCTTCATTTTTATGGATTATATTCATTTCCTCTTACCCTCCATTTCTTTGATTGCTTCACGGCTTCTTTGTGCCGTGGCGTCAGCATATTCCCTGATCTCTTTGGAAGCGGACCTGGGATCATAGCCGAAGTCGCGAAGAATCTTCGCTTCCTGGGCCTTCCTTTCGTCAGATTTGATGATTATGTTTGCCATTTACACCATGCCCCCTTGAACGTGATATCTGATGGTGACGGACGTTGCGGTTCCGGTATATTTCACCTTGAAGCCGTTGGCCTGCTTGCCGCTGATGATTATGCCACCAACAGTTCCGCCGGACACAGAATTCACTTCAACGGTGACGTTGTAAGTGGTCCTGTTCCTTAACTTCACGATGGAAATGGTGTTGTCAGTGTTTGCCGGTGAAATAGTGGCGGATCCGGATTCGACTTCGAATTCGGCCCCAGAAAGCGCTGCCTGGCGCTGGGCCTGTGCAAGAACTGCGGCCAGGGCGTCATTTGCCAGGATACCGTGTTCCATGTTGTTGAAATTCTGTGCATTCATGGGTGTTCCCGGCTGAATAATTGTGCTGCCATCCTTCACCTGGTCTTTCCACTGCGTTGGAATGTAGGATTTTTCATTTGCCATTTACTGCTGCACCTCCTTAAACTTCATTGATCGGGAATTCATATTTGAGAAGAACACCCTGGTTGACATTTTTCAGGATGTTTTCCGTCCTGTTGCCTGCCACATTCCCGCCCACGTCAATCAGTCTGCTTTCGACGATAGTGGACGCTGTGGACACTGGATCCGTCACAGACACCATGATCACAATGCTATTCCCGACCACCTCACGGGACGTGATCACCCCGTCATACCATGTGGATCCGATCCTGTACTGCGCTTTTGCGATTTTGTCAAGCCATTCCTTTCTTCTGGCCGCCAAAAACGTCGATGTGAAGAACGCCATCTGGATTCCTCCTTTCTTTATGCTGTATTGATGGTCCCGCAGACTTCCGGGCCACATTCCGGAAATGCGGTCACATAAGCGTTAAATATCCCAGACGCTGCGACGTCCTGCTTTATCAAGCGGCCAATCGTTGCTTCTAAATACTGTGTCCCGCAGACTTCCGGACCGCTTTCCAGGAATGAATACAGGTATGACCGGATATCCGATGATACCTGCAGTTTATAAAAGATCCATACAACATAGAAAAATTCCATGTTCGCCGGTTTCACCATTTCGATGGTTTCTTGAAGTTCATTTGCAAAGTTCTGATTTGATTCGGCCGACTGAACATAGAATTTGAATGTCTGTTCGTCAATGATCAGGTCCCACAGCCCCGGACCGATGATGGTGTCCAGTTTCGTGGCCAGCCATCGCTTCGTGAAGGGAAGCTGCGCGCCGTATATGTTCAGGATCCTTTTTCTTCTGAATGCCAGCGTTTCATCAGGCTTCGGAATTATACCGATGATCTTTTCCCAGCGCTTCACCCCGTCCAGGGATAAAGTTTCAAGGAATAATTCATCGGCCGCGCGGATCGCCTTTTCGGCTGCGACATCGAATTCAGGCTGTTCCGCTTGCGCGATCAGGTTAAATTCCAGAAGTTCCTGCAGATAACGTGGCCAGTAATCAACCAGCGGTTTCATTTGTTACATCCCCCAGCACTGGTATTTCATCCGGTCCCAGGACAAGGTTTGAAGCGTTCCCATTGATCTTTGTTCCGGTGATGTCAAGCACACCAGGAATGTCAAGGGTTCGCGTTTCGATCTGGCTGATTCTCACCACTATATTGTCAGTGTCTTCCCAGGCTTTGATCAGGTCCGTGAAGTATTCCGATATAGCAGCGATTATTCCAGACTTTACTGAATCCCAGGTATAACCGGGTTGAAGGGTGATCTGGCTGGAAATGTCTATCGTCGCAGCAGTTACACCTTCGACCGTTACAACATGGCCGATCGGTGCAATTCCAAGGCCGACACCCTGGTTTCCAATGGGATCGATGGTTTCCTGAACGGTTTCGATCAGCGTTGGGGAAGGAACGCCCCAGTCACTGGTTACGATGGCCAGCCGGACAGTTCCGCCGCCATTCCATACCGGGTAAACCTTGACGCCGCCGACACCGTTGATCCCTTTGGTTTTTTCCTTGTAGTCCTGGACGTTCCCGCCGAACGCCTGGATGTTTAGACTTTCGAAATATCTTGTGCGAAGATCATCGTCGCTTTCTTCTTCCTCACCAGGAATAAGAACATCAGACAGGATCGCGGATCCAAGCCCTTCAATGAAGTCAATCGGAAGAAGGTTCCCGGAATACATGTTTCCTATTGTCCCGGCAGTTTCTGCAGCCATGTTATAGACGCCAGGTTCAATCCTGGCCGTGGCCGTATAGTTCACATCACCACCTGAAAAGCGGCTGCCGATAGGAATGTCCATCGGGTTCCCATCAGGATCCTTGAATTCGCCTTTTCGCTGTGCATAGGTTGCCGGTTGTCTTTTTATACCGCGTTCCATGGCCTTCAATGTCAAGTCGCGGCCCGTTGCAGTATCCGGGAAGGCCCTGTCCAGGATCGTCCCCAGGTTGATATACATTTCGGCCAGTTCGGCCGCTGCCGGTGCGATGGCGTCATATATGATCGATCCTTCGCGCTTATCCACCGACGCAGGAACGCGGGAAAGGCACCTGTCAAGGATCTTTTCAAAGGTCATATCTTCAAACACTGGTCATCACCTCCACTTCCGATTGAATGTCGCCGAATATGGTTTCCGCTGTGAATTCGACCACCATGGTCCTTTTATCTTTGCGGGTAAAATTAAAGCCTGTAACATCAGTGATCCTTCGATCCCATGTTAAGGCTTCTTTGATACGGCGCTTTATTTCACTTTCGAACACCTGGGATCCTATCCCGACGATGTCATTCAGTTCCGCGCCATAGTTCCAGGAATAGATCAGATAGTCGAACCTTTCGGTCTGCAGGATCTTGAATATTGCCTGCCGCATGGCTTCCAATCCATCAACAAAACCTATGACGCGGCCTGTCTTAAAATCAATTCTGTATGTCCTGGAAGGCTGTTCGCTATCATCGACGATTTCGTAATCTTCGCCGATCACAACCTTTTCGGTTGTTGGTATCATGTGATCACACCCTTCCCATGACCAGGTATTCCTGGCCGCCATAATTGCGAAGCAGTATGACCTTATCACCCACCTGCAGGCCCGAATAAATTTCTTCGCTTGTTTCCAGTTTCTTTTCCGCCGTATTCTGTGCCGGTACATTATGACTGTGCGAATCTTCACCGGCCGATCCGGTACTATGAGAAGGAACACTGTGCGCGTGGCCAGGTATCTTGTGGGTGTGTGTCCTGTATGCTTCGTCTTTCCTCAATTCCCTGGGGATAACAAGAACGCTTTCGTCAATGTAGAAGCGATTATCCACCAGGATCTGAACCGGATTGATCTTCGTCACGGTGCCGAACATAAAAGCAGCCGGTGTGGCTGCTTCATTGGTCTGCTGTGCGATCTTCTTCATTGTTTCAAGCATTCCCATTATACCACCCTCAATTTTAACGACATTATTTCCTTTTCCAGATCGTGACTTGCTTCATCGATCAGGAAAAACTGCTTGACGCCGATATCCGCGAAGCTGATGAAAAGAACGCGACCGGCCCTGACAGACAGATCCGACAGCGCCTTCACTTCGAAGGTCCTTTGCGGCCGGTTCTTCAAGGCCAGAAGGTTGTTTCCTCTTTCGGTGATCTGTGCTGCATTCATTTTTTCATCGACCTTTTCGAAATACTGCAGCGTTCCCCAGAACTTTATATTGTTGCTGTCCTGGAACAGATACACGTCACGCTTTCCGGTTTCTTTGTTATCGCGGACCAGCTTTATTCTGTTGTAGGTATCCGAATCAATTTCGGATGTATATGTGTAATCTGTGGCCAGGCTTTCATCACCGACCAGCAGGTCCAATTTTGAACCGGCGCAGGATGAAATTCGAAGGGATCCGTAATCGTCCCAGAGGAAGAACATTTGACCTGTATTGATTAGCGTCAGATCCAAGGCTTTCAGGATGATATCAAACAGTGTCTTGTTATCTTCCACCAGGGACGGGATCACATAACCGGTATTTTCAAGGGTGCCGGTTTTTAGGCCGAAGTCGGCAGCGATCAACGCGGTTATTTGATCCGCGCGCTTTCCTGTGAAAACATATGTATCCTTGTTTTTCAGGTACCGCGTTTGATCGTATGCCGTTATTCTGACGACCCCGTTTGCAGTTTCGGTTATCTTGAATATATAGCCGTAGAATACGCCGGTTTTTCCGTTCTTCACGGCAATAATGCCGCCGTGCTTCCAGATCACGTCTTGATCCTTCAACACTTCGAATTCAAAGGAAGCAGGGGACCCGGTGCGCTTCGTCGTCCATTTCGGCGACATTGCAATTTCCGAAACATCAAAGGCGGTGCCGTTGACGTTATTCTGATACATAATTTGAAGATCCATCATGATATAACTAACACCTGCCCCGGATATATGGTGTATTTCGGGTTCCCCGTCCCCTTGTTCCTTTTGTCGATCGTGGCCTTGTTGGCTTCATAGATCTGCGGGTATTTCGAACCATCGTTGTAATACTTTTTAGCAATGGCCCACAGTGAATCACCCTTCACGACCGTGTGTGTTTTTTGCTGCGGTTTTGGAGGACTTCCGGACCTGGCCACCGGAGCCACAACCGCCACCTTTGTCGTCGGCGCCGGAAGGCTGATCCTTTTGGCCGAATACTCTTTCCATTCCCGCAGCTTCAAAACATAGTAAATGTCCCCGACTTCACCGCCGCGTTCTTCATAGGTGAAGTCATCAATTCCCATCAGTGTATTGATATCCAGGTCCGTTCCTATGATCAGGAAACGGATCGGTTTTTCTGTGTCCCTGGCTTCTTGTATGGCCCTGACATATTCGATCGGCGCCAGGACATTCCTTCCGGTAACATAGGGCGCTTCATGGGCCGGGAAATGAGCTTCCCAGGTTATTTCACGAAGGCCCTTTTTCCGAAGTATATTCACATCGCCCAGCTTGACGATGGTTGCCGTTTCGTTCTTTCCTGGCGATTTCACGGTAAGGGTTTCAGGAAGGACCGGGATTTCATAGTCCTTGTTATTCATGATAAGGAACATATGATACATCAGCTATACACCCCTTCCGCTGCTGTGACGAATTCGTCTTCCAGCTTCCTTTCGATGGCTGCAGTCACTTCATCCAGATCCACCTTTTCGCTGATCTTAATATCTGTAAGCGTAACCTGTGGCGTCAGCGTCACGAAGTTCTGGACGAATTTCTGTTCAGCTATATCCCGAAGCAGCTTGATGTCTTCTTCGGAAATATCGACTTCATCATTGATCTTGCCGACTTCGCCGACTTTTCCGATTTCATCGATGTTGGTGTCTTTGCCCTGGAAGGAAGCCAGCTTCTGTTCATAGTCTTTCCCGGCAGTATTCGCGACCTTTTTAGCTTCCTGTTCTGCAGCGTCTGCAGCGCGCTTTTCGGCCCTTTCGCGAAGCATTTCCTGGACCTTTGCTTCCCTGGCTGCAGCTTTGGCCGCTGCGTTCGCTTCCATTTCAGCGATGACCTTTTCACCGGCCTGTCTGACTGCTTCTTCCTGCAGCTTTGCCTTTGAAGCGAAGTCAACCGTTTCAATGGCGCTAATTGATACGCCTGGGATCTTATTCAGGACGCCGATCATCCAGTTTATGCCTTCAATGACACCGTTCACAAGGGCCTGAACAATTTCCAGCGCTTTGGTCTTCATGCTGAAAAATGCGGTCACAACCCCGATCCCGACTTTTGCGAAGAAGATCGGGACCTGGTCAAAGAAGTTCAGAATGCTGTTCCATGCCCTTAATAGGCCAGCAGCGAACTGATCATTCTTTTCCCATAGGTTCTTTATCCATATGATCAAGCCCACGATCACGGCGATCAGTGCGATAATGGCCAGCACGATCCAGGTTATAGGACAAGCAAGCAGGGCAGAGTTAAGGCCCCACTGTGCGGCTGTCTGTGCTATCGTTGCACCAGTGGCCAGCATTTGAGCAGCGCCCATAATTCCCTGGACGATTGCTATTGCTGCAGTAACCGTCTTATATATTCCCAGTGCCAGGACGACGCCGCCGATCGCTGTGGCCAAGCCCCAGACGATAGGTTCTATCACTGGCCAGTTCGTTGAAATAAAGTTCGCAATGCTCGACACCCCATCGAATAGCTGCATGGCGAAGTCAACGGCCGTGCTTAACCCGCTGGCGAAGGAAGCGAAGAACTGTTCCGCCGAATCCGAAGCGAACCATTCATTCAGCCTGGTGATCAATGGCATAAGTGCATTTGCTGCTTCTGTGGAAGCCTGGGCGAATCCCATTTTCAGGTTCGACAAGAACATTTCCATTTGAGTTTTTGGCGCCTGCAGCATTTTCTGATATGCTTCTTCGCCCATGTTCTGCGCTTCAAGCAGCTTTTCGAACTGCGTGATAAAACCTTCGATGTCGCCCTTCTTTCCCAGTTCATCGATACCGAATGCCCTGATCTGTGCTTTCGACATGTTGAAGCGTTCGGCCAGGGATACGATGTCACCGGACAGCGCTTCCTTCAATGAGAACCCGGCACCTTCAAGTCCCTGGCCGGTCTTATCGAACACGGCCAGCCTTTCAGCCAGTTTATTCAGCCGATCCAGGTTCTGCGGTTTCGTTGTTACCGACATAAAGGAAAGGGTGTTCTTTGCCAGTTCATCAAAGGCGAAGGCGGATCCTTTGGCCTGATCCTGCAGCTTCTGATACATCGCGGTTCCGATGTCCACACTGCCAAGCCTTGCCTGGAATTCGCGTTCAAGTTTATCCAGATCAAGTGCCGCGCCGACAGTGAAGTCGAATGTCTTCTTTGCCGCCAGCGCGGTCAATACTTTTGTGACGATGTTGTTTATGCCGCCCCATGCACCTTTGATGTTATTCGCGCCCCTGGCCACCTGGTTCTGCTGTTCTTCCAGGCGCTTCAACCGGTTCATAAGATCTTCGACGGCCTTCTGTGCATTGTCGAAGCCTTCCCCTGGATCGATCTGTTCACTGACTTTGTCCAGGCGTTCCATGCGGTTGATCATTCTGTCAATGGCGCTGATCTGGCGCATAAGGGTATTCGTCATCCTGTCCTGGATAGTCAACGATGTGGAAACAGCCATTTTCTCACCTGCCTTTCCTCTTTACTTTCTGCGCTTCCTTTTTCTCCTTGTCAAGCTGCAGCCTTATGGAAGCAATAACGAACGCCTTTTCGGCTGGCGGCAGGTTGCAGAAGGTACTGGGAAGCATATGAAAGCGATGGAGGGCGAAGTGTGCGAACGTGCTTTCGCCATCCGCTTCACCATCGCCCCCCGTTATTAGTTTTTTGCTTCTTCCACCAGGGTGTTGATGTCTGTATCGAAGCCATTGATCTTCTGGACCGCTTCCAGAAGCTGATTATATTCACCAGGGCGCAGCAGCTTATCGACCAGCGCTTCGGCGCCCATAACCCCGAATTTGGCCTGCAGATCCGCGTTCTTAAAGTACGGTTCAATGCAGCAGGCGATCACAAGCCTGGTCAGGTAAAGGTCATAATTCGTGTCAATAACCTTCTGATGTGTCCTTTTGTCAAAGGTGATCGTCTGGCATGACTTCTTTATGGCCTTGTTTTCGGCTTCTGAAATGGCCCTGATCTTAAAAGGCAACGGGAACCTATCAGACACCTTGACCTCCATGGTTTCTTCTGTATTCAGTTCATTTTGCATTAAGAATTCTTCAAGTTTACTCACTCATTACACCCCCGGTTATATGCTCCTGAACGGTGTCAGGATTTCGAAGTCTTCAAAGGTGAATTCCACGTCTTCATCCAGCGGATCGTCGCTGTCGCCGTCCAGTTTGGTCAATATGCTTGAATCCAGGTTCACACCGATCAGCAATATTGACTGTTTACCGGCTGCAGAAGCAGGATCATCATTTTCCACGACCATGTCGAAGTAAACATCCTGGCCGGTGCGCTTATAAGAAGCTATAAGCTGACGGAACATGGAAGTAATATAATAAATGGTCATGGTACCGGTTCCGTTCAGGCCGGTTGTTTTATGGCCGGTCATGCGCTTTCCGATGGCTTTGACGTCGGCCTTTATCTTCTCCACAGTGGCTTCAATGGTCTTTGCATAGAACAATTCTTCATTGTTCCCGTTGATCTTCGCGTAAGCCCTGCCTTCCTTGCCGTTTATGGCGTCAGGTGCATTCATAGTCTTCATTGATCATTTCACCCCCGTTTTACTGTATGGATACGACCATATACAGCTTTTCCATCGAATCATTCGGCTTCAATGCTGCAGCAACCTGAACATCGCGCTTGCCGATACCCTGAACCACTTCGATGTCATCCGGTACGAAGTCGGATATCGCGTCGGCTGCCTGGTACTGGTTAGCAAGGGCCACAAGATCGCCTTTGAAAAGCTGACGGCCTGTATCACTGTTTGTTACGGTTCCAAGATAGGACCTGCCGAATATGGCGGCCACATCGTTGGCCCATCCATCCAGGACCCTGATTACCCTGTTTGAAGTGAAGTCCTGGGATTTCGCTTCTGTGAATGTAGTCAGGGAATTGATGTCCGCAAGGACGCGGGCCTTTCCTGCTTCACCATAGAAGACGAATTCACCGGCCTTGATGGCTGCTTCATACTGGGATTTCGTGTACCTGATGTCAACGTCCACAGCGCCATCATATGCAGTATTGGTCAGTGACTGGTTGATCTCCGCTGCTGCAGTAGCACCGGCAACCCAGGCCACAGCCTTGTCACCTGTGACGACTGTTCCGTCTTCCAGGATAACCCCGTTCTTGACGTTGATTATGCCTTCATAGTCGGAAGACTTGTTGTAAAGCACACCGACGATCTTCTTTCCTTCGCTGTCACGCAAGCGCTTCACGAATGCTTCATAAAGGCCCTTTGTGGTTGCGTCGGTACCGGGATATCCTATCGTGTTGAATTCTTCGACTTCGATCTTCGATAGGAAGTCGGCATGTGCCGATCCGTCTTCGGTACCGTTGGCGCCACCGGCCAGCGCAGTGGCTGCAGCGTTGGTCAGCGTTCCGGATCCGAATGTAACGTAATCATTGGCCACCAGTTCGCTTGCGTTGACCACAGTCTGTCTGTCCACTTCCACAGTTCCCAGGTAAGTGATAACATCCTTCTTTGTTTCGTCGTCCACGTTGGTCTGGATCAGGATCTTGATGTCATTACCCCTGGTTCCGTTATATTTGGCGGTCACTGTAATTCCGCCGATGGTCTTTGTTGCTTTTGCCGCGCTTCCTCCGGCTCCATTGATACGGTACAGCTTCAAAGTCTTTGCACGTTTGAAGGCTTCCCTTATCAGAAGCAGTTCAGGCGCTGTCGGATCATACCCGAATAAAGCCATTGACTGTTTGTTAAAGTCACCGGCGTCAATGGTTATGATCTTGCTGTCAGGACCCCAGTTCAATGCAACGGGAAGCGCTGCAACGCCGCGGGATCCTGTGACGATCCTGGTTCCCAGCGCGACGAAATTGATATACGCGCCAGGGAGGACCTTGTTTTGAATTGTAAATACTCCGCCACCTATAGGCATTTAGATCACACCTTTCTTTTGAGATAGCCGGAAACAAGCGTTTCGGCTTCCTGGATAGAATACGCCTTGCCATCTTCAAGGACCGCGGCGGCGACATCCTTGTTGATGGAAAGCGTCTTGCTGCTTAAAATCTGTTCTTTCGTGAACTTCGGCACTTCCTTTGCCGCCTTATGCTCTTTTGCCACCTTATACACCCCCAGACTGATTTGGTCCACATTCAGGGAACTGGTACAGGTATTCCCTGCCGTCAGCACCCAGTGATAAAACCCCGACGATATGGACGTTCTTATAACTTCGGATATTCAGGTCTGCGAACACCTGAAGATCTTCCATGGGTTCGTCATTCGATTCAGGCACAAATAACGCCATGAATGTCACGTCCATCAGGAAATGGAAGATCCCGTCCACAGTATCGGTGTGAAGATTGGTCATATGGAATGTCATATCATCAATCTTTATGGTACCGAATTCCATGTACATGGTTTCCGCCCAGGCGTGATAATTCATGGCGTCATGCTTTTTCTTTATATAGGCAACATCGAACTGATATGTCCGCTTGTGCCGGTTTCCCAGGTGCTTTGACTGCGATGTTTCAATAACCTGAATTGAAAAGTTTCCGTCGGCGCCCTGCGGTATTTCATCAACGTAAACCTTTTTATCAGGCCACAGGGCGGTTAATTTGGCGGCGATTGCTTCAATGAACTTGTTTACCGTCATATTACAACCCCCTGTTTAACCTTTCTTGCAGGATCCGGTTCAGCTTGCGCTTCAACCTGGCTTCCTGTGTGATCTCCGTTCGCTTTATTGCTCTGCGAAGCACGAAGCGGCCGCGAACAAAACCTTTATATGGCCCGACATACATTCCGCCTTCCGGATCGTCCCGCTGATATACGAAGGTGTTTCCTTCCCAGTGGCCGGGAACGAAGTGTGAACGGAAGCCATATTCAAGGTGTTTCGCATAGCTTAAATTATTGAACACGTCAACCTTAAAGCTGCGGCCATTCCGGATCGCTTTGTCGCTGCTGTGCCAGTTGTTTCTGTAGTCGCCGCTGCCGACGATATCCGGAACATCATTCTTGCAGATCAGCTTCGCTTGTTTTACCGCATAAACGCCTTCACCGACCACAAGTTCATCCATGATCTGGTCCATTTCCGCGGCGGTATTGGCCATGTTATCGCGCCATTTTATCAGATCTCTAAAATCAGCACTCACGCGATATCACGACCCTTCACCATGACTTCCTGGTGTGTGGCGTAGATCATAGGCTGGCCGGTGCTTTCATACTTCAAAACGGTTTCGCTTGCTGGGTTTACACGTCCGAACCGTTTCACGTCGATCTGATCACCTGGGCGGATATTTATTTCCGGTCCCAGGAACAGCTTCACCGTGTATTCAATGTCATTCTGTGCTGCTGTCTGCTCTGATGGCCTGATCTGCATGGAGGAAAGGGAACAGATGACGTTTTCGGCCACCGGTACCCTTTCCGCCTTTGTGATCTTGTTGCTTCCAGTGACTTCTGCCATTCGGTAAATGGTGCAGGTGTCTTCATAGGTCATTTCGATGGCAACGCGTTCAGCAGCAGGGTTTCCGAACATATCACCACCCCACTTTCCTGAATGCGTTTAACTGCTTTGTATATGCCTTTATGAAGTCCGCACCACCGGCCCCTGTATTTGCGTTAAAATCACCACCGACCGGCCTGAATGATGTTGTAACATCACCGCGTTTCACTGACGTTACTTCCGCGTTACCGTTTGTTTCATTGCCGTAACCTTCCGCCCGCCACATATCGACGGCCATCCGGACCACAACATTTTCAAGCTGGGCCGGGATGGCTTCGTCGATGGACATGTGGCAATAGTTCTTCACCATATCCGTGACGGTGTCCAGGACGAACTGCAGAAGGCCGTCCTTCTCATTGCCGGTTATACCCAGCAACAGCTTCATTTTTTCAAGCATAACCAGCCACCACCTTCCGGATTATTTGCTCTTATCACCTTTTGCCTTGCCGGTCTTGCTGGTGTCTTCCTTCTCCTGGTCCTCTTTTACTTCCTCATACTCCGGATTCTTGCGAAGCTGTTCAACAACAATTTCGGATCTGGGTTCCAGGATGACATTATCATGCTTCCTTCTGAACTTCATCCATTACACCCCCGCTTCGGCGTATGTGAACACCAGGTCAGGCGTCAACACTGTGGTCCCGTAGTCATAGAACAGGGATACAGCGAAGTCGTTTGAAAGCGGGATCTTTTCAGGTTCGGTGTATGGATAGGATACGACGGGCTGTGCAATAGCTTCATCTATCATCAGAACTGCATTCTGACCTGTGGGAATGTTCACAGAAGAATAAATGCGAACACCATGGAACATTCCGAAGTTCTCGGAAGCTGTATCGCTGCCGTTCGGCTTGCTGTCCAGAAGGTTTCTGATCTTGCCATAGAATTTCGGGCTGCATACCATAACCATCTGGCTTCTGTTTACACCACGAACATAGTCATTTTTCACGGTTTCAAGTGTCTGGATGTATGCTTCCAGGATTTCCTCCAAGTCGGTTTCGCTGGTTGTGAAAGCGGTACCTGCAGCAAATGCAGCATTGAAGAAAGCCACGTCAAGTTCTGCAGCCATGGTGTCAACATGGTTGTCAGCACGTCTTGCAAGGATATTTCCAACGCCGAAAGTGTCAAGATCGAACTTTGCCACTTCCTCCACGATTTCCTTGTGGACGTTAAGGTTTACTGTGATAGGCGGTGCTTTCAGCTTATCGCCTGCGCCTGCTGCTCTTGCGGTACCGTAATCTTTTGAAGTGCTGTTCGCGAACCTCTTGAATTCAACGGAACCGGTTGCAGGGTTTCCAGTGTAGGCCTGGGATTTCAGGCCAGCAGAAAGGGCTGCCTTCTGCACGTTCTTCACGACGTAACCATAGATTTCTTTCAGATCGGCTTTGAGTTCACCGGACTGAATAAGACTAATCGCCTTTGTTCTTGCCATTAAAAATCACTTTCCTTTCCTGTTAGATTAAAATATTACCGGTCCTGCCGGCGTGTTTGGTGTTGGCTGTGCGCCAGGTTCTGCAGGTTTAGCGCCTTTCAGATCGGGCGCCTGACTCTGCTGCTGCTTAAACAGATAGGGTTTCTTTTCACGGATGGGTTTGATCATGTCTTCGATGTTGGTTTTCAGGTTCCCAGCTTCGTCAACCTCAACCGTGTCAAGTTTCAGATCTCTGATGATGTCATCAGGATCATAGACGCTGTCACCCAGGGCCAGCTTTAATGCAGTGGTCTTCTGGATCTTTGCAATTTCAGCCTTGTGTGTGTTTTGAAGATCCGCGATCTTTGTCTGCGCAGCCTTCACATCATCGGCGATCTTTGCAGGATCCCCGGAACCACCGATTGCCTTCAATGCGTCTGCTGCAGCTTTCAACGCATTTTCAGCGCTGATTTGCTGGGCCTTGATGGCTTCGTGCTTATCGGCCGGAACATAACTTCCGTCATTCCCACAGACGATGTCAATGTCCTTTCCGTCCTTGCCTTTGCCTTTGACAGCTTCTTCGACCTGTTTGGCCAGGTCCTCACCCAGTAGTTTTCTGATTGATTCGTGTATCATGTTTTCTCCTTTCCCCGCTGTATTTAACGTGACTTCCACACGCTTTGCGGACCGTGTTGGTCAGGGACACGGCGCCCCGAATTATATGAAAAAAGACGCCTTTTACAGCGTCCTTTTCATCAGAATTTTATTAAGTTATAAGGTGTTGGCCATAGACGTCAAAATATTCTTTGTCCAGGTCCTGGATCTTCTTTATGACGTCCTCTGGCGCGTCAGGATCAATCTTCATCCCGTCTTCTGTCGGGATCAGGTATTTATCGAATTCAGATAGGTCAAGCAATTTAACCACCCCTTTATATTATACCGCGAAGGATATTGACCACTGTTCTGGCAGTTTCACGCGGGCTTCCGTTCATGTATTCGGCAATACATTCAGCGATGAATTCACTGGTATTCGTGAAACCGTACTTTGATAAATACGGGATATATCCGTTCGTTCCTGCCTTTGCCTTTAATACATCAGCCTGGATCTTCCTTCGTAGATCGTCGATCTGTTTCATCGCGGCAATGCTTTCAGGTGTATTCCTTGCCCTGATAGTCGCTGCGACTGCATGGCCGATTTCGTGCCTTATAGTGTGCATTTCCGAAGGTGTGGACCAGAAGCCGATCATGTGCTGCTGCTTTGCTATTGCGCCCAGCTTTTCAAGTGAATCCTTCTGGGACACATTACGCAGCCACAATGACTTTTTCGATTCAACATATGCACCTTTCCAGCTTGTAGAATAACCCTTCGGGAAGGTCCCGACAGATTTCAGGTGCGTAAGTTCCCCGAATAATTCCGTGGCTTTCGATATCTCCTGGTTCACTGCATTGGCCACATCTATATTATACTTCGAATAATCGGCCTGTATATTCATTTTTTCATAAACCCATTTCTGGGCTTCTTCTCTTGTCTTTGCAGGTTCAAACACCGGCGCAGGTTCGGGTTCAGGTTCCGGTTCAACATCCGGTACCGGATCCGGCTTCGCTCCGACCAGCTTCGGCTGCTTGCCACCAGGAACGGATTTCGTCTTCGGGCCGGTGCTGCTTCCTGGATCCTGATCATCGCCAGGATCGTCCACAACATCATCCTTGCCGACATATTTTTCTTTCCATTCCTCATATGTCATATTATGCGGCATTGGTTCGCCTGAATTGTACCAGTCCAGGGCGTCTTCCGGATCGTATTCGATGGTTGTTGACCTGCAGTGTGGGTGCATAGGCGGGAAGTTTTCGCCGACCTTTGCGTCTTCCAGCTTGAAGTGCTTCCCATCAAGTTCCTGGCATATGGTGCTGGTCCTGCTGTCCAGCGTGGCCACGAATTCATATTCCTTGACGCCTGCCGCCTTATAAGCGCGCTTTTCAGCTTCGTTGTGGAAGTAATTCGTTTCAGTCCTCACCAGGCGTTCAGCATTCTTGAATGACTGGCCCATCTTTTCGGAAAGCTGCTTTGACATTTCCGAAATGCCGGTTCCCCGGATGAATCCCTGTGTGATTATCTCACGGACATTGAAGATCAGGGCCTGGTTATTCTTCCACAGCCTTTCAGAAAAGTTCGATCCACTCCAAGGATATGAAACGACATCCTCGACCATCCTGGTGTTCACCTTTGCGAATTCACGCGCAAAACCGACGCGCTGCTGGATGTCATAAACCTTCTTGTAATATGCTTCCTTGAAGGTTTCCCCGAACTCTGCCTTCATTTCAGCAACACCGCGGGCATACAGTTCATTCAGCGTCATTTGGATCTGTGCTTCCATGGCCATCAGGCGCGACTGCTGGCTGGAATAGGAAAGCGCGTCCAGTTCAGCAGTTAGCCTTGCTTTGACTTCGGGATCCGTTTCGTTGTTGATCCGGTTCACATAGTCGCCGATGGTGCCCTTCCATTCCTGGCGTTCTTTCCTGTTCAGTTCCTTGACTGCTTCTTCATAGGAAAGGCCGTTTTCGCTGGCGTACCTGGCATAAAAATCATTGATCTGCTTCCGGATCTCTCTGGCCGCCCTCTCATATTCCTTGAACAGTTTCAGGGAAAGGGCAGCGCCCCGAAGATATGATTCAGCTTCACGACGCAGCGCTCTTTTTAACCAGTATTCTTTCCCGGCCATTATTCATCACCAGCGCTTCCTGTCTGTCCTGGCGCCGGTTCCGCTCCTGCCTGGTCATTGATGTTCTGGCCGGTTTCCATGGCAGAATCAAACAGCCCACTTCCGAATTCCTCCATGGCCTGTTTCTTTTCTTCTTCGATCCTGGCCAGTTCTTCGTCGACATCAGTGATCCACGGATGATTTTCAAGCGCGGTCCTTTTGGATATGATCCCCTGGGAAGCCTTCACATTGTTGATGACATCAGTTTCGTTTACCGGCATGTCGGTGTTGAATATAATGTCAAAGGTTTCGTTCGAAAAATCGCCCTTGCCGATGATCTGCAGGTATGTGTCAATGAATACCTTTAACTGTTGGAAAGCGTCCTTCATTTCCAAGGCCAGCGCGTTACAGTCGGCATCCAGATCCATATACCTGAAATTGATGGCCGTTCCAGAGGCATTCCCCAGATCAGGATCCTTCGTATCAACGCCGCAGCCATAGTCGAATATATCCCTGCGCTGCTTATCCAGGAACTTCATTACAGCGTCGATGTTCAGATCTGCCTGCAGCTTATCCACACCGCCATCAGCGTCAACCTTGATCGCCAGGTGTTCACGAAGGTCCTTGATGAATTCGCCCAGGTCCTGGCCACCGTAGTTTTTAAGGACATAAATGAATTTGGCCACGTCGCGCAGCACATCAGAAGTAACGGAAGTCTGCCAGTTGATATCATCGATCAGTTCTTTGATGAAGTAACACAGCGGCAATTCTTCGTCGTTGTACTTCACCCATATGATCGGCGGCTTTGTCCAGTTGTACGCCTTGCCATTCAGCATGAAATGACTGGCTTTTCCTTCTTCGGCCGCGTCGTTATCCACAGTGAATCCATAATCTGTGGATATAAAGTATTTAACGCCGGTACTGTCCCACCATTCGGCCTTTGTCCTGGTTGTTTTCTTCTTGCCGATGTATTCAACCACATCATAAAAGCGGATGAAGCCATCCAGGGCCGTGTGTTCGGCGTCCTTCCATAATGGGATCAATTCCGTGCTGGGGATCTTCATCATGCACAGCTTGCCTTCTTCGTTGAAATAAGGCTGCAGCCATCCGATCCCTGACTTTATGGCCGCCCTTCCAAAACCCTTCCACTTGCGCCTGAATGTGTCGTCAAAGACTTCGTTCAGCGCTTCGGCATACTTTTTATTCTTCGTGCTTACCGTGAAGGGATTGGCCAGAAGATAATTGATCTTCTGTTCGATCAGCTTTTTCAGGATCGGGTGTTCGATCTTCGTGTTCGATCGGTTGCTGACGTCATTGGTTTTGTTCTGGACGTCGGACCGGTTCCTGAAATACTGTTCGGCCATAACCATCAGCTTGTACTGTTCGGAATTCTTGAATTCCTTTATTTCTTCGCCAACTATTTCGGCCGCAGACATCGGAACCCCGTCCGGATCTTTGACCATGGACGCAAGCGAACCTGTACTTCCATGGGAAGCTGCTGCTTTATCCTTCTTTAGCCAATTTAATAGCACCCTTTATCACCTCACTTCAAAACTTCGATTGATGATCCGCGTCTTAACCGTTCTATGGAATAACGAAGCGCGGCCATTGCGTCATCCATGAATTCGACCGGTTCATCGATATAAAGGCCGGTCTGTGGATCCTTCTTCCATTTCCACTGCTGGATCTCTTTTATGGTGTTCACACATGACGGATGAATGTGTATCTTCCGGCTTTTCAGCCAGTCAATTTGCGCCTTAACAGATCCAGGTTCTTTTTTGACCGGTACCGCTCTAAACCCGGCCCTTTTCCAGCGCTTTATTCTGTCAGGTTCTGCACTATCACAGAACATTTCGGTCCGTTTACTGATATTCCGGTCAATGGCCATCTGGATGATTTCTTCCGTGTCCTTTTCGAACACATACAGTTCAGAACAGATCCAGATTTCGCCGTCCTTCCATCCGACATCCAGGATCGCGTTCGCATGGTTAAAGCCGAAGTCCTGGCCAAGATATTTCGCGTCGAAGTATTCTGGACCAGTGGGGAAGTCATGAATATCGATATTCGTAAGGATCAGGCCGCCAAGTTCGCCCCATTCACCTTCGCCATATACCCGGTACCCTTCCGGATCTTCAATCTTCCTGCGCTCCATGCGCCTGAAATATGCCTGGTCAATGAACCGGTTCGTCTTATAGGTTGAATGATGGGTGAAGACGTCCGGATCCTCTTTGTCAAAGTAACGACCTTTGATCCAGTGCGTAGCGCTTACCGGGTTGAATGTCATTGTGATCTGATAGTATAAATTCGGGTTGATTTCGGTCAGATCACCACGAAGACGGTCATCCAGGATGTCAACGTCTTCCGGTTGAAGTTCTGTTGCTTCCTCAATCCAGATCCATGTCAGCTTCCCCCTCTTAAAGGTTATTGACTTAACCTTTTCGCGCTGGCTTTGGTCCTTCATACCCCTGAATATGATCCGGTTTCCTGTGACTTTGCTTTCCAGGGAAAGCGGGTTCATATTGATTTTCCAGAACCGGTCCGCATATTCACCATATAACCGATATACTGCAGCTTGAAGTTCTGCGAATGTACTGTCACGGTTCGTTTCCTCAACCTTTCGGACGACCAGCAGATTCGCGCCTTTGTACTTCGGATCCGATAGCTTTATGATGTAGTCCTGGGCGATATTGACCGACTTTCCGGAACCGGCAGATCCTTTCAGGATCCTGTAACGCTTTTTACACTCATTGACCGGCTTGAATACCTTGTTGAACTGCGCATTCGCCCTGATCTCAATTTTCGTTGTCGCCGTAATCATAATTGATCACCACCGTGACGGGGACGTTCGCGTCAACCTTGTCGTTGAACATTCCAAGGTGCTTTCCGCACAGTTCCAAGGCTTTCAGCTTATCAGCCAGGCGGATTTCGCGTTCTACGCCATCACCGTCTGGCGTAGGAATAACCTTCACCTTTACGGAAGCGATTGCTGCTGTGTCGTCTTCTGACGCACCTTCCGCGATCGTTGCACTGTCAAAGTTTATAACATCGGCAGCATTGACGAAGGCGATCCTGGCCAGTTCCCGAAGAACTCTGTCCTGGTTTATTCCGGTCCTTTTGGACCTTTCGGCCATCGCCTGTTCTATACGCGCGCGAATGTTAGGTTTTGACAAGTTTTCGCTTCCGATTTCCTTTGCCGTTTTCGGTGAATACCCCGCACGGATGGCGGCTTGCGTTGCATTCAGGTCAATAAGGTATTCCTCAATGAAGCGCTGTTGTTTGTCCGTCAGCTTTGCCACAGCCACCACCTTCCTTTCGTAATTATGGCAATAAAAAAGCGCCTGACGTATAATCAAGCGCTTATTTGCCATTGGGTATCAAGTGAAAAACCCCACTATCATGCTATCATAAAGTATTGGAAAATTTGTCCGCTTTTTTTCCACTCTTTCAATATTCGACTATCCCGTACATGGCGATGGTGAACTTATAAAGCGCCTGGTCTTTTATTTCATACACCCGCGACTTTTCATAATTCAGTTCTTCCATCAGCTTTTCGACGTGGTCTTTTGGTCTGTCTATGTAGAATCTGTCCAGGACAAGTCTTTCCGTTTTATCCAGTGAAGCAAGGCCCCTTTCGATCAGATCCAGCAGCGTTTTATTTGCCCTATACAGATATTGCAACCTTTCCTTTTCGACGATAATGTCAAGCAGGTTGTCTTCATATCTGCTGGATCCTCCTTTCACCGGAACCTTATCTGTCGCTGCTCCTTTGATGGATTCGAACCTGCAGCGCAGCGCTTCCATCCGCTCCGGTATGCTTTCCAGGCTTGCTTTCAGATGGTTATATTTGCGAAGATCTTGAATTGCGCAGTCTGACCATTTCATAGTTCAACCTCACTTTCATTGCGTATTTCAGAACGGAAGTTCATCGTCGTCATCGACTTCCGTGAACCCCTCATATGCCAATCCGTAATCGGTGTCATCATTTGCCTGGCGTTTGCTGTCAGCGAAATGTACTTCTTCGGCGATGATCTCCGTTTTCTTTCTCTTTTGTCCGTTGTCGTCTTCCCAGGTCCTTGTCTGTATCGGTCCGATCACGACCACCCTGGATCCTTTGGTGAAGTATTGGCCACAGAATTCCGCTGTCTTCCTCCACGCGACTATTTCCAGGAAGTCCGTTTTGTCCTTTGCCATTCTGCGGTCCACTGCCAGGGTGAAGGTACATACTGCGACGCCTGCCTGTGTGTATCGCAGTTCCGGATCCCTGGTCAACCTCCCCATTAAAAACGCTTTGTTCAATTTTTCTCACCCCATTCAATCATTTTTTCAACGTCCTTCATCATCAGTTCCAGAAGTTTTATATAATCTTCTGGCGAAAGCGTTTTTTTCAGCATTTCGTGAATTTCCTTTACGTCCATACTGCACATCCTTTCAGAATTTCTTCCCGTGCTTATATGGGCGGTTCTTGTTGAATTCCATCTTGACCCTGATGGCCTGTTCCAGATCGATCCCGTATCTGCCGCAGGCGTCAAAGATCCTGATCACGCAGTCGGCCAGTTCGGAAGGAATTCCGCAGGGTTTCGCGAATCTGCATTTGTTCGGTCTGTCTGAACAGCAGGCGCCACATACATATTGATCATCAGGACACGCCTGTGGATTTTTGCATTCATAATATGTAACATTGGCGTCATTTCCGGCCCTGGCTTCTTCCAGCGCTTCGGAAAGTTCGCTGTGCATAAGTGCGATCACTTCACCGAAGGACTTTTCATCATCCCACCAGCCTTTCGATATGGCCGTTTCGTGTGCTTCCTTTACCATGTCATTTATTCTCATGCTTCTTTTGCTCCTTTCATGTTTTCCGGGAATTGCTGCAGCGGCCTTAAATCATAATCAGGTCCCATGATCTTCTGGACGCTGTCTTTCAGGAATACCGGTGTTTTTGCTTCATGGCACTGTTTAACCAGGCCGGTGATCCATTCCCTTTCCGGAATAACCTTTCCGGATCTGTTGCCCGTTTCTGCTCCGATGATCACCCATTTAATGTTCCGGATCATGTTGTTGTCATCATCCGGGAATTGGGCCATGATCGGTTCTATGCTGACGAAGGTATTCATGCCATCACAATAGAAGAATAGATCTTCCGGTACCGTGACCGTGGATCCGAACCAGAAGTTCGGTTCTGGTTTCAGGATCCCTTCCAGGATCAGGTCCATGTACCTGGCTGGGTTCTTCGTCAGGAATATATAAGTATGCCACGGCGCCTTTGCACAGGCTTTGAATACTTCCTGGATCCATTCGTTCGGAACCCATTCGCCGAACAGGTCAGCCATGCTGCACACGAAGATCGTGGTCGGTTTCTTCCTCCTTAAAGGTTCCTCAAGTTTGTAAGTGTGGAATGTCGGAGCGAACTCAAACGGGAACGGGGCTTTTCGTACTATTCCGGTAGCGTCTCGCTTATACATGGGTTTTTTGATGATGTAACAACCGGACTCAAAGTCGAAAGTTGTATTATAAAGCGGATCATATCCCGAAAAACGCTCCGCCTGTCTGTTTGCGTAACAATACGGGCACCTGTGCAAACATCCTGTGACTGGGTTCCATGTCATGTCAGTCCATTCGATCTTTGTTTTGTTCACTTTTTATCCCTCCTTCAAATTGATGTTCACTTCATTTCCCCATACGTCCCAGCCTGGCGTTTCCGCTCTTGCGAATAACTCTATTCGTGGCAGATCCCCCATAAGCTGAACGATTCTATCGCGTGTAATATCAGGCTTTTTGCTGTGTTCTTCGACCGGCGCGTCGATAATGCTGTGAACGGATTTAGATATCCGCTTCGGCTTGCCTTTGGTTGCGATGATACATATTTCAGCATTCGCCCTGGTCCAGTGGCCAAGGCCCCAGAACCATGTATCAGACTTTTTATTCCTTTTCACCCAAGTGAACCCGACGGTCTTATATTTGAACCCCCAGGCTTTAATGGTTTCCAGTGCTTCATTTAGGCATGGGTATGTGGCCCACATGAACAGAACACAATCATCCGCTGCCAACCCCCCCACAGGAAGCCTTTTGATTTCATCAATTTTCATGGTCTGATAATGCGATTCTGCAGTTCTGCCGCCTTCTTTTTTATTCCACACCTTATATGACCACGGCGGATCCGCATATATGATGTTGTACTTCTTATCAGGGAACGGTATCACAGGATCGCCCCCTTGAATATTACTTGCTTTCCGATGGCTTCTGCTCTTTCAATCTCCGCAGCCATTCCTGACGTAATCACTTCGCCGCACACCCAGACTTCGTCGGCCAGTTCAAGCATTTTCAGTCCTGCTGTCAATCCTTTTTCGCGATCTGTGGCTTCATCCAGGATCCCGTGCAGCATAACGTGGCTTGCGATCGGTACATGTCCGGCGGCAGCTGCAGCTTTGCAGTATGAAACAGCTTTTTTGTAGTTTTCTTCCTTGCCCTGGTATGGGCTGCATATGTAAACTATCATTGCAACACCATCCTTTCCATGGCCAGGGCCAGGGTATAGTCTGAAAAACACTGTTCGTGATACACGTCCGCTGTCAACACCACCAGGTAATCGTCCCCGTATCCGTCGTCACCGTACTGGCGGCCAGCCATTTCATTGATCCGGTCCAGCTTCTTCCTGGCGTATTCTTCGGCCCTGGGCCACAGTTCATTCGGGATCTGTTCTCCGATATATGCTTCAACCTTGCTTTTCAGTGTCGCGCTATCCACAAGGCCACCCCCTTACTTAACGATCCGAAGTTCCAGCCATGGGAATTTTGCTTCCCACAGCTTCTTCTTAATTTTGAAGTCCTTTGTTTCAACGCCCTTTACGTCCTCGACCCAGATCTGACCATCCTTGCCGCATATCATGAAGTCCGGCCTGTATCTGATCCCTTCTTCCAGGACGAAGCTGGGCTGTATAGTAAAGCCTATAATTTCACCTGCTGCCTGTAGCAATTTCAGTTCATTGTATCTTCTGGCTTCTGCCTTACTATCGAATACATGGCCATCGACTTCCGTTTTCTTGTTGTTGTACTTCGAAGCCTTTCCGGCCCTGGCCATATATGCGTTGTACTGTTTACCTGACCATCGTGTCACTATAACACCCCTTTCATAAACCCAGTAATTCCTGACGTTCAGCGAACTGCTTTTTCAATCCCTCACGGCGGCGGCTGTTTCCGTCAACCTTCACCGGATGGCACATTTCCAGGACGCGGTCATATATTCTCGCATATCTGATGTCAGGCGGGTTCTTTATAAGTTCAATATCAATATTTGTGGTCACTATAAGAGGAAGTCCGGATCTGTATCTGGCGTCAATGATGTTGTAAACCTGTTCAAGCATGAATTCCGACTGCCGTTCCGCTCCCAGATCGTCGATGATCAGCAGCGGAAATTTCTGCAGTTCGTCCAGATAATGTTGCCGGTCCTCTGTATAAAGTGTCTGGATTTTGTTAATAATACGGATGAAGTTAGTCATCAGCACCGGGATCCCCTTATCAATCAGGGCGTTTGCGATACATGCTGCATAATAGGTCTTGCCGGTACCGACGTTCCCATATAAGAGAAGGCCCAGGTTCTTTTCCTTCATTTCCTGGAAGTTATCAGCATACCGCTTCATTGCGTCGGACAGCTTCGGGTTCTTCCTGTCGTCATTTTCGAAGGTCCAGCTTTCAAATTCAGCGTCGCTGATACCGATCTTCCGGATCTCTCTGACACGGCGTTCGAACTGTTCACGTTCCAGGCGTTCTTCTTCGGCCTTTAATTCATCCCGCCGATGTTTGCAGGTAATGGGAACGACTATGGTTTTTGATTCATCACCGGGAAGCTGCAGCCGGTACTGCTTCGGTGTGTGGCATTTACCACACACCAGCAGTCCATCTTCTCCTATATAATCGCCATCATCCATATTGGCGGCCTGAACATTTTTGGCCATGCTTTGAATAATGCTGTAAATATCGTCCACTGTGTCACCCCCATCAGAAGAATTCATCAAGATCATTCCTTCTGGGCTTTGTAACGGCAATATCACATTCGTCTTTCCACCGCTCACCGTTCAGGAATGTTGCCGGGTATGGTATGTATTGGCCGCCGTCTTTGGTCCACTGGGTTGACAGCTTCCACCTTTCAACGCCTTCAATGATTTGAAGGGTTAGTGTTTCATCGGGTTTCAGCTTATTCCAGGCTTTGACTGCGTCCTTTTTACCAACCTTTCGCGGATAAACGGCCCAGAAGCGATCGAACAGGTCCTGTTCTGGCTCTTTCTCTTTCTCTGAATCTTTACTCTTTTTCTTACTCTTACTCTTACTCTTACTCTGTGTTTCAGTTTTGTTGCTTGAAGTTTCTTCGGCGTTACTTGTCGTTTCATCGGTGTTACATTGTAACGCTTTTTTGATGTTTTCCCTGTATTTTCGAACCCTGGCCGTGCTGTCAGCTTCGCTGCCGACCATGTTTGGAAGTCCGGTCATGAATATCGTGCCATCGTCATCGATTTCCATTAGGCCATAACGCTTGAATATGTCGATGGCCTGCCCGACGATTTCCAGGTCAGTGTTAGTCACAACAGAAAGCATTTGTTCATCGTAGGGGATCGCTTGACTGAAACGAAGGGCGCCATCGTGATCGATACTTTCCACCAGCAATTTCAGATAAAAGAGTACATATTCCTTGCCTTTTCCGTTGTCCAGGGCTTCAATGATCCGGATGTCATGTCTTTTGAAGAAGTTCCGGTCCAGTTTCAGCCAGTAGAACCTTTTTGCTTCACTCACAAGCGATCACCCCCTTTGTTTTGACCTCACATTATTTCGCTTTTCTTTGGCAGGCTCTGCACATTTCCTGGCCGTACTTCTTCATCGAATATTCTTTTTCAGCCTGGCTGATCGGCCCGCCACATGATGGACAGATCATCGCCCCAGGCGCTTCCTGCTGGCCGCTGGCCGGTGTATTTTCTTCCGGCGGTTTATTAGTATTACCGGCAGACTTTGACGCGCCAGCGCGTCCTGTGCGGCCTGTGGGTGCCTTTGCTGTGCCATTGGTAGAAAATCGAACATTCCCGTTCTTGTCGGTCAACGTCAGGGAAGTGATCACACGATCTTCTGAATACTGGATATCGGCCACCGTGAATTTGACATTGGGACTGACGCGGATGACCTGCTTTCCGCCGACATTCTCCGTGTAGTATTCGTCTTCCGATAACTCAACCCATATGAAAGGCGCTGTGTAAAGTTCACGACCGATCCCGATGTTAAAACCGGCCCGCTTGAATGCGTCGGAAGCCTGGCCTTTTTCCTTTTCTGTGTTGCTCTCGACGCCGACGTCCTGCTTTGATATCCATTCGCCGGTTTCTTTGTCGCGAATGCTGATAGTGCAGAATAGGTTCCCGTTGATCAGTTCATGGGATCTTTTCCACCCGTAGATCCCGAAGACTTCGTCCAGGATCTTCATGTCAACACGGGCGTCCTTGTAAAGAAGAAGGACCGCGCCCACGGTTCCATTCCTTGTTTTGCTGACGCTCTGGACGCGGACATCAATTTCATTGGCATTAAGAAGCCGGATTTCAGGTCCTTTACTTTCGTTCACTGTTTGGCACCACCTTTTCTTTGTAATAGCTGCAGAATTCACAGGCTGCGCAGTAGTCAAGGCATTTCTTATCTTCACCAGGGCGGATCACTATTTCATCACCGCCGTTTTCTGCCTTCCACTGTTCGGCTTCCTCCATACTGTCAAGGACACGAAGGGCGGTTTTGCGGCCTTTTTTCATGACTGCGAACTTATCGCCGGAATTGAATCTTTCGTCAGGTGTGCAGACCGGAAGTTCATCATCCGGAAGTTTTTCCGCTGCAGCGATTTCTTCGAACCTGGCCTGCAGCCATTCTTCGCATTCTTTGAAGTCATCATCAGTGAAATTGAACTTCACAACCTGAACAGGGAACTGCGGGTAATCATACTTGATTTTTGCGTCGCGCTTGCTGTGGTCTTTCAGGAAAGCCACTATCTGGCCGCCCTGGGCGTCAAAACCGATTTTTCGAAGCATTAAGCAGTATATAAGGATCTGGCGGCGCCAGTCTTCAAAGTCACCGAATATGATCTTCCAGACGGAAGCTGTCTTGTAGTCAGTGACGATCTTTGTTTCGTCGTTGTAAAGGTCAAACTGGCCGGAAAGGATATAATCACCGATTGGCACCTTGATCCTTTCTTCTTTCAGTTCGTGACCAAGTTCCTGGTGCTTTTCCAGGATCCCGTGTACTGCAGTTCCGAACAGCAGCCACACCATGTCGGAAACATCGCGTTCGATCTCTTTGTGGTGTCTGCGTTCCAGGATGGTTTCCCGGATCCCTTTCAGAAGGGAAGTGACACGGTATTCATTCGGTTCATATACATAGTCCCGCTGTGCAAGGCTTACGAACGGGGAAGGAAGGTTCAGCTTATTTGTGATGATCATTCTGCTTTCCTCCCTTCGTATTCAGCGATCTGCTTTTCAAGTTCAGCGATCTTCGCTTCCAGCTTATTTTTCAGGGCCTCATGCTTGTCCTTTTCTTTCATATAGCTGTCGAACCACATGTCGCTGGTAGATTTTGCAGAAGCAAGTTCCTTTTTCAATCCGTGAATCTCTATTGCCTGATTGGCGATAATTTCTCTCAATTCATTAACATCGTTAACAGTGTTATTGTTCATACTTGAATATCTCCTTTCGATTTGTTATAATTTAGGAATAAATGTTCATACTTGACGGTTTTGGCTGCTGCGCTTTGTGGTGATTGCGTAGCAGTCTTTTTCTTTACGTTCGATCACGATGTAGTCTTCACCCAGAAGAAGCAGTCCCTTTATGGCCTGGCATAACTGAACGATCGACAGGTGAAGCAGCTTATTCTTCATAGCTTTCACCCCCTGGTTCTTTCAGTGTGGCCACGATCTCCTGGAACATGTCCCTGGCTTCCGATACAGCAGCGACGATCAGAACGAACAGAAGTGGAAGCAGGTATTCGCCACCGATCCCGAAATAGCCGCGTTCTTTGTAGGCCGCTTCGATAGCTGCAGGCATAAGAACGAACCCTGCAAGCGCTGCGATTATGTATGCGATGTTCTTCTTGAACCAACCGATAGGGCTTGTCCTCTTTATGGGCCTGCTGTCCTGGCGGTTCTTCTTGCCTGTGCAGTGCGGGCATACATAACCGGAAGATGGGATCTTTGCCTGGCTGCTGACGTTCCAGGACTTTCCGCATTTAACGCATGTCTGGCGGTTTCCTTTGCACCTCACACATCGCACCCCTTTTGGCCTTCGGCCTATACCCTGGCGCCGTGTTCTCTGGCCCAGTCTTTAACGGCCTGAACACTGATGGTGCCACCGGCTTCCGGAAGCGTTGCGATGAATTCAGCCTTGAATTTCTGATATAAAGGTTCTGCCTGCTCCTGGCCGATCACACACGAAAGAGCATTCAGGGCCAGTTCAGCAGGGCCGCTTCCTCCATATCCCCAGGCGAACCCCGTCGGGCTGTGCCTTACGATCCTGTGGGGAATGTTAGTCACCATTTCACCGTTTTCCAATCTGCAGACTATTGCCGGACCGATATTACATGGCCCAAGCATAGCCACCTTTTCTTTGTGGTCCGCTCCTTTGTCACCTTTATGGACCACGATCCCTTCTTTTGCTGCGCACACCTTGCCATATCCGACTTCGACATATACTGGATTTTTCAGCGTCCTTCCGCAGCGCTTACACCTTGATACCTCTGACATTTTCAACCCTCCTTGATTATTTGATAGCTTTCATCCACCGATAGGCCGGTCATGAATCTGACGCAGCCTTCCTTGAACTGCTTTTCATCAATGGCCTTCTGGCCGATAACCTCCTTTCCGATTTCGTTGCCTTTGCGATCAATGCTGATCCTTAAAACATCCAGCTTCATCCCTCACCATCCCTTTACTTCGTTTTTCTGGATTCTTCGAATTCGGCCAGGTCCTGCGGTGTTATGCGGTACAGCTTGCCGATTTTGATGGCCCGAAGTTTCTTCTCGCGGATCCAGGCCCAGACTGTAATTACCTTGACGCCGTACTTCTGCGCGACTTCTTCGCAGGTCAGATATTTTTCCACAATTTTCCCTCCTTTACTTGATTTTTGTTCGGTTTAGTTATATAATTGTAGTGGCGAACATAAATATAACTATACCGAAACCGATGAAAAGCGAATTTCATTGGGTGTGTTTTTTATTCTCTTTTATTCGGTCACTCTCATTATAATTCGGTTTTCTTCGGTTGTCAATAGTTAAATTCTCTTTTGTTCAGTAAAATTTAGGGGGAAGAAGGATGTTTTTTGATCAAGTCCAGAAGTTATGCGCCGAAAAAGGCATATCGGTGACGAAATTGGCTGAAGAACTGGGCCTGTCATCGTCCACAACGAACGGATGGAAGAACGGTGCAGAACCGCGACCGGCCACCCTGAAAAAAGTTGCTGATTACTTCGGCGTGACAACCGAATATTTATTGACAGGCGAAGGACCGAAGACTATTGCCACTAATATTCAGAACAGTAATGTAATTCAGAACGTACACGCACCGGTTATGATCAAGAATGGTGTCGAACGCGAATTGTCAGAACAGGAAATTGAACTGCTCCGGATTTTCAAGCAGTTGGATGTTAAAAGGCGGGTACAGCTTATGTCCTATGCTTACAAGCTGGAAGAAGAATCAAAGTAAAGGAAGGATGGTATTATGTTTTTTAATAAGAAAAAAGGACCTGAAACACCGCAGGTCAGGGCCATGTATTATATAGGTTTACCAGGCTTCAATCAGAATTTTGCATGTGATCTTATAAAAGAAAACGACCTTCTTATCATCCGTCAAGTCAAGCCGCAGGCCCAGGCCAGCATGTCATTATCACAGATCCAGTCCATCGATGTAATTCCTGAAAACGACTTTATGACAAGATATCAACACACCAACGCACCGGCGCCGAAAGATCAGTCAGGCTTTTGGAAAATGTATATGGTCATCAATTACATGGGATCCGACGGCCAGCAGAAGATGATCGCCTTCTGGGTGTCCAATTTGGAAATAACGAAGCTGAATAATTTTGTGGCTGCTATTCAAGAAAATAGTCCTGTCCAGAATTACGTCCTTTGATGGATAGCCAGGGGGTGATCCATTGAATGCCGTAATATACGCAAGATACAGCAGCGACAACCAGCGTGAAGAATCGATCGACGCCCAGGTCAGGGCCATAAAAGATTTCGCTGCCAGGGAAGGAATAAACATAATAAGGATATACGCCGATGAAGCGAAGTCGGCCACGACGGACCAGCGGCCGCAGTTCCTGGACATGATGAAGGACGCAGAAACAGGAATGTTTCAGGCCGTGATCGTCCATAAACTGGACCGGTTCAGCAGGGATCGCTTTGACAGTGCATACTATAAGCGCCATTTGAAGAAGTGCGGCGTCCGGTTGATATCGGTCCTTGAAAACCTGGATGACAGTCCCGAATCGATTATCCTGGAAAGTGTCCTGGAAGGCATGGCCGAATATTACAGCAAGAACCTTTCCCGTGAAGTAATGAAGGGCATGAAGGAAACAGCGTACCAGTGCAAGCACACCGGCGGGATCCCTCCGCTGGGTTTCGATGTCGGCCCTGATAAATCATATGTGATTAACGAATGGGAAGCGGAAGCTGTCCGGATGATATTTGAAATGTTCGCCGATGGGAAAGGGTATAGCGCGATCATCGACGCGCTGAATGCGAAAGGATATAAGACGAAAGCGGGGAAGACGTTCGGAAAGAACAGTATTCATGATCTGCTGACGAATGAAAAATACATCGGTGTGTTTGTGTTCAATAAGGTTTATAACAAGATAAACGGGAAGCGGAATGGCCATAAATTGAAGCCCGATGATGAAATTATCCGGATCCCCGGAGGATGTCCGGCCATAGTTTCCCAGGAACTTTGGGAAAGGGTGAAAAAGAGATTGGAAGCCAATAAGCGCGCCAGCGGCGCATATTCTGCGAAAGCCGTGTATATTTTGTCCGGCCGTATTTTCTGCGGCAAGTGTGGCGCTGCCATGACCGGCAAGCGGGCCAGGATGGGCCGGAATAAAACCGTGTACAGTTATTATGAATGCAGCGCCAGGAAGTCGAAACGGACCTGTGATATGAAGCCGATCAATAAGGATTTCGTTGAACAGAAGGTCATCGACGCCCTTTATGATAATTTGTTCTGTGATGAAGTAATCGAAGCGGCCACAGATATGATCTACAATCATGCAGCTTCCCGGAATACAGAGATCCCAGAAATGATCAAGAAATATGAAAAGCAGCTTCAAACAGTGGAATTTGAGATTTCCAATATAGTGAACGCCATCGCCAAGGGCATGTTCCACGAATCAATGAAAGCGAAGATGGACGAACTGGAAGCGTCAAAGGCCCAGCTTATGATCCGGATCGAAGAAGCGAAGCTGCAGCAGCAGTCACATTCTTTGACCAGGGAACAGATATATGCTTTCCTGGCCAGGTATAGGAACATAAAAGAAATGACACCTGAACAGCAGAAGACTGCCATCCAGGTGTTCGTTGAACGCGTGACTGTATATGAAGATAAGATCGACATGGACATTTTGACGGTACCAGGAAAAGGTCCTGGACCCGGTAAAAATAAAAAAACCGCCAGTGATAACACTGACAGTTCTATCGAAAGCAACATGCCGGAAAATGGCCATTCTGGCCTTTCCGGTGATAGTTGCACCTTGATGGTGGAGGCGAGGGGAATCGAACCCCTGTCCGGAGGTACATCAATAAGAGCGTCTACAAGCTTATCCCTCATTTTGGATCTCGCCGGCTTTACTCCTGAGGGCAGGATTAAAGCTCGGCCAGCTCTGTAAGTTTCTCTTTTAGCGCCAGAGCAACGCTAAAAGAAAATCCCGATTTTTTTGACGCCCTTATCTCAGCTCTCGGGCAAAGCCGAGTAAGGACGGGCTGCTTTAATTAAGCAGCGTAAGCTAAATCGTTATTGGCGTTTAATTATTGTTTCCGGATTTACGAGTCGGAAAGCTCGGCCTGCAGCTCTTATCCCTGCTACCCCCGTCGAAACCAAACGCCCCCGTATGAAATTATACTACAAATCTATTATATAACAAATAATACAAAATATCAAGAAGTGCAGCGCCTGCAAAAGTTTTTAGCTTGCAGGCGCTGGGTAAATTTGTTAATTTTTTATATAAGCGTTTCTATCTTGTATTCGCTAAATTTTTCTTGAATCCAAGTACTAAATGCAGTTGACAGCTTTTCTTCCAATAATACTTCTTTTATCTTATCTTTGCTTTCTTCATAAGTTGCTTCTTTTGCCTCTTTCTTGTCTTCAACCTTGATAATATGATAGCCAAATTCTGTCTTTACAGGATCGCTTATTTCTCCAACCTTTAAAGAAAATGCAGCTGCTTCAAACTCTGGGGTCATTTGCCCTTTTGAAAAGTAGCCAAGCTCTCCACCCTGCTGATTATTTGAGGTGTCGGTAGAATAAGTCTTTGCAAGTTCTGCAAAATCTTCTCCGTCTTGCAATTTCTGCTTAACCTCTTTTGCTTTTTCTTCAGTGTCGACCAAAATATGGCTTGCCTTTACCTGCTCCGGCGTGTCAAAACTTGCCTTATTCTCATCAAAATAGCTCTTTATTTCGCTTTCTTCTATTTTAATTGTAGGTTCAAGGAGTTTTTTGACATATAAGTTCATTTTAATATTATCCTTTATTCCATCTAAAGAATAGCCATACATATCAAGAAACTGAGTAAATGCTTCTTCACCGCCGTATTGCTCGGCCAGTTTATCAACTTCTTTTTGCACATCTTCTTCTGACACAGTTATGTTCTGTTTTTTAGCCTCGAGTTCCACTATTTTATTGGCAATTAAGGAATTTAACACTGCGTCGCCGTTTTCTTGAACTAACGCATCATACAATTCATCTTTCGTAATAACTTCATCATTGACACGCGCAACTACATTGTCATCAGCCTTTTTAGCCGATGTGCTCGTATTACATGCCGATAAAATCAATGCGAAAACCAATGACAAAACTAAAATGCTTACTATAAATTTTTTGTGTTTAATTAAAATTGTCCTCACCCTTTACAATCTTTATTAGTAATAGTATATCAGCTTTTAGACGGTTATGTCTATGAGCTGGCAAACAAACAACTTATTGATGGAGTGCTTTCTTGTAAATTATTATGCTATCAAAAAAATGTATAACAATGGGTAAAATAAGTGAAAGTGTATGAAATAAAGGGGGATTTTTCTCTTTATTCCGTGAATATATGTTTCTTGATGTATGCCGCAACTTCTTTACCTAAAACAGCATGGCTTTCAGGGTCTAAGTGCATACCGTCTATTTTGCTGGTTGAGATATATTTAGACGAGTCTAATAAATGGCATTGCCCGCTTAATACCATCGTATACTGCTCTGAAAAATGCTTACTCTTTTCTATAGCTTTTTCAAGCTCAGGTGCTAAATAACTTATAGTTGGCGCATTTTCCGGAATCAAAATCGGCGGAGGAATTATTACCATAACTTCCGGGGATCCTAAATTTGGCCCTGTTTCACTTTTCTTGATTATATTTACCAACATTTCTACGCTCTGTGCTATTTCATTAGATGTTACACTAAATCTACTTTTTAGGTCGTTGCTGCCTAGAAATAATATTACAAGATCTAAAGGATTATGTGTATGCAAGCATGGCAAAAGATAAGCTTTGCCGTTTCTATGTTCCCCTCTGACAGGATCATCCCAGACAGTGGTTCTGCCGTTTAGACCCTCGGGTACCACCTCGAATTCTTGACCGAGCTCATTTTGAAGCACACTTGGCCATCTTATATGCTTTGGATACCTACCTGTACCATCAGGATTATGACCCCATGTGTTGGAATCACCATAACAAAGTATAGTCTTCATAAATTTACCCACCTCATAAAAAATTTGCCTATGTTTATATAATAACATGAAAATGAAGCAAGTGATACTTATTTAACACGTTAGGTTGTTTTCCTATAGCCCATAAAATCAACTTGGAGAAAATTTTTGTATATGATAGTATAAAAACACGGGGCTTGCTTAAATGACAAGAAAACAATATAAAGAAGAATTTAGAAAACAAATAAAGCTAAGAAAATAATTAAGGAACTGACCGAAGATGATCAAAAAATAATGCAGGAGGTGAATATCGTTACAGAAAAAACTTAAAACATTAAAAAGCTAGACTCCCTTATATTTATATTTTATAAAGCTTTATAAGTTTTCTGTAACGGCACAACATGAAAGTAACCGATATTATGAAAAAAAGGATGTCTTTTTCTTTCGAGGTTTTCCCACCTAAAGCTGAACAGTCCATGGAGTCTCTTCTTGACACATTAGAGCATTTATACGCTTATAAACCGGATTTTATCAGCTGTACATACGGTGCGGGAGGAACGAATGTAGGCCGTAATATGGAAATATGCAAGGCCATTAAAGAAAGCGGCAAAACAATTCCAGTAACTCATTATACATGCATAGGCAATAAAAAAGAAAAAATACGCGAAGAGCTAGAGACATACTTAAAAATGGGGGTTAACCACATTCTAGCATTAAGAGGAGACTTCCCCAAGGGATGGCAGGAAACAAGAGGAGATTTTGATCATGCCAATGAGTTAGTAGAATATATTAGGACAAATTTCCCTGAATTTTGCATTGCAGTAGCAGGGAACCCGGAAAAGCATATTCAAGCTGGTTCTCTTAAAGAAGATATAGCTCACCTTCGATTAAAGCAGGACGCCGGTGGAGACTACATAATGACCCAATTATGCTATGATGTCAAAAACTATCAGCATTGGGTTGAACAAATTAGAAAAGCCGGAGTTACATTACCTATAGATGCCGGTATTATGCCGGTTCTTTCAAAGGATCCTACGATTCGAATGACGGTATCTAACGGATGCTCGATTCCGAAGGAATTAGCGGAAATCATAGGAAAATATGGCGACAGCCCTGAAGATTTCAAAAAAGCAGGTAAGGAATACACTGTAAAATTAATTTACGATTATATTAATATGGGAATCGATGGCCTCCATATCTATACTTTGAACAAATGGCAAGATGTTGCAGATATAATAAAAAATGCAGGAATAAGAAGTATAAAGGAGTAAACATCTATCTTTATAAATAATGCTACGATATGTAAAATCATTAACTTATAAAGGCTGCAAGTTAATGTATGTTAGCAAACTGCTGAGCTTATCTACTAATTTTTTGTTGAGATATTCGGGATAGATCCATACAAAGAAGATGATATAATCACAAAAACGAATGAACTTTTTAGGAAATTACAAAAAATAAGGTCCATATAGCTATAATGAATATGAGGGAACTGCCAGAATTGTTACTATGAAAGAACTCATAGAAGAGATAGTATAGAAATATCAAGAAGATAAAAACTCCCTGCGAACCTGGAAGGAACACAGGGAGTTTTTATCTATCTACAAAAGGAATTTTTACCTCACCTTGAATAAGCGGTAGCGTGTAATTGAGAGCATCTTGTGTAATCCTCTATTCGTTTTATCTACCCATTGGTAGGCATAAATTTTGCTGCTATTTTTTCTTTATAAGATTTAAAGCCATATCAAGAACCTTTGCACCATTCATGGTCCCATAAGTTACAGAATCTATAACTTCTACCGGCACTTCCTTCTTCGATGCAATTTCTTGAACATCTTTCAAAAGGTATCGAGCCTGAGGACCTAAAAGTATAACATCTGCATCCTCTAATGCTTCGTGAATCTGTGTTGCCGCAACTGCCTGAATGTCTACATCTAAATTTCGTTCTTTTGCAACTTTTTCCATCCGCGTAAGCAGCAAACTAGTGGACATGCCCGCATAACATACAAGATATATTTTCATAGTTTTTTCCTCCGAACTTACAAAAGTGGTTTTACTCCTCGATTTGTCCCTGCGCTTGCTCCTCCTCGTATCTTTGCTTGTCTGCCATCGCTATAAACGGCCACCAGATTGCTCCGACAATTAATATATCTATAAGTTGAAGCACTGCCCCAGTCCAGTGACCTGTAATAAGGAAGCCTTGAATTATCGGCGGTGTAGTCCACGGAAGAATGACACCTGTAGGCCTTGCAACAATGTTGGCTGCCATCGCAAGATAATTTACTATAGTTATTGTCACAGGACCCAAAATCAGGGGTATCATCATTATTGGATTAAGAACTACAGGAAGACCAAACATTATAGGTTCATTTATGTTGAACAAGCCAGGTGCAAGAGATAATTTGCCAAGTTCTTTATATTGTTTTGATTTTGCTCTAAGTATAAGCAGGAATACTACGGGTAAAGTGGCGCCGGCACCTCCGATCCAAATCATATCAAAGAACTGTTCTGTAATGATGTTTGGAACAGGAAGGCCTTGTTCAATTGCGGCCAAATTTGCTTCCTGCAAAGGCACCCAGAATGGTCTTAGAATGCCATTTACAATTGCTCCGCCATTTAAACCTATGCACCACAGGAGGGAAATAGCAAAAACTGTCCCAACTGCCCCTAAAAGATTATTTGCTACTAAAGCAGTCATCGGTGCAGCAACAATTTTATAGATAAAATCATGAATATAACCATAGGGCGTCTGAAGGAAAGCAAGACGAACCAGCAACATAAATACGATTACTACAAATCCGGGAATAAGAGCTGAGAAAGCTCTGCTTACTGCCGGCGGAACACCTTCAGGCATTCGTATAATAATACCCTTTTTGATAAAATAATTAAATATTTCAGTGGATATAATTGCAACTAAAAGTGCTACTAACAGCCCCTGGGTTCCATACCAGCCACCAACTGTTATGACCTTTTCTACAGTATGAACTGTATTATCAATTTCTATCGTCGTAGTAATAGGTGTTACAAGTATAAATGAAGCAATTCCCAATAAGGATGCCGAGAAAGCATCAATTTTGTAAGATTGGGCTAGCTTGTATGATACTGCTGCGACTATATATATTGACATTATATCGTAAGTGACTCTTTTTGGAAGTATAATAAACTGATTGAATCCCGGCCCAAAAAGCTTTGTCTGCAGCTCTTGCCATCCGGGAGCAGGAAAATCTTGAATAATAATGAATATAGAACCTATGATTAAGAAGGGCATAAATGAAATAAATCCATCGCGAATAGCGGCTAAATGCCGTTGACCTGCTAATTTTACAGCAAAGGGTAATAATTTCTTTTCAAGAAAATCCTGTACCTTATTCATATAAAATCTCCTTTCATTTTTTGGCTTTAACTTTTACACTATGGGGCTTGTAATTCTTTTAAGGTATTCTTCTAGCCATTGTTGACTGGCCTGAGAGTACAAGGTTTTGCTGCCATGAGGATTTGCAAGGTATACCTTGGGAACATTATCATCCTCGCAATATACAACAAATGAAAACTCTACATTTGTTCCGACGCCCCAACGTCCCTTATTGTCCATACATACAACAGATATTTCTCCGGATTTTCCCCTCCTTTGCAATAATTTTTGCGTAAGCTCATATACTGACTTTTCGGCAGCTTCCTGAGGATGAAGACCCCTTTCTATCAGTTTTACAGTTTCATAAGACAGGCACCCTTTCATGATATCTTCCCCGAGACCTGTGGCAACAGCTCCGCCGATTTGTGAATCTACATAAAACCCCGAACCTGATAACGGCGAGTCGCCTACACGTCCCCGCTTTTTCATAAATAAACCGCTGGTAGAAGTTCCTGCTGCCATACTTGAATTTTTGTCAAGACAAACCATACCTACTGTATCGTGACCATCGTACGGGCTAAGGTTCTGTTCTCTTATTTCCCTAATTCGTTTGTCCCAGATCTTTTTGGCACGTTCTGTTAACATGTTTTTTCTTTCAAAACCGTTTTTATGAGCATATTCTTCAGCGCCAATGCCAACTAAAAAGATATTAAATCTTTCTCGACTAAGATGGCGGGCAATGCTAATGGGATTTTTAAAGTCGCGAATTCCTCCAACCGCACCGATAGATAAAGTATCTCCATCCATAAAAGCTGCATCCAGTTCCACTTCGCCGTTTTCATTGGGCAATCCGCCGTAACCTACTGACTTGTAAAAGGGATAATCTTCAACCGCCATTATAGCATTTTCTAATGCATCACCTGCCCTTGAACCGTCTTTCAGCATTTTTGCAGCTTTTTCAACGCCTTCAAGGGCCATGCGCCATGTAGCAATTATTCCAAAGCTCAATTAAATTTGCCTCCTTTTGAAACTTCTGCAAGCTTTCTATAAAGCTGTATCATTTCCTTAATTAATATTTGAGCAAGCATTGCATTCATCAGATGGTCTTGTGCATGAACCATTAATATAGAATATTCACTTTTAATGCCCTGTGCTTCTTGAGTAATAAGACCCGTTTGAACTTTATGAGCTTCGGTAATAGAAAGACTTGCTTGCTGCATTAAGCTGTCAGCTTTTTCAAAATCGCCTACTCGTGCGGCATCTAAAGCCTGCACCATCTGCGCTAAGGCATCTCCGGCGGAAGCAATAATTTTAACAGAAACTTCTTCTATGTTTTGCATGACTGCCACCTTTCTACATTATTTTAATTTGATGCTTCTAAAACTATTTTATAAAGTAAGTTATACCTTCTTCAAATAAATATTTTCCTAACAGAAAGGAAAAATATAGTTTGGTTTTAAAAATAAAGTACTAAATTGCAATTAGTATGGTGCAATAAATTGAACTTATTATATTAAAGGATATTCCAAGGAAATAGCGAATATTATTATCAAAAGTTAATTGGAAAGTATATAGATATAGTATTTTATTTCAACAATGGTTTTGCAAAAATAATACTTTTGAATATAAATAAAGGTGATTTTATGGATTTATAAGAGAGACAG